>ENA-OQJB01000596-OQJB01000596.1-human-gut-metagenome-genome-assembly--contig:-NODE-596-length-16508-cov-5.185337_pt1 | contig 16508 bp, 17 predicted proteins | sample MGYA00242599_ERZ504765 | MGnify/ENA primary metagenome ERZ504765 (study PRJEB26092, sample SAMD00036354) | human gut metagenome | host: Homo sapiens | study: EMG produced TPA metagenomics assembly of...
TGCACTGCCGTTTTTTATTCTCCGGTTCGATTCCTAGATTATCTGGATGCCTTTTTGTAGACAGTCTCCGGATTTACAACAACAGGTTCTACAATTCTGACGGATATCGAGGCGCTTCCGCAGGGAATGTTGTTTTGGAGAGCGCTGACACACTGGATCGGCGGAATGGGAGTTTTGGTATTTGTTATGGTACTTTTGAGTCTGGATGATGATGGATCCATGTATCTGATGCGCGCGGAAGTACCGGGACCGGAAGCAGACAAGCTTGTTCCGAAGGCACGCAGTACGGCGAGAATTCTGTATCTGATGTATCTGATTCTGACAATGGCAGAGGTGATTTTCCTTTTATTTGGCGGAATGAACCTTTATGACGCACTGATTCATTCATTCAGTACTGCGGGAACCGGTGGATTTTCCAACAGAAATGCAAGTGTGAGCTATTATGACAGTGCGTATATTGACGGGGTTATCACCGTATTTATGATTTTGTTTGGGATCAATTTTAATATTTATTTTGCAATTTACATAAAAAACTGGAAGAGTGCATTAAAAAATGAAGAAGCACGCACCTATCTTGGTGTGATTGCTGCGGCAATATTGATGATCACAGTCAACATTTATCATATATACGGCAATGTGGCAAGTGCGTTCCGGTATTCAAGTTTTCAGGTGGCAGCGGTGATCACGACAACGGGATTCTACACTGCGGACTTTAATTTATGGCCGGAATTTTCTAAAACCATTTTGCTGGTCACCATGATCATCGGAGCTTGTGCCGGATCGACAGGTGGAGGAATGAAGGTGTCGAGAATTCTGATCCTCTGCAAGAGCGTAAAGCAGGAAATCAAGCGGATTCTGCATCCTAAAGCAGTGACGGTGGTGACTGTGAACGGTCAGAAGGTAGGCAGAGAGACCCTTCATGGAGTATATGTATACAGTATTTGTTATGCGCTTATCCTGGTATCTTCTGTTTTGATCGTGTCCATCGATAATTATGATTTTGCGACTTCTGTCAGTGCGGTTCTGACGACCTTAAATAATGTCGGTCCCGGAATTTCACAGGTGGGACCGGTTGAGAATTTCTTTGAGTTCTCCTGGCTGTCAAAACTGGTATTCTGTGCGGATATGCTGCTGGGACGGCTGGAAATCTTCCCTTGTCTTGTCCTGCTTGCACCGGAGCTCTGGAAACGGAAATTTTAAGACAAAATGTTGGAAAAATCATAGGTAAATATTAAAAAGATATAAAAATTGCAAGAAGAATTGTGAATTATCTTTGAAGATGTTATAATTGTCCCACTACTTTAAAAGTAGAAATTATTTTTAGGAAAGGGAATTAGCATGAAAAAGGTAAATGAAACTTCTTGCAGTGTTGGCATTGGTTATTCTTGCCGGTATTTACTATTATGTTGCATTGCCGGCACTCAATATTCATTCTACGGAGTTCTGGATATTTCTGATCGTGGTGATCGTGGCAGCAGCATTTTTCTATGCGAAAAGAAAGCGGTTCGACAGATATGCGCTGAAAGAATCCAAGGGGATGAAAGTGATCCTGGGGATTCTTGGCGCAGTTGTAATCGTGTATGCAGCAGGTACACTGTTGTCTTCTCCGATCGTCAACGCGAAAAAATATCAGAAGCTGATGAAAGTAGAGGATGGAGAATTTACAAAAGATATCGAGGAACTCTCATTTGATCAGATTCCGCTGCTTGACAGAGATTCTGCGACGATCCTGGGAAACAGAAAGATGGGAAGTATGGTGGATATGGTCTCTCAGTTTGAGGTAGATGACTGGTACAGCCAGATCAACTACCAGGATCAGCCCGTGAGAGTATCTCCCCTGCGTTATGCCAGCCTGATCAAATGGTTCACGAATCAGAGTGAGGGAATTCCGGCATATATCAAGATCGATATGGCGACACAGAATACCGAACTGGTGAAGTTGGATGAAGGGATGAAGTATACGACCAGTGATCATTTCAATCGCAATATTTACCGTCATCTCCGGTTCAAATATCCGACTTATATCTTCAATGACTTAAGTTTTGAGATCGATGACAACGGAGTTCCATACTGGATCAGCCCGGTGAAGAAATTCAATATCGGTCTGTTTGGAGGTACCACAGTTGGAAGAGTGGTTTTATGTAATGCCATTACAGGTGAGACGAAAGATTATAAGATCGAAGATGCACCGGAGTGGATCGACCGGGCGTACTCCGCAGATATGCTGATACAGCTGTATGATTATTATGGTACGTTGAAGCATGGATTTTTAAACAGTGTGCTGGGACAGAAGGATTGTCTGCATACGACGACAGGATACAACTATCTTGCGCTGGATGATGATGTATGGGTATATACAGGTGTGACTTCGATCACAGGAGACCAGTCCAATGTAGGATTTGTTCTGATGAATCAGCGTACGATGGAGACGAAGTTCTATGAAGTGGAAGGCGCGACAGAAGAGTCTGCCATGTCTTCAGCAGAAGGTCAGGTGCAGAACTTAAAATACAAAGCGGCATTCCCGTTGCTTTTGAATATTTCAGGGGAGCCGACCTATTTTATGGCGCTGAAAGATGATGCCGGACTGGTGAAAAAGTATGCCATGGTCAATGTGCAGAAATATCAGGTTGTAGCCATTGGAAATACGGTCAGTGAGTGTGAAGAAAACTACAATGATCTGATGTATGAGAGTGGCATCAAGAAGCAGGCGGAAGATACGAGAGAAGTAAAGACGCTGGCTTCCAAGATCACAAAGATCGCACAGGGCGTTGTAGACGGAGATTCTCACTTTTATATCATGTTGGAAGGCTCTGATGATATTTTTGATGTTTCAGTCGTTGATTTTATCGATATTATCAAATACAATGTCGGTGATACTGTGACGGTAGAATACAAAGAAGGTGAGCGGGCAAATTCTGTACTTTCTTTGAACGGAGAAGAGCCGGATCAAAAAGCAAAAGAGACAAAAAAATCAGAAGCGGAAAGCGAAGAGCAGGCATTATCAGAAGAATAATAAAAACAGATATACCATAATGTATAAAAAAGCGGTACTCAGTAAAAAATACTGAATATCGCTTTTTTCATACCCATTAGTTCAAAACGTTATAATTGTCGGAATCTATATCGGGAATGGATTCTTTCTCAGCCCCCACACTGATAAAGAAATCAAGAGTATTTTCTGCAGAAATTTTACTCAGACTGGTCATAAATGCAGAAATGTTGTTTAAAGAAATATCCGCCTGTTTTAATACGCTGTCAATAAAGATGGTATCAATATCATGATTACCTGCTACCATACCGTAGAGAAAACCGATAAATTCATCCATTGTCAGAATATCAGGATAGTCTTCCATGCAGATTGCACGTACACCGAAGTCTAAAGTAGTAGTGTTGCGATGACTTTTTTTGATAAATACGACGTTTCCGTTAGATGTTTTGACCTTTTCATTAGCAAGCTCAATCATCTGCTGTGTTTTTCCGGTTCCTTTCGGTCCTGTAATTAAATTTACCATGGCAAATCTCTCCTTTTTGTATGTATTTTGAGACTTCTTTCTGCTCAAATAACTTAAATTTATTATACACTAAACAAGGTTCTTAAACAATAAAAAAATAATAAAAATGCAGATAAATATTCAGAAAAATATAATGAGAAAACTTCTCAATAACAAATGTTGAAATTTAGAGTAGGACATGGTAATATCAAACTAATTGAGAATCATAATCATTTAAGGAGGCTCATATGTCATCGGAAACATTGTCTTATTTTTTCAAAAATGAAGATATAAAACTAAAAGCCAGGTTTCAGGTTGCGCTGCAGTGCGCCCCCTTTTTAAAGGGGATCAAGATATCCAGCGTGATCACAATGGAACAGAAAATGTGTGAGGAGCTGCAGGAGATTTTTGAAGAGACAGAGGTAGAATATCGAATTCTGTCCTGCAGGGACAGCAGATGTCTTGTTTTCTTTTTCAGACGGAGTGAGTTGGAGTATCATCTGATGCTGCCTGACAATCAGCGGCTGCTTGAGGCATATGGGTATCATATGCGGAATCTGGATGAGATGCTCAAAAGACTGGCTCAAAGAGTGAGGCAGATAAGCAGCAGAAAACTGGGATTTCCCCATGAAATCGGAGTGTTTTTAGGGTATCCGAAGGAAGATGTGGAAGGATTTATTCACAATGAAGGAAGAAAGTATCTTATGATCGGATATTGGAAAGTATATAGTAATCCGTCCAGGGCAAAAATGATTTTCAAGTCTTATGATCAGGCCAAAGAAGGAGTGGTCAGAGAATTTTTAGCCGGAAAAAGTATCCGGGAAATCGCACAATAATGAAGGAGGAATTCACATGAATGCAGCAGTAGTATATTGGAGTGGAACAGGAAATACAGAGGCAATGGCACAGGCGGTCGCAGAAGGGATTCAGGCAGCAGGAGGAACCGCGGAGGTATGTGAGGTTGGACAGACAGATGCGGATACGATTTCAAAATTTGATAAAATTGCGCTCGGCTGCCCGTCTATGGGAGCAGAGCAGTTGGAAGACAGCGAAATGGAGCCGTTCGTGGAAGAACTGGAGCCGATGATCTCCGGTAAGCAGCTACTTTTGTTTGGGTCTTACGGCTGGGGTGACGGAGAGTGGATGCGTGACTGGTGCCAGAGAATGGAAGAGGCGGGAGCACATCTGATCTGTGAAGAAGGTGTGATCGCAAACGAGACGCCGGATGATGCTGCGTTGGAGGAATGCCGGGCAGCCGGAAAGGAACTGATCACGGCATCGGTATAAGGATTCTTTTTCCATGTGCATTTAAACGGAACCAAAGTCTTCTCCTGAGCATAGGATAACATATACGAAAAAAAGAATTACGAAAGGGAGAAACATATGAATTTGGATGTAATACTTGGAATTTTACTGCCGTTTGCAGGAACAACTCTTGGCGCAGCAATGGTATTCTTCATGAGAAAAGAGATGAATGAAAAGCTGCAGAAAGGTCTGCTTGGATTTGCTTCGGGTGTCATGATCGCAGCATCTGTCTGGTCGCTTTTAATCCCGGCCATCGAGATGGCAGAGGAAGGCGGACAGATTGCATGGATTCCTGCAGCGGCAGGGTTTCTGCTTGGGATTGGCTTTCTGCTTTTGCTGGACACGGTGACACCTCACCAGCACTTTCAGGAATCGGAGCCGGAAGGGATTCAGGCATCACTTCGAAAAACAACAATGTTGATGCTCGCAGTGACGCTGCACAATATTCCGGAAGGAATGGCAGTGGGTGTGACCTTTGCCGGAGTTCTTTCGGATAATGTACTGATAACAATGACAGGGGCATTTGTATTGTCTGCCGGAATCGCCATTCAGAATTTTCCGGAGGGAGCGATTATTTCCATGCCGTTAAGGGCGCAGGGAATTACAAAACTGAGGGCGTTTGTGTATGGAACACTGTCAGGGATTGTAGAGCCGATCGCCGCATTTCTGACAATCTGGCTGACGGGGCTTGTAGTTCCGCTTCTGCCATATTTTCTCTCTTTTGCGGCAGGCGCTATGATTTATGTTGTAGTGGAAGAGTTGATTCCGGAGGCACAAAACGGAAAACATACCAATGTAGGAACAATCGGTGTTGCAGCAGGGTTCACACTGATGATGATTCTGGATGTGGCGCTGGGATAGAAAAAAGCAGAGGGAGCGATGTCTGTATTCCCTCTGCATTTTACTTATAAACATTGATTAGTTTTTCTAAAATGGAAAATCAGAAAATGGCTTGCATTCTTTTCAAAACCATGCTATTCTTTACTTTAGTGTTGTAAAACACTAAACTCAGGAGAGTCTCTGAAAAAAGAGCGCCGAAGGTGTAATCAGCAGACGCATGATCTGGATGCGGTTTTGCTGAGAATCTCTCAGGCAAAAGGATGGAGGAAAGAAAGTATGTTAGCACAAATCTACAATCAAATCGACACAGCGATCAAATGGGTGGATGACCGGATATGGGGACTGCCGCTCATTATTCTGATCCTGACAACAGGTATCTATTTAACCGTTCGCCTTGGCGGACTTCAGATTCGGCATCTGCCGAAAGCACTCAGATTCATGGTAAAAAATGAAGAAGAAGGACATGGGGAAGTGACCAGCTTTGGAGCACTTTGTACGGCGCTTTCTGCAACGATCGGAACCGGAAATATTACCGGAGTAGCGACTGCGATTGCGGCAGGCGGACCGGGCGCACTGTTCTGGATGGTGGTGGCAGCATTTTTCGGAATGGCAACGAAGTATGCAGAAGGGCTTCTTGCAATCAAATACCGGACAATCGACAAAGAAGGGCATGTTCTTGGCGGACCGTTCTATTATATTGAAAACGGAATGGGAAAAAACTGGCGCTGGCTGGCAAAAATATTTGCATTTTTCGGAGCCGGAGTCGGGTTGTTTGGAATCGGTACGTTTACCCAGGTAAACAGTATTGCATCTGCAGTGAAGAATTTCTTTGATCCGAATACAGAGAATGCCGTGCAGATGTTTGGAAATACATATTCATGGGCAACTGTGATTACTTGTATTATTCTGACAGTCTGTGTCGGTCTGGTCGTGATCGGAGGACTGAAACGAATTGCAAAAGTATCCGAAATTGTAGTTCCGTTTATGGCGGTATTGTACGTGGTGTTTGTTCTGATCATTATGATCACACATATTACAGAAATCCCGGCAGCGATCGTAACGATTGTGAAATCTGCATTTACCGGAAGTGCACTGGCAGGCGGCGCGATGGGAACCATGGTCGTGGCCATGCAGAAAGGAATCGCGAGGGGAATCTTTTCCAATGAGGCGGGTCTTGGTAGTGCGCCGATCGCGGCAGCGGCTGCAGTAACAAAAGAACCTGTGCGTCAGGGACTGGTGTCTATGACAGGTACATTTATTGATACAATCATAATTTGCACAATGACCGGAATTTCCGTGGTCTTAGCAGGAACATGGAATGATCCGAATCTGGAAGGTGTGGAGATCACGATGGCAGCATTTCAGAAGGGGCTGCCGTTTGCGCCGGCAGTTGCATCCTTTATTCTGATGCTTTGTCTGGTATTCTTTGCATTTACTACGATTCTCGGCTGGAATTACTATGGAGAACGGTGTATGGAATATCTGTTCAACCGGAATAAAAAAGTAGTGATGACTTATCGCTGGCTGTATATTCTGGCTGTATTTATCGGACCATATATGACGGTTGCGGCAGTGTGGAACATCGCAGATATCTTCAATGCGCTGATGGCGCTTCCGAACCTGATCGCACTGCTTGTGCTCAGCAATGTGGTGGTCAAAGAAACGAAAGATTATTTTGCGAGGATGAAATAGAGAGAAATCAGCAGAATCCACTTGACTTATTTTATGATTCTTCTTATAATAAGGAAACATATGAAAGAAATGTTGATGAGGAATAGTAAGAGTCTGAGGTTTTTCAGAGACCTGCCGGATGGTGCGAGGCAGGAAACAGCGTTCTCCCAACTCCCCTCGGAGTTCTTTTTCTGAACACCCAGGATGGAAAAGTAGGAAAAAGCGGGCCTTCCCGTTACAGAAGTAATGAGTGCATCTGTATGTTTGCAGATGAAGAAGAGTGGTACCACGGAAGATAAAAGCCTTTTCGTCTCTTAATTGAGATGAAAAGGCTTTTTTAGAAATCAAAGGAGGATATGCGAAATGGGTGCAAAAATTGTTTACAACCACAAAGCAATCGAGAAAAAATGGCATGATAAATGGCAGGAAAATCCGGTAAATCCAAGATTCAGGGACAACGGAGAGAAAAAAGAAAAATATTATTGTCTGGATATGTTCCCGTATCCGTCAGGAAACGGTCTGCATGTCGGGCACTGGAGAGGATATGTGATCTCTGATGTCTGGAGCCGTTACAAATTACAGCAGGGATATTATATTGTACATCCGATGGGATGGGATGCATTCGGTCTTCCGGCTGAGAACTATGCGATCAAGATGGGAGTTCATCCTGCAAAATCCACAGCAGAGAACGTAGCAAACATCAAACGTCAGATCAATGAGATCGCAGCATTGTATGACTGGGATATGGAAGTTAACACAACAGATCCGAATTTCTACAAATGGACACAGTGGATCTTTGTGAAAATGTTCAAAGAAGGTCTTGCATATGAGAAAGAGTTCCCGATCAACTGGTGCCCATCCTGCAAAACAGGTCTGGCAAACGAAGAGGTTGTGAATGGAAAATGTGAGCGTTGCGGAACAGATGTTACAAAGAAAAATCTGCGTCAGTGGATGCTGCGTATCACAAAATATGCAGACCGTCTTTTGAACGATCTCGACAAACTGGACTGGCCGGAAAAAGTAAAGAAAATGCAGGCTGACTGGATCGGAAAATCTTACGGTGCAGAAGTAGATTTCCAGGTGGATGGAAGAGACGACAAGATCACCGTTTATACAACACGTCCGGATACCTTACACGGTGCAACATTCATGGTACTTGCGCCGGAACATGCACTTGCAAAAGAACTTGCGACAGACGAGACAAGAGAAGCGGTGGAGCAGTATATTTATGATGCTTCCATGAAGTCCAACGTAGACCGTATGCAGGATAAGGAAAAGACAGGTGTGTTTACGGGAAGTTATGCGATCAATCCGATCAACGGTGCAAAAGTACCGATTTGGCTGTCTGATTATGTACTGGCAGATTATGGTACAGGAGCAATTATGTGTGTACCTGCACATGATGACCGTGACTTTGCATTTGCAAAAAAATTCGAGATCCCGATCATTCAGGTCATTGCAAAAGACGGACAGGAAATCGAAAATATGGAAGAGGCATACACAGATGCTGTTGGAACTATGATCAATTCCGGAGAGTGGAACGGAATGGAATCAGCCGTTCTCAAGAAAGAAGCTCCACATATCATTGAAGAGCGTGGAATTGGAAAAGCAACTGTAAACTATAAGCTGCGTGATTGGGTATTCTCCCGTCAGCGTTATTGGGGAGAGCCGATTCCGATTGTACACTGTCCGGAATGTGGAGCAGTGCCGGTACCGGAAGAAGAGCTGCCGCTGCGTCTGCCGGATGTAGATTCTTATGAACCGACAGGAACTGGAGAGTCACCGCTTGCCGGAATCGAAGAGTGGGTAAACTGCAAGTGTCCGGTTTGTGGAAAAGACGCAAAACGTGAGACAAATACCATGCCTCAGTGGGCTGGTTCTTCCTGGTACTTCCTGCGTTATGTGGACAGTCACAATGACAAAGAACTGGTTTCCAGAGAAAAAGCGGACGAGATGCTTCCGGTAGATATGTATATCGGTGGTGTAGAGCATGCGGTACTGCATCTTCTGTACTCTCGTTTCTATACAAAATTCCTGCATGACATCGGAGTTGTAGACTTTGATGAACCATTCCACAAGCTGTTCAACCAGGGAATGATCACAGGAAAGAACGGAATCAAGATGAGTAAGTCCAAAGGAAATGTCGTATCTCCGGATGATCTGGTACGCGACTACGGATGTGACTCTTTGAGAATGTATGAATTGTTCGTGGGACCGCCGGAGTTGGATGCAGAGTGGGATGACCGTGGAATCGACGGTGTCAACCGCTTCCTGAAACGTCTGTGGAATCTGCTGATGGACAGCAAAGAAAATGAAGTACAGGCAACAAAAGAGATGATCAAACAGCGTCACAGAATGGTAGCAGATATCACCATGCGTCTGGAGAGCTTCAGTCTGAATACCGTTATCTCCGGATTTATGGAGTACAACAACAAGTTTATCGAGATCGCAAAGAAAGAAGGCGGAATCGATAAAGAAACGCTGGAGACGATCGCAGTCCTGCTTTCTCCATTTGCACCTCATTTTGCAGAGGAGATATGGGAGCAGCTCGGACATACAGAGACAATCTTCAAAGCAGGCTGGCCGACATACGATGAGGCACAGATGAAAGACGATGAGATCGAAGTTCCGGTACAGATTAACGGAAAGACAAAAGCCGTGATCAGTATCGCAGCAGATATCTCCAAAGAAGAAGCGATTGCAGCAGGAAAAGAAGCGATTGCAGATAAACTGACAGGAAATGTGATTAAGGAAATCTATGTTCCGAAGAAGATTATTAATATTGTAATGAAATAAACAATGTGAATAGAAAAGACAGAACTCCATGTGCTTGGTAAGCTGAGGAGGGCTGTCTTTTTTGTTGGCGAAAAACTGGATAGTATATAGTTGACATTTTTTGATGCATATGATATTTTGTTAAGTATATTAACAAAAAAGAGGTGGTAAAATGAACTACGAAAAAATTTTATGCGAATTTCAAAACTTCATAAAAGCATATCTTAGTTTAGAACACAAACAACATAGAATTCTTGACTTGAATTTATCAGAGGTACATTTATTGAAAGTAGCTGAACAGAATCCAAATTACACGCTTATTGAATATGCTGAAAAGCTGAAAGTAAGTCGAAGCGCCATTACGCAATTAGTTAATTTGTTAGAAAAAAAGATTGTGTCAAAAAGAAAAAAGCTAACAAGAAAAGTTTTGTGCTTGAGTTAACATCTAAAGGAGAAATAGTATGTAATAAACATGATGAAGAGCATAAAAAAATAGAAAATGATTTAAGAAGAATTTTTAAAAAATATGATTGTATTTTTTTGAACAACTGAGCGAATTAATGTCTGATATCATAAGCACTTGGGAGGAATACGATGGGATGTAAAATTATAATTGAAGATACTAATAAATTGATGGATTCAAAGATGAATATATGCATCCAAGGATTAAAAAAGTTTCAAGAAATTAAAATTATTTTAGAAACAAATTGTTTTTATAATATAAATGCTCCTATGAATTGGTCAGAGAATACATTTTGGCAATCTGAAGCTATTTTTCTCAGTGATTCAAATGGAATAGTATCCCTTAAAAACTCACCATCGAAAGGGGGAGATTATATAGGCATTAGAGATATGGGGCTGTTTGAATCTCTTAAGGCTGTATCTATAGTTAATAAAAAACATATTGGAGACCTTAAAAAATTACCTTTAAATGATGTTGTAAGTTATAAAATTTCAGTTTTATCGGATGGAAAGTTACTTGCTGAAACAACTTTTAATAGATTTTATAAAAATTGTAATATAAATCACTATGATATACTAAGGGATAGTTGGCAAGGGAGATTATTTTATGACGGGGATAAAAATAAAAAACCGGCTATTATAGTATTATCTGGTAGTGATGGAGGAATTGAGAAAGCACAAAATATTGCAATGATGTTATCAAATCATGGTTTTGTGACACTGGCTATTAGTTATTTTGGAATGAATAACCAAAAATCAAGTTTAGATCGAATACCACTTGAAAACATTGAAGAAGCATTAAAGTATATACAAAAGTTGACATTTGTTGATTCTGCAAAGATTGGAATTTATGGTAGATCAAAGGGAGCAGAATATAGTCTGATGTTTCTGACTAAATATGATGGTATTAAATGTGCAGTTTTAAATTCTCCAAGTGATAGAGTTTATGAAGGGTTAAAAGGGAAGAGAAATTCTAAACATTCTTCTTGGACATATGGTGGAAAAGAGATATCTTATAAACCATTTAAAATAAGGGAATTTATTATGAACATGCTAATGAAGAAATCAAGTATTGATGATTCTGGAGTTATGGACATAGAACATGTTACATGTCCTCTTTTACTAATTACTTCAATAAAAGATGAAATATGGGATTCTTATAGTGCATCAATTAACATTATGACAAAAGCAAAATCATATGAAAAGAGTATTGTATTAACAACAGAGTTAGGACATATGAACACCATTTCCTATCTTCCCAATCCACGCTATAACAAGTATAAAACAGACAAAATATATTATGAGGCTGTACTGTCGTGGGAAAATACTCTATTTTGGTTTATTAATTATTTAAAAAACATCTGATACATATCCTAAGTATCAGATGGCTGGCTTTTGAATTTGCTGGGAGTAAAGGCATTGGTGTTAGACTGCAAAAGGATTATGAAAAGCTGTGGGGCGAGGTGGCAAAGGTACTTCGGGTCATGATGGCCCGAAGCATTTCATCAAAAATTAGATTTTCAAGATTGTAGACCTCGTTTTCTGATGATATAATAAAAAGCAGAAGGAGGTCGCTTTCATGTTAAAAATGATGATCTGCATGGATGATGATAAGATAACGACAGAGAAAAAATACCATTTGGATGGTATTTACAGTGCAATCAATAACACGTTCCTTACAGTAGGACTTCCTCGCATTGAGGATGGTTCTGGTGCATTGGTATATCGTGACTGTGGACGAGCAAAAGATTTCAGCCTGTTTGGGAAAATAGTCAACACTTTGAAAAAGCAGACTTGGTTTATGGATAATGTAGCCGTCTGGCGTTTATATGACAGTGACGATTCCGACAGCCCCGAAGATTTTAATGAAGAAGATCTGCTGACCCATTACAGAGAAAAACAGGCTATGAGGGCTTAATCTTTTGGAGAGAAAATATTTTAAGGCACTGAATTTTGATTTAGATACGCACCAGTTACAAGAACACTATCCGGGAGCCAACTATCGGCAGGCATACGATGATTTGCGTCGTTTTTTTAAGAAGCACCGCTTTCTACACCGGCAAGGCTCCGGGTACATATCCGAAGATAATTGGATATGTTCTTAGCAAAGACTATTGGGGCAGAGGGCTTATGCCGGAAGCCGTCAATCGAGTGATTCGATTTTGCTTTGAAAATGAAAAGTATGATTATTTAATGTGCAGTCATTTTGTTGTAAATCATCAATCGAAAAGAGTGATTGAAAAAAGTGGATTTCGATTTGTAAAAGAAAATATTCGAATAGCACAGAATGGAGAGGAACATATTTCTTTGTATTATATGTTGGATAATCCAGATAAAAGGTAATGAAATTGGAAGGGGAGATACCGGATATGAATCAATGTACAAAGAGGATTGTGGGAATACTTGCGGGGCTGATAGCCTGGTGGTTCTTTCTCATGCAAGAAGAATTCGCTTTTTACGGAATTTATTCTGTGGTAAGCTATGGAGTTCATGAGATAAGTACAATAATCCCAATTAGTTGTCTGTTTGTAACATTCATCTGGATTTTCGTGATGATCAGGCAACTGATTCAGAAAAAAGCAAATAAGATTGATAAATGGTTTCTGGCACTGCTTCTTGTTTTATTGCTGGTACAGATAGGATATTTCCGCGTACAGAGCCAAAAAATCTCAGTTAAAATGATTGTGACTGTTGAAAATATCAATCAGCAAAAACAGACGATTACAGTTGTGAATACAGAAGGGGATGAGGAGCAAAGGGTTGTACTGAATGCGCCGGATTTCTTTACCAATATGCTGGAAGTGAGTGATCGGGAATATTTGGCAACATATGTTTGTTATAAAAACAATCCTTATAGAGGAAAATTATCCACAATGATTTTATTTCAAGAGAATTAAAGCGTGGGAGATTCGTTATAGATTACTGACAGAGTAGTGCTGTTCGTGTAACTGGTGGCATTTATGGACATATGGGAGCTAAATATGGAATACTGCAAATTTGATATGGCAACGAAAAATGATATTGATAAAGTATTAGAGATTTATAATTCGAATTCGGATTTTTTAGAAAAACATCTGGGGGCTTCCCGGGTCTCGAAAGAATTTATAGCAAATGAGATGGAAGAAATGAAAAAGATCGGATTTCGTTCTTTCGTGATAAAGAATAGTGAAGGTAATACAGTTGGGATCTGTGATTTTAAAATAGCAGAGGAAGTTTATTTGTCATTATTGTTGATTGATGGGAAACAAAAAGAAATGGATTAGGCAGTCGTATATATAGTCAGTTAGAACAGCTTTTTCAAGCAGAAGGTGCTGACAGAATTAGAATAGATGTTGTATATGAAGATAATGTAGTTGCTTTTTGGGGAAAGCAAGGATTTATTCCGTGTGAAAAAATACAGTTAGAATGGAATGGGCATAAGTCAAATGCGATTAAAATGGTTAAAACGATTTCCAAATGGGAATCGGGAGTTTCCCAAACAAAAAGATATTAAGAAATCACCGGTGTTTACCTGTTTGCCAAAATACTGATGTATAAGAGAATGGCAATTGGAATGTCTTTTTCTATATCTTCTAAATTTTCAATAGATAACAGAAAAGGAATGCCCACTTATTTTCCTAGTGTTATAATTGTAATATATAAAGCGACAAATTGATTAGAAACCAATCGAAGTTGGCGTAAACGATAAAGCAGCTTATAGATTGCTGATAAACTGCCCTATCGTTTGCACCAATTTCGATTTTTCTATAGTGAACAAAGTCGTGTCCGGATAGCCGGAATATATGGAGTTTCAATTCTTTTCCTCTTGTAGAAAAAACTGTTTTGATTAAAATATTATATCAGATTTCTTTATAGAAAAAGGTATTTTCCCACAACAAACAGACCTCATTTCTGAGGCTTCGTAAAAATATTTAATTATTGGGTTTTAAATCCGTAAAGGTATCCGTTGTTGGGGGTTTCCGAGATGTCCTCCACAGCATTTACAAACAGAAACCTTGATTCCATAAAGTGTTTCCAATATTTGAGCTGTTTCCATATTTTTCAACCGAGACAGATATTGCCTGCAGCCAAGAAGATTTCTACATAGTGTAAGATGCTTGGTTTTACTTCGGGTACACAGCAGACCATAATGTCTGATTCGGACAAAGCGTTTGGGTGGCACATGCATAAGGAATCTGCGGATAAATTCAACTCCGGGAATAGTCAGTGCTTTCCATTTACCAGCTTCACGGTAGTCCTTCACATAGTATGTGACAGTGTTTTCATCCATGCGGATAATACGGCGATTACTGATAGCAATTCTGTGTATGTACTTACCAAGGTAATGAATAACAGACTGTGCACCGTTAAAGGCTTTCTTACAGTGTGGAATCCAGTCTTTTTCATTGCACAGGGAAGACAGCATTTGACTATTTGTCTCATCATATGAATAACATATATTATATATCTTGCGGAGAAACTGTTGAAATTTAGTATTTTAACAAATACAACTTCTGTTTACTGATGCATATTTGAATCAGAATAAAGTAGATTCTGTCGGAACATAGATTTCATGTCCATGATAAATGGTGATGGAATGATGTTACCAAAATGGAAACAAAGAAAATACAGGATGGTGCTTTCTTTTTGAGTTTTGTCGTTATAAGATACGAGCAAAGGGAGGTACAGAGTATGGTATTTGGAAATAACATTAAAAATTAAGAGAAGAAAAAATACTGACTCAACAGCAGCTTGCGGAGAAATTGTATGTATCAAGACAGACAATCTGCAGATGGGAAAACGGCTCAAGATGCCCGGATTTGATCACAGCAAAAAAATTGGCACTTGAATTGAAGGTAAGTATGGATGAACTGATATCGGATGAAGCGTGCAGGATATTCAGATTAATTATGGAATCTGGAAATCAGAAAAAATAAAGAACGGAAGAAAATTACAAGAATTTCAAAAGAAGATATTGAGTTTTATACAGACTGTAGGTGCGGTTAAATGTATGGAGAGGTGAGGCGGCCGTGTTCTTGAAAACAGAAAAACTGACAATCCGAAAAATGACAACAGAGGATTTGTTTCCACTGTATCATGTGCTCTCGGATCCTGAGGTCATGGAGTATCTTGAACCGCCGTTTTCCATGGAAGCAGCGAAACAATTCCTGTATAAAGCAGGTATATGCGAGACTCCTTTGATATGGGCGGTGGAAGATGCGCGTAAAGTTTTTATCGGCTATGTTATCTATCATACCTATGATGAAACCAGCATGGAGCTGGGATGGGTTTTGGATCGCAAGGAATGGGGAAAAGGGTATGCAAGTGCAATTACTAAAATGGTGACTGAGGAATCCGGAAGTTCCGGAAAAGAGCTTGTAATAGAATGCAGTCCTGAGCAGAAAGCTACAAAAAGGATTGCACAAAAGTATGGATTTCAGTTTTGCAGTGTTGTAAATGGATGTGAAGTGTATCGACTAAGGAGGAAGTAAGATGGCAAAATTAGAACAGGTAATAAGCGGCGATTTTTATGAAGTGCTTGGTAAGATCGAGCGAGGAATCGTAGAAGGCAGTATGTCAGCATCATTGGAAGAGTTCAGTGACTTTGAAAGTGGAACTGCCAGATGCAGTGTTCGTGTTTTTGAACGATATAGTTATGTTGGAGATAATCGGGTGAGCCTGAATGTAACTCTTTTTCAGAATGGAAGCGGACCGATTCAACTTTCTGCGATTGCTGCAGGCGGCAGTCAGGCAATGCTTTTCAAGATCAATACCTGGGGTGAAGAAGCGTTTCTTGACAAACTAAAGGAGCTATTGTAAATTGAAAATACGGAGGTTAGAGAGAATGAAACGAATTAATTACTCGGTGCTAGTTTTAAAACTGGCAGCAGATTGTATCGAAGTTAAAATAAAAGTAAAAACATATGCTGGCAGGGCTGCACCGATCAAATCATTTTATTATAGAAAATTTGAAAGGAGCAAGTT
>ENA-OQJB01000600-OQJB01000600.1-human-gut-metagenome-genome-assembly--contig:-NODE-600-length-16425-cov-5.072463_pt1 | contig 16425 bp, 17 predicted proteins | sample MGYA00242599_ERZ504765 | MGnify/ENA primary metagenome ERZ504765 (study PRJEB26092, sample SAMD00036354) | human gut metagenome | host: Homo sapiens | study: EMG produced TPA metagenomics assembly of...
CAAGGTGAAATATATGGTCAACGACCTGCTGATGAACCTGCACGGACTGGCGCCGCTTTGCCATCCCCATCAACAAGACGGGAAAGCAGGCCAAAGACTTCCCGAGAATGGTGGAGGCGGGATTTGCTTCGGACAATCAGCTCATCATGTTTCCCGCAGGGCTTTGTTCGCGTAGGCAGAATGGGGTCATCCGTGACTTGGATTGGAAAAAGACCTTTATCGTGAAGAGTGTCGAAGCCCACCGTGATGTCGTTCCTATCCACTTCGAGGGGCGGAATTCCAACTTCTTTTATAATCTTGCCAATCTTTGTAAGATATTGGGTATCAAGTTCAATATCGCCATGCTTTACCTGGCAGATGAAATGCTGAAGAATCGTCATAAAACATTTACCATCACCATAGGGAAGCCTATCCCCTGGCAAACTTTCGACAAATCGAAAAGCCCGGCCGGATGGGCGCAATATGTGAAGGATATTGTATATAAATTGTAGAGAGACCGTATTTATATTAAAGAAGAACTACTAACAGAAAAATATGGAAGATGTTATTGCACCGATAAGCAAGGAGCTGTTGAAAGCGGAGTTGACTGAGGAAAAGCGTCTGCGCATGACCAATAGAAGTCATAATCAGATATATATCATTACTGCCCAAGACTCTCCGAATACAATGAAGGAGATCGGCCGTTTGCGCGAGATTGCATTCCGTGCTGCGGGAGGAGGAACGGGCAAGTCTATGGATATTGATGAATATGACATCATGGACAACCCGTACAAGCAGTTGATTGTCTGGAATCCGGAAGCAGAAGAAATTTTGGGTGGATACCGTTATATCTTAGGTACGGATGTGCGTTTTGATGAACATGGTGCCCCTATTCTGGCAACTGCCCATATGTTTAACTTTTCGGATAAGTTTTTGAAGGACTATCTTCCTACGACCATCGAGTTAGGACGTTCGTTCGTTACGTTGGAGTATCAGTCTACGCGTGCAGACAGTAAAGGTCTGTTTGCGTTGGATAATCTGTGGGATGGTTTGGGCGCACTGACCGTAGTCATGCCCAATGTGAAGTATTTCTTCGGAAAGGTGACTATGTATCCCAGCTATCATCGTCAGAGCCGTGATAAGATTCTTTATTTCCTTCGGAAACATTTTGCGGATAAGGACAACCTGATTACTCCGATGAAACCGTTGCTTCTGGAGTCGGACGAGAATGAATTGGATGCTCTATTCTGTAAAGACTCTTTTAAGGAAGACTATAAGATTTTGAATTGTGAAATCCGTAAGGCGGGGTACAATATTCCCCCGTTGGTGAATGCCTATATGAGTCTTAGCCCTACCATGCGTATGTTCGGTACAGCCATCAATTACGGTTTCGGAGATGTGGAGGAAACGGGTATCCTGATTGCCGTGGACGAGATTCTGGCAGAAAAGCGCATCCGCCACATCGAGTCGTTCATAGCGAGCGAACCGGAGTCGTGCAAGCTTACGTCGGGAGCAAATAAGGTTGTGTCATAGGACTATCCGGAAGAATGCTTGTCGTCTGTTATACCGCTGGCAAGCTATTCCCGTTTATTTTCCTGTATAAATCAAGTGCAAATACATCCGTCATTCCGGAGATGTAATCCAATACCGCCTGTATTCTTTCATAGAGTGCAGGCGCTTTTATGTTGTACTGGCCCGATACGCGATTGATGAGCAGTTGCGAATATGCCTTTTCCGGAGAACATACGGCGTCAATCATCAGTTCGAGCAGGGTACTGATGATACGGAAACCGGCAAGTTCAATGTCCAGCACGTCGCGTGAGCGGTAAATCTTCTTCAGGGAGATGTCTGCACAGTGCTTGTAGGCATTGGCTGGTACTTCGGATATATGGTTGATGAGGCTTCCTTCAAATTCTCCTTTCAGAATCTTTTCTTCATTGTCTACAAAGGCTTGCACGCACTCGCCGATAAGCAGTCCGATAACGCTGGAACGCAGATAGGCTATTTGCTCGTTGGTGTCGCTTACTATCTCCATGGTTTTGAGCCGGTGTGCTCGGCGCTCTTTCGAGAAATAAGAGAGAAGTAGCTCTTTGGTTTCTTGTGTAGTCAGAATTTTCAGTTTATGGGCATCCTCGATATCCATCATCTGGTAGCAGATGTCATCGGCGGCTTCCACCAGATAGACCAGCGGGTGGCGGGCATATTTCAACGGGGCATTGTTCTGCTTCTCCATACCCAGCTCTTCTGCTATGCGGCGAAAACTTTCTTCCTCTGTGATGAAGAAACCAAATTTTGACTTCTTGCCTGCGAGACTCGATGAAAAGGGATATTTCACGATGCTTGCCAGGGTGGAGTAGGTGAGTACAAATCCTCCCTGCCGCCTTCCCTCAAACTGGTGGGTAAGCAGACGGAACGCATTTGCATTCCCTTCAAAGTGAGTAAGGTCCTCCCATTGGGCAGGTGTCAGTTGGCCCTTCAGGGACATTCCTTTTCCCTCGGAAAAAAAAGGTGGAAATAGCTCGTTCTCCCGAATGTCCGAAAGGAGGATTTCCCAAGTCGTGTGCCAGGCAGGCGGCCGAAACTATGGAGCCTATTTCGGTGAGGTAGCTGCCTTGCAGTTCCGGGTGGCGGGCAATGAGAACTTTCGATACATCGTTGCCTAATGAGCGGCCTACGCATGATACTTCCAAGCTGTGTGTCAATCGGTTGTGGACAAATACACTACCGGGAAGAGGGAATACCTGGGTTTTGTTCTGCAGACGGCGGAAGGGGGCAGAGAAGACAAGGCGGTCATAGTCACGTTGGAATTCCGAGCGGTTTTCATGGCGTTCCTGGTGAAACTCTTCCAGTCCGAAGCGTTTGGCAGATATGAGCGTATTCCAATTCATCATGATGTTATTTGAGATTTGACGATTTACTATTTACGATTGAAGTTACTATTATTTAACTGCAAATGTATCACTATTTTGTATAAAAAGCCGTATTTTCGCCCAAGTTTATAGTAAAAGGAAGATGAATTGCGAAACTTGAATTACTCGAATTGTAAGAATAGAAGTAGCCCCAATCGTAAATAGTAAATCGTCAAATCGTAAATAACATCATGTTGAACGTACAAATCATCAATAAATCAAAGCATCCGCTTCCGGCTTATGCCACTGAGCTGTCTGCAGGAATGGATATCCGTGCAAACCTTAATGAACCTATTTCGCTGGCTCCGATGCAGCGGTGTCTGGTGCCTACTGGCCTTTATATCGCTCTTCCGGAAGGATTTGAGGCGCAAGTGCGTCCGCGTAGCGGATTGGCCATTAAGAAGGGGATTACCGTGCTGAACTCCCCTGGAACGATTGATGCCGATTACCGTGGTGAAGTTTGTATTATTCTCGTCAACCTCTCTGCAGAAACCTTCGTCATCGAAGATGGGGAGAGGATTGCACAAATGGTGATAGCGCGTCACGAACAAGCATTTTGGCAGGAAGTGGAAGTGCTGGATGAGACGGAGCGCGGTGCCGGTGGCTTCGGGCATACGGGTAAAAAATGAATGGATATTGTTCCGTTTTACGGGTTAAGAATTTATAATTAAATAGATGAGAATCAGAGTAAAAATAATACTTGCGTTGTTGATAGGTACCTTCTGCTTTACTACGTACGGAGTGCAGGCTGCCAATGTTCAAGCTTCTAAGGAGAAAATGAGCGGGTACGGTCGGTCTGAAAAGGCACGGAAGGAATTGAAGAAACGGAAGAAGTCGAAGAAAGCCGACGTTTCGCCCGTAAAGGAGCTTACCCCCGAACAGCAGCGCCGTTACGACTACTTCTTTCTTGAAGCCGCCCGTCTGAAAGTCCAGAAAGACTATGATGCGGCTTTCGATGTCCTGCAACATTGCCTGACGATAAACCCGAACGCATCATCGGCTTTGTATGAGATGGCTCAGTATTATATGTACCTCAAGCAGGTGCCGTTGGGACAAGCCGCCTTGGAAAAGGCGGTGGAGAATGCTCCCCATAATTACTGGTATGCCCAGGGACTTGCCAATCTGTATATGCAGCAAAACGAAACGGAGAAAGCCGCTGCCTTGTTGGAAAATATGGCGGTACGTTTCTCGGATAAGCTGGACCCGCTATACAACTTGCTGGAGATTTACAACCGCCAGGAAGAGTATGACAAAGTTATCGGTATATTGAACAAGCTCGAGGAACGGATGGGCAAGAATGAACAGCTCAGTATGGAGAAGTTCCGCATCTATCTGCAAAAGAAGGACGACAAGAGCGCCTTTCATGAAATAGAAAGTCTGGTAGAAGAGTATCCCAACGATATGCGCTATCAGGTTGTGCTGGGGGATGTCTATATGCAGAACGGGAAAAAGCAGGAAGCTTATGAGATTTACAAGAAGGTGCTGGCCGAAGAGCCGGACAATGCAATGGCCATGTACTCATTGGCTTCTTACTACGAAGAGACCGGACAGAAGGAGCTGTATGAACAGCAATTGGACACGCTGTTGCTGAACAAGAAAGTGGCTTCGGACACCAAACTGAATGTGATGCGGCAGTTCATCGTGCAGAACGAGCAGGCAGGCAAGGACAGCACACGTGTCATTACGCTCTTCAACCGTATCATGGAGCAGGAGCCCGATGAGGCGCAATTACCTTTGCTGTATGCCCAATATCTTCTTTCCAAAGGAATGAACAAGGAGGCAGGACCGGTTCTGCGCCAGGTTCTGGCGATAGACCCTACCAACACAGCGGCTCGTATGACATTGCTGGGGGAAGCTGTGCGCCAGGAGGATTACAAGGAAATAATGAATTTGTGCGAAGCCGGTGTGGAGTCCAATCCCGATATGTTGGAGTTCTATTTCTATCTGGCCATTGCCTACAACCAGGCGGAACGGACGGATGATGCCCTTGCCATCTGTCAAAAGGCTTTGTCGCACGTCAAGGACGACAGCAAGAAGGAGGTCGTATCAGATTTTTATGCCATTATCGGTGATGCTTATCACACCAAGAATCTGCATGCGGAAGCTTATGCGGCTTATGATTCCGCTTTGGTGTACAATCCTTCAAAACATCGGTGCCTTGAATAACTACGCATATTATCTTTCCGTGGAGCGCCGCGACTTGGACAAGGCGGAAGAGATGAGCTACAAGACAGTGAAAGCCGAGCCGAACAATTCCACCTATCTCGATACATATGCATGGATATTGTTTGTTAAAGGTAATTATGCCGAGGCGCGTCTCTACATAGATGAGGCGATAAAGAATGATAAAGATAGCAGTGACGTGGTCTTGGAACATTGCGGAGATATCTATTACATGACTGGCGATGCGGAAGGTGCCTTGAAATACTGGAAACAAGCCTGGGATAAGGGCAATCGCTCTGATACGTTGAAACAGAAAAATACAAAAAAAGAAATATATATCAGATGAAACTAAACCTGCTGAATGATATGGCAAGGACGTGCCGCCTATTGTCCTTGCTGTTGTTGCTGGCTGTGGGGCTTGCCGGTTGCAAGACTTCGCGTCACTCAAGTCCTCTGTCCGGAGAATCTGCCTGCCTTTCCTCCAAAGTGCAGCTGACGGTACCCCATAAAGATGCCACCCTTACTGTGAACGGTACGATGAAGTTGAAGAAGGAAGAATGCATGCAGATTTCCTTTCTGATGCCGATACTTCGTACGGAGGTGGCACGTATGGAAGTCACCCCGGATGAGATTCTGCTGGTAGACCGTATGGGAAAACGTTATGTCCGTGCAACACGTAAGGAACTGAAGGATGTGTTGCCCAAGAAGGCGGATTTTGCCCATTTGGAGAAACTGCTTTATGCTGCTTCCAAACCCAATGGCAAGAAGGTGCTTACCGGCAAGGAACTCGGGATACCCTCTCTGGAAAAGGGAAAGATTGAACTTTCCAACTTCTCGGATAAGCCTTTTGCCCTGACTCCTACCCAGCTCTCACAGAAATATAAAGAGGTGGAGCTGGAAGAACTGCTGGAAATGCTGATGGACCTTTGATTAGTTGATAATTGTCAGATAATCCCTCATAACTTATAACTCATAACTTATGAAGCTTCTCCTTCTCTTCTTTCTCCTCCTTTTGCCGGTTTCTCCGCTCCTTGCCCAGTCCAACAAGCTGATTAAGGAACTGGAAAGCAAGCGTGGTGCCTTGCAGAAACAGATAGCAGAGTCGGAAACGCTGTTGATAACCACCAAGAAGGATGTGGGAAGCCAGTTGAACGGTCTTGCTGCACTGACCGGACAGATAGAAGAGCGCAAACGCTATATTCTGACTATCAATAATGATGTGGAATCCATAGAGCGCGAGTTGTCTTCATTAGAACGTCAGTTGACCCGCCTGCAACGTGACCTAAGGGACAAGAAGAAGAAATACGAATCGTCCGTTCAATATTTGTATAAGAACCGCTCCATTGAAGAGAAGCTGATGTTCATTTTCTCTGCCAAGAGCCTGGCACAGACCTATCGACGCATGCGCTATGTACGTGAATATGCTACTTATCAGCGCCTGCAAGGCGAGGAAGTGTTGAAAAAGCAGGAGCAGGTGAACCGTAAGAAGACTGAGCTTCAGCAAGTGAAGGTTGCCAAAGAAGGATTGTTGAAAGAACGTGAAGAGGAGAAAGTCAAGCTGGAAGCGCAGGAGAAGGAACAAAAGTTGTTGGTAGCCAATCTGAAAAAGAAACAGCGGGGATTGCAGAACGAACTGAATAAGAAACGCCGTGAAGCCAATCAGCTCAATGCACGCATTGACCGTCTGATAGCGGAAGAAATAGAGAAAGCGCGTAAGCGTGCGGCAGAAGAAGCGCGCCGTGAGGCAGCCGCACGTAAAAAGGCTGGTGAAAAAACCGAAAAAACGGCAACTGCCTCTACGCCCGCAAAGCCGAAGGCACAGCCTTTGGAAACTTACTCCATGAGTAAGGCAGACCGTGAATTATCAGGGAACTTTGCTAATAATCGCGGTAAGTTGCCGATGCCCATCACCGGCGCGTATATCATTACCAGCCATTACGGCCAGTATTCTGTGGAAGGTTTGCGCAATGTCAAGCTGGACAATAAGGGCATTGATATACAAGGGAAACCGGGTGCCCAAGCCCGTGCCATCTTCAATGGTAAAGTGGCGGCTGTCTTTAAACTGAACGGACTGTTCAATATCCTTGTTCGTCACGGGAATTATATATCAGTCTATTGCAACTTGTCATCGGCCTCGGTGAAGCAGGGCGATGATGTCACCACCAAACAGCCCCTCGGACAAATCTTCTCGGATGGGGCCGACAATGGCCGTACGGTGCTACACTTCCAATTGAGGAAAGAGAAGGAAAAACTGAATCCGGAGCCGTGGCTGAACAGATAATGATAATTTAAATTTTTACTCCTTCCAGCAACTCCAGATACATCCCTATCGCCTCCTCTATCTCCTTGACAAAGATAAATTCATCGGCAGTGTGTGAACGGGCACTTTTCCCCGGCCCCATCTTTAGAGAAGGGAACGGCATCAGTGCCTGGTCGGACAAGGTCGGTGAGCCGAAAGGAGTACGTTTCATGGCAATGGCCTTTTGCACTACCGGATGCTCCGGAGCTACGTGTGAAGAGCTTAGCCGGAAGGAGCGGGCTTTGGCTTCACACGTGATGTGTTTCTGTATTTCATCGAATAGCTCATGATTGCTATAACACTCGTTGCTGCGAATGTCTACGACAAAAGTACAACGGTCGGGAATGACGTTATGCTGTGTACCGGCGTTTACCATGGTTACGCTCATTTTCACGGGACCCAGCAGGGAAGATTCTTTTGGGAAACGGTAATCACGAAACCAGGCAATATCATCCAATACCTTATATATAGCATTATCTCCCTCGTTTCGGGCAGCATGTCCCGATTTTCCGGTAGCAGTTACGTCCAGCACCATCAATCCTTTTTCTGCAATGGCAGGTTGCATCTCTGTCGGCTCGCCTACAATGGCAAACTGTATGGGAGGGAGTTCCGGCAATACGCATTCTATTCCCCCCTTGCCTGATACTTCCTCCTCACACGAGGCAAGATATATCAGATTGTAGGCCTGAGTGGTGCGGCACAATGTCAGGAATACTTGCAGCAGGCTGACTACACTGGCTCCGGCATCGTTGCTGCCCAGCCCGTAGAGCTTTCCATTACTTTCCAGCGTTGGTTTGAAAGGATCTTTCCGCCACCCGTTGACGGGTTTTACGGTGTCGATATGGGAATTCAGCAGCAAGGTCGGTTTCTTTAAGTCGAACATCGGGCTGAGGCACCATACATTGTTGCCTTTACGTCCTGTTGCCATGCCTTGCATTTCGATATAGTTCTGCAGATAATCTGCCGCCTTCTCCTCGTCGCGGCTCAAGGAAGGAATGGCTATCAGTGATTTGAGCAATCCGATTGCTTCGGAAGTTAAAGTCGGTATATCGTAAATCATATTCGGTAAATAAATAATCTGGCCGCAAACTTACGGATAAAAAATGAAAAGGACGCCAAACCGACGTCCTTTCTGTTTTTTCAATATTGTTTAGAAGAAGCAACTGAGTGATATCATCAAGTTGCGGTTTTTGTTGCCTGAATCTTTAATGTTCTCTACCAGTCCCCAGTCATAACCGATGGAAATCTGATATTTCTGACTGAATTCGACTCCGGCTTTTAATCCGAGACCGAAATCAAAACGCTTCATGGCATCATCCCCGAATACATTGGTGGAGTTATCATCAAACTCATATTCGTCAAGAATATCTCCTTCTGCCTTGGCTTTGCCAAAAAGACCGATGGCTAAATAAGGACCGGCATTGCCGAATATGGCAAAGTTCTCATTCACTGCATATTTATAGCCAATGTGTACAGGAATTTCCAGGTAGTAGGGATTGAACTTGATAGAAGCAGCAGAGCCTCCGTCTATTTTGGCTCCTTTCAGCGTAAGTAATGCACCCATATCGAGGTAGACTCCTTCTGAAATTTGAGGCAATCCTACTTCAGCCTTTACCCCAGCATGAAAGCCTATTTTACTGTCGAAACCGGTAATGGAGAAGTTACTGGAGTTCATGCCGACTGTTGCTCCCCATCTGAGGTTGTCTTGGGCATTGATGCTTGCTAAACCTATGGTCAGCATAGCCATTAAAAGCAATACTTTTTTCATGTTCATTGAATTTGATTTAGTTTGTATATCACCACAAATATATAGATATTTAATATATTTCTATTGTTTTAATGGTAAAGAAAGTTTCTTTTGTGGATAATTTGCTAACGGATGGTCGGATACTTTAAAGGTAAAGTTTGAATAATTACCCGCTAATATCAAATTAGTTTCAAATGAAACCACTACACGATTACGACTGTTGCGATCTGGCCGATTACAACTAGTTTCTTTTCGGGCGTTTCAGGTCTGAAACGTTTATAAAAGTCGATTGTGAACAACATAGCTGACGAATTGAACAGAGATGCCAGTGAACTCATAAGGGCTGCCAGAATACCGCAGACGACAAGTCCTTTCACGCCTGCCGGAAGCAATTTCGCTACCAGTGTCGGGAAGGCTGCATCCGGAATAGATAGCTTGAATACTTCGCCATTGATAATCACTCCGTTTTTACTCAATGCAAAAGCGATCATTCCCGGAATCAGGAAGAGGAATACCGGGAGTAGCTTCAGGTATGCCCCGAAGATGGCGCCACGGCGGGCCTGTTTCATATCTTTGCCTGAAAGGACTCGCTGTACGATGTATTGGTCAGTACACCAGTACCAGAAACCGATGATGGAAGAACCGATCAGTGCACCGAGCCATGGATATTGCGGATCACGGTTGTCACGGATCAATTGCGTCATGGTATCGCCGTAGTCGTTTACGACGACGGATTTGCAGGCTGTCATCATTTCGTTCCAGCCACCTAATGCTTTAAAGCCGAGCACGAGGATAATCAGCGAACCCAACAGTAGGATAGGGGTCTGGAGTACGGATGTGTAAAGAACGGATTTCATTCCTCCTACAATCGTATAAAGAGCGGTTAATAAGACCAGTCCGATCGCCGCAATCCAAAAGAAGTCGATTCCCCATAGTTCCTTAATGCCAAAAACTTGTTGGAATACTAACCCGCCGGCATAAACCGTAACGGCTACTTTTGTCAATACATAACTAATTAATGAGATGAAGGAAAGAATAGTACGGGATTGCGGGTTATATCGTCTCTCTAGAAACTCCGGCATTGTATACACCATACTGCGCGTATAGAAAGGAACGAATACCCACCCAAGGATCAATATCATCCATCCCTGGATTTCCCAATGGGCCATCGCCATACCGCTGGAAGCCCCTGCTCCTGCCAGTCCGATAAGATGTTCCGAAGCCGATATTGGACGCGAAAAATGGAGGCGCCGATGGCGAGCCAGGTAGCATCACGGCCACCAAGGAAATAGTCAGCAGAGTTGTTTGTTTTGTTAAGTACCCATATAATAATCCCGATTAGAGCTAAAGCGAATAGCCCTATTACAATGAAGTCTAATGTTGCCATAATAGTGTTTTACATGATTTTAGGGAACTAAAAATTAAAAATTATGAAGTAAGGAGTACGGTCCTGCATTTTTTACTTCATAATTTTTAATTCTTAATTTCACAAAGGGATTTTGTCAATCCTGCGCTGATGTCGACCGCCTTCGAACGAGGTGTTTAGAAAGGCTTCGACCGTGTGAGTAGCTTCCTCTTGACTGATAAATCTGCCGGGCATTACAAGTACGTTGGCATCGTTGTGCTCGCGTGCGAGACGTGCTATCTCTTCCTGCCAGCATAGAGCGGCCCGTATTCCCTGATGTTTATTGAGTGTCATGGCTATTCCGTTTCCAGATCCGCAGATCGCTATTCCGGGATATACTTCGCCCGCTTCTACAGCTTCGGCAAGCGGATGGGCGTAATCGGGATAATCACAACTTTCTGTCGAGCAGGTTCCGAAATCTTTATAGGTTAACCCTTTCGAGTTGAGTATTTGTTTTACGAATTCTTTTAGTTCGTACCCTGCGTGGTCACTACATAAACCTAATGTTTTCATATTTATCTGTTAGAGGAGTTTGGAGATTTATGATTTATAATTTATGATTCATGATTTACCAACTATTCATAAATCATAAATTATAAATCATAAATCTATTAGTTCAATAATTCTTTTACCTGATTGTATACGTTCTGGCCCGTGAAGCCAAGTTTTTCATCCAGTACCTTGTACGGAGCGGAGAAACCAAATGATTCGAGTCCCCAAACCTTACCGTTGGCACCAACCAACCCTTCCAGATTGACCGGTAGGCCGGCTGTAAGTCCGAATACCTTGCTTCCTGTCGGAATGACAGACTCCTGATATTCTTTGCTCTGGCTGCGGAATAAACCTTCAGACGGAACAGATACGATGCGAACCTTGATACCGTCAGCGCGAAGCAATGCTGCTCCTTCCTCCAATGTGGAGACTTCCGAACCGGAAGCGACCATAATTACATCAGGGTTTTCGTCACCTTCTACAATATAAGCACCCTTTTCAGCCTGCAAAGCTTCGTCGTAACGACTTCCCTTTGCGGGCAGGTCTGTGATGTTCTGACGGGAAAGAATCAAAGCTGTCGGAGTAGCTGTGTTTTCCATAGCCATCTTCCAGGCAATTGTCGTTTCGGTCACGTCTGCCGGGCGAAGTACCAACATAGAGTTGTGTCCCTTGTGGTTCTTCAGTTTTTCCATCAGACGGATCTGCGCTTCCTGTTCGACCGGTTCATGTGTCGGTCCGTCTTCGCCTACGCGGAAAGCATCGTGCGACCAGACGAACTTAACAGGCTGTTCCATCAAGGCTGCCATTCGGATTGCTGGTTTCATATAGTCAGAGAATACGAAGAACGTACCGCAAGCCACGATTACACCTCCGTGGAGTGACATGCCAATACATACGCAAGCCATCGTCAGCTCGGCTACGCCAGCCTGAAGGAATGCACCGCTGAAATTGCCTTTCACGAATGCATGTGTCTTCTTCAAGAAGCCGTCGGTCTTGTCCGAGTTGGAAAGGTCGGCAGAAGAAACGATCATGTTTTCCACTTGGGTTGCCAACAGACCTAAGACGGTTGCCGAAGCTGTACGGGTTGCCTGGTTCGGTTTCTGTTCAATAGCCTTCCAGTCAATGACAGGTGCTTTACCTGAGAACCACAGTTCCATCTTGGCTGCCAGTTCTGGATTGGCTTTCGCCCATTCTGCTTTGGCGGCATAGCGTTCTGCAACGATTACTTCCAGTTCTTTGGCACGTTTAGCATACAGTTCCGCAACTTCGGGGAAGATCTGGAATGGATCATCTGGGTTTCCTCCTAAATTCTGGATAGTATCTGTGATAGAGACGCCGGCTGCTGAAAGAGGTTGTCCGTGTGTGGACACTTTGTTTTCGTAGCTGCTCTTGTCAGCACCCACGGCACCCTTACCCATGATCGTGTTGCCGATAATCAGGGTAGGACGGGATGTTTCGGCTTTCGCTTCGGTCAATGCCCGGCGGATTTCCGTCACATCGTTTCCGTTGATTGTGATGACTTTCCAACCCCATGCTTCGTATTTCATGGCTACGTTTTCTGTAGTTACTTCACCTACGGTTGTGGAAAGCTGGATGTTGTTGGCATCGTAGAACATAATCAGATTGTCCAGTCCCAGCGTACCGGCAATACGTCCGGCTCCCTGGGAAATCTCTTCTTGAATGCCACCGTCGGAAATATATGTATAAATCGTCTGATTCATGACGTCACCCAGGCGTGCTTTCAGGAACTTGGCGGCGATAGCAGCACCTACGGCGTAAGTGTGGCCTTGTCCCAACGGACCGGATGTATTTTCTATACCACGCATCACGTTGACTTCGGGATGTCCCGGCGTCACGCTACCCCACTGGCGGAACTCTTTCAGCTCATCGATCGTGAATTTGCCTGTGAGGGCGAGTACTGAATAAAGCATCGGAGACATGTGTCCCGGATCCTGAAAATAGCGGTCTCTGCCTTCCCATGTGGGATTCTTGGGATCATACACGAGGAACTCTGAAAACAGTACGTTCACAAAGTCTGCACCACCCATTGCACCACCGGGGTGACCGGATTTCGCTTTTTCTACCATAGACGCAGCCAGGATACGGATGTTGTCCGCTGCTTTGTTCATTAAATTAATATCGTTCATTGTGATGAATATTTTATTTTTTTGCAAAGATAGGCAATCTCTTCGTAATGACCATCCTATCCATGAAACAATTCATTTTCGGTAAAGTTTCCTAATTTCCGATATTTCTCATAGAGAGCAAGATACGCCAGGTGATTTTCGTGATTCGGTTGGTATTCTTTTGCAAAACCTTGTCCCATAGCCTGCTGTGCATCCTCGATTTTGGTATATATACCAGCAGCTACGGCTGCGAACATGGAGGCTCCGAAAGCGCAAGCCTGTTCCGCTTTGGCTACTTTGATCGGCATGTCCAACACATCTGCCAAAGTCTGCATGACGAACGGGGATTTCAATGAAATGCCACCGATTCCGATTACGCTCTCGATCTTTATGCCGTTTTCCAGGAAACGATCGACGATGGCTTTTGAGCCGAACGCTGTCGCTTCCACCAGGGCCCGGAAGATAAGCGGAGCAGAGCTTGCCAGGTTGAGGCCGGTAATCGTACCTTTCACCAGTTGGCAGGCATCGGGTGTGCGGCGGCCGTTCATCCAGTCTACTGCTAAGATCGTACTTTCGTTTACTGGCACTTTGGCTGCTTCTTCGGACAGGGCGGGGATGATCTTGTCTGCTGTTTCCTCGATCAGCCTGGCTTTTGTATCTTCGTCGACTAGGGTGCTCTGGCTCAAGATGTTTTCAAGTGGCCATGCCAATACGCGCTTGAACCAGGCATAAATATCGCCGAAACCAGATTGTCCGGCTTCTAATCCGATCATACCAGGGATAACGGAACCGTCTACCTGGCCGCAGATGCCGGGAACAAGTTTTTCGCCCATTTCTTCGTAAGATGAAACCATAATGTCGCAGGTCGATGTACCGATCACGCGCACGAATGTACGAGGAGTGATCTCGGCACCGACAGCTCCCATATGGCAGTCGAACGCACCGACTGAAACTGCTACGCCGGTTGTCAAGCCGAGGCGTTCCGCCCATTCCGGCGTCAATGTGCCTACTTTCACATCGCTGGTATAAGTTTTCTCAAACAGATGACTACGGAAACCGGCCAACTTCGGTTCGAGTGAAGTCAAGAATTCTTCGGTTGGCAATCCACCCCATTTTTCCGACCACATGGCTTTATGTCCGGCTGCACAACGGCTGCGGTACACCTCTTCCGGTTTGGTTTTTCCGGTAATAAGGGCTGGCAGCCAGTCACAATGCTCGATCCATGCATAGGCCTCCTTGCAGACACTGTCGTCTATGCGGAGGACATGCGCTATCTTGGCCCATACCCATTCGGAAGAGTAGATACCACCTTCATAAGCGGTGTAATCGATACCCCAGCGTTTCGCCAGTTCGTTGATCTCGGCGGCTTCCCGGATGGCGGTATGGTCTTTCCAAAGGACGAACATCGCATTCGGGTTTTCAGCATATTCGGGTAATAAGGCGAGGGGAGTACCACTCTTGTCGGTCAGGACAGGCGTGCTTCCGGTCGTATCGAAAGCAATGCCGACCACGTTCGGGGCTGTCCCGTCAGGGCATTGTGCGAGTGCATCTTTTACTGTGGCTTCCAACCCTTCTATGTAATCCAACGGATGCTGGCGGTACTGGTTTTTTGCGGGATCGCAGTATTTCCCTTCCATCCAGCGGGAATAGTACTTGACAGCTGAAGCTATTTCGTGACCTGTTGCAGCATCTACGACTACGGCGCGACAGGAGTCGCTACCGTAGTCCAGGCCTATAACATACTTTTCGTTTGCCATGACTTAAGCCTGTAATGCTCGGTTCAACATGTAATACAAATCGTTGTACTGCAATTCTTTCTTGAAGCTGGAAATGGTCGTATCCTTATCGATCACCACTAGTTCGATACCGGCGATATCGGCATAGTCTTCCATATATTCCACTGTCAGGTCGTAGGAAAAGCTCGTATGATGGGTGCCTCCGGCCAGTATCCAGGCAGCAGCACCGATCTCCAAGTTCGGTTGTGGAATCCAGAGTGCGCTGGCAACTGGAAGGTTGGGCAGCGGCTTGCTTTTGATGCAATCCACTTTGTTCACGATCAGGCGGAAACGGTTTCCCATGTCGACGATTGTGGCAGCAACGCCTTCACCCGGTTTGCTGGTGAATACGAGGCGGGCTGTTTCACTGTCTATACCGATGCTCAAACGGTGTACCTCCAGCTTTGGCTTATGTTCGGAGATCAGGGGGCAAACTTCCAGCATATGTGCCTGGAGGATTGCACTCTTTTCGCCATCGAAATTCAAAGTGTAATCTTCGAGGAAGGAGCAACCATTCGGCATTCCCTGGCTCATGAACCACATGGTGCGGTATAGGGCTGCTGTTTTCCAGTCTCCTTCGGCGCCGAAGCCATAGCCTTCCGCCATCAGGCGTTGTGATGCCAGGCCCGGAATCTGGTCGAAATTGCCAAGGTCGTCAAAATTGGTTGTAAAGGCTTTTGCCCCTTTGTCTTTCAGGATACGGCGGATGGCGATTTCGGCTTTTGCCGAGTTCCATACTTTTGTGTAGGCTTCCGTCTTTTTATCTTCCAGTTCGGGCACATGATCGTACTCGGCGAAATATTGTCCGACAAGTTCCTCTATGTCTTTGTCTTCTACCGTGTCGTAGTATTCCATTAGGTCATTTACCGGACAGTAATCGACATGGTAGCCCAATTTCAGCTCGGCTTCCACCTTGTCACCGTCTGTAACGGCTACATTATTCATCTGGTCGCCGAAACGGATGATCAGCATGTTCTGTGCATCGGCCCAGGCTGCTGCTACGCGCATCCAGACTGCGATCTTGGCTTGTGCTTTCGGGTCTTGCCAATGTCCTACCACGACTTTACGGTTTTTACGCATCCGGCTCACCATATGGCCGAATTCGCGGTCTCCGTGAGCGGACTGGTTCAGGTTCATAAAGTCCATATCCATCGTTTCCCAAGGTATCTCTTTGTTAAACTGGGTATGGAAATGAAGCAATGGTTTTTTCAATTCCTGCAGACCGTGGATCCACATTTTGGCTGGAGAGAAGGTGTGCATCCAGGTTATAACACCGATACATTTGTCATCGTTGTTAGCGGCTTTAAATGCAGCCGTTACCTCTTTTGCCGAGTTGACAGTCCCTTTGTAGACTACGTTTACAGGCAAGTTCCCGGATTCGTTTAATCCTTTTACCATTTCATTGGAATGAGCGTCCACCTGGATTACCGCATCGCCTCCGTACAGAAGCTGTGCTCCTGTTACGAACCATACTTCAAGATCTTTAAAATTTGTCATGGTTTATTGTATTTAATTGTTATTGTTATTTTA
>ENA-OQJB01000603-OQJB01000603.1-human-gut-metagenome-genome-assembly--contig:-NODE-603-length-16404-cov-3.069730_pt1 | contig 16404 bp, 17 predicted proteins | sample MGYA00242599_ERZ504765 | MGnify/ENA primary metagenome ERZ504765 (study PRJEB26092, sample SAMD00036354) | human gut metagenome | host: Homo sapiens | study: EMG produced TPA metagenomics assembly of...
GCTAACGCAGACCGTTCCATCGCTTAAAAGCCCCACTGGGGCTTTCATTGCTTCGCAAACGCTAATTTTCTGAAGAAAACAAATAATCCGAACCCATCTCCTATCGGAAACAAGTTCGGATTATTTTTGTTTGGTCCGAGTGGCGAGAATCGAACTCACGGCCTCTTGAACCCCATTCAAGCGCGCTACCAAAACTGCGCTACACCCGGATATCGACCGCCGCTTCCCTACCGAAGCGTGGCGACATGAAATATTATACTCAGATACAGCAGTTTTGTCAACAGATTTTTACAATTTTCTTTGCTTTTTTCGTAAAAAGTCTGATTTTTGCGAAAGTACGCGCTTTATTCATTTTTGCTCTTTCGCTTGCAGAAGCTTGTCTTTTTCCAAAAGCGGTTTCAGATATTGACCGGTAAAGCTGCCCGGCACCTCTGCCACCTGTTCCGGCGTGCCTTCGGCCACGATCTCGCCGCCTGCACTGCCGCCTTCAGGGCCAAGGTCAATGATATGGTCGGCGCACTTGATAAGATCCAGATTGTGCTCGATGACAATAACCGTGTTGCCCGCATCTACCAGCTTCTGCAGCACCTCGATCAGGCGGTGCACATCTGCAATATGCAGGCCGGTAGTAGGCTCGTCCAGAATATACACGGTCTTGCCAGTGCTGCGGCGGGCCAACTCATTGGCCAGCTTCACGCGCTGTGCTTCGCCGCCGGAAAGGGTGGTGGCGCTCTGGCCCAGTGTTACATAACCAAGACCCACGTCCAGCAGGGTCTGCAGTTTGCGGGCGATCTTGGGCTGGTTGGAAAAGAATACCACTGCTTCCTCCACGGTCATGTTCAGCACATCGGAGATGGTCTTTTCCTTATACTTCACTTCCAGCGTTTCGCGGTTGTAACGCGCCCCCTTGCATACCTCGCAGGGCACGTACACATCCGGCAGGAAGTGCATCTCGATCTGCAGAATACCGTTGCCCTCACAGGCTTCGCAGCGGCCGCCCTTGACATTAAAACTGAAACGCCCCGGTCCGTAACCGCGCATTTTGGCATCCTGTGTCTGGGAGAATACCGTGCGGATATCATTGAACACACCGGTATAAGTGGCCGGATTGGAGCGCGGCGTACGGCCAATGGGCTGCTGGTCGATACCGATGACCTTATCCACAAATTCCAGCCCTTCTACCCCATCGCATTTGCCTGCGCGAGAACGCGCACCGTTCAGCTCGCAGGCAAGCGTCTTATACAGAATTTCGTTGATGAGGCTGGACTTGCCGGAGCCGGAAATGCCGGTAACGCAAATAAACTCTCCCAGCGGGAATTTCACGTCGATATTGTGCAGGTTATTTTCCCGTGCACCCCGTACAGTAAGGTAATTGCCGTTGCCGGTGCGGCGGGTCTGCGGTACGGCAATGCGTTTGCGGCCGGAGAGATAATCGCCGGTGATGCTGCGCTTTGCCTTGCAGATGTCCTTCACGCTGCCAGCGGCTACGATCTCACCGCCATGCACGCCTGCGCCCGGGCCTACATCCACGATATAATCCGCGCTGCGCATGGTATCTTCATCGTGCTCTACCACGATCACCGTATTGCCGAGGTCGCGGAGATTTTTCAGGGTGGCAATAAGCTTGTCGTTATCGCGCTGATGCAAGCCGATGGACGGCTCGTCCAGCACATAGAGCACGCCGGAAAGCGCACTGCCGATTTGAGTGGTCAGGCGGATGCGCTGGCTCTCGCCGCCGGAAAGAGTGCCTGCTGAGCGGGCCAGCGTGAGATAATCCAGACCCACGCTCTGCAAAAACTGCAGGCGATTCCGGATCTCCTTCATGATCTGACCGCCGATCTGCCTCTGCTTCTCGGTCAGGTTCGGCTCATTTTCGGCAATAAATTTCAGCTCATCCCGGATGGACATTTCGCAGAACTCGCTGATGTTCTTATCCCCAACGGTCACTGCCAGCACCACCGGCTTCAGGCGCTTGCCGTGGCAGTCCGGGCACTCCACGCCGGACATGAAGCTGCCGATTTCTTCCTTCATCCACTCGCTGTTGGTCTCGCGGAAGCGGCGCTCAAGGTTCTCCACGATGCCCTCGAAGGTATTATAATACACACCGCTGCCGAACTCATTCGTGCGGTGCATCTCAATTTTTTCGCCATTGGTTCCGTACAGCAACGCATTGACAGCTTCGGTGCTCATCTCTTTGATGGGCGTATCCAGCGTAAATCCGTACTTTTTGCCAAGACCCAGATAATACATTTCGGATACAGACCCCTCGGCATAGTACCAGCCGCTGGCCTTGATAGCACCCTCCCGGATGGAAAGGTTCCGGTTGGGCAGGATGCGTTCCTCGTCCACTCGCATAAAAGTGCCAAGGCCGGTACACTTTTCGCAGGCTCCCAGCGGGTTATTGAAGGAGAAGAGCCGGGGTGACAGGTCGCTGATGGAAATGCCGTGCTCCGGGCAGGCAAAGTTCTGGCTGAAGGTCATACAATCGCCGCCGATCACGTCCACTTCGGCGATGCCGCCGGTAAGCGCCAGCGCGGTTTCCAGCGAATCTGCCAGACGGCCCCGGATGCCCTTGCGCATGGCAAGGCGGTCCACCACGATCTCCACCGTATGCTTGATGTTCTTTTCCAGCTTGATCTCTTCGTCAAGATCATACAGGTTGCCATCGATCTTCACACGAGCATAGCCACTGCGGCGGGCAGCATCCAGCTCTTTCTGCTGGGTGCCTTTGCGCTGGCGCACCACAGGAGCCAGCACCTGAAACTTCGTACCTTCGTCCAGTTTGAGCACCGCGTCCACCATTTCGTCCACGGTCTGCTGGCTGATCACCCGCCCGCACACCGGGCAGTGGGGCACGCCCACGCGGGCGTACAGAAGTCGCAGATAATCGTAGATCTCCGTCACGGTGCCCACGGTGGAACGCGGGTTGTGGCTGGTGGTTTTCTGGTCGATGGAAATTGCCGGTGACAGACCGGTGATCTCATCCACATCGGGCTTGTCCATGCGGCCCAAAAACATGCGTGCGTAGCTGGAAAGGCTTTCCACATAGCGGCGCTGGCCGTCGGCATAGATGGTGTCGAACGCAAGGCTCGACTTGCCCGAACCGGAAAGGCCGGTCATGACGATCAGCTTTTCCCTCGGGAGGGTCAGGTTAACATTTTTCAGGTTGTGCTCGCGGGCACCTTTGATGACGATTTTATCGTTTGCCAAGGTATTTTCTCCCTTTTCGTTGTGTCTGTGAATGATTCTGTTTGCGCTCCGTTTCTGCCGCAGAGTCCACCGTCGGGTTCTCGCCCCGGCGCAGTCGGTCGATCTGGTCACGCAGGAAGGCCGCGTGTTCAAACTCCAGCAGCTTCGCCGCTTCCTTCATCTCACGGGTCAGGCGCTCGATGGCGGCCTCCCGCTCCATCCTGCCCATGCGGCGGGTGTTCAGCTTAGCGTTCTCCGCTTTATCGCTGATCTCGATGCTGTCTGCAATGGCCTTGACGATGGTTTTCGGCACGATGCCATGTTCTTTATTGTAGGCCATCTGGATGGCGCGGCGGCGCTCGGTCTCGGTGATGGCGCGGTCCATGCTGTCGGTGACGACATCTGCGTACATGATGACAAGGCCCTCGGCATTGCGGGCCGCGCGGCCAATGGTCTGGATCAGGCTGGTCTCGCTGCGCAGAAAGCCCTCCTTGTCGGCATCCAGAATGGCCACAAGGCTCACCTCGGGCAGGTCAAGACCCTCGCGCAGCAGGTTGATGCCCACCACAACATCAATGGAGCCAAGGCGCAGGTCCTTGATGATCTCCATACGCTCGAAGGTGTCCACCTCGTGGTGCATATACTTGACCTTGATGCCCTGTTCGGTAAGGTAGTCGGTCAGGTCTTCGGCCATTTTCTTGGTCAGCGTGGTCACGAGAACGCGCTCGTGCCGCTGGATGCGGGTATTGATCTCGCCCAACAGATCCACCACCTGCCCTTCCACCGGGCGCACCGAAATGAGCGGGTCCAAAAGGCCGGTGGGCCGGATGACCTGCTGCGCCACCTGCGTGCTGTTCTGCCGCTCATAGTCGCCGGGCGTAGCCGAAACGAAGATCATCTGGTTCAGCTTGGACTCCACCTCCTCAAACTTGAGCGGGCGGTTATCGAAGGCGGACGGCAGGCGGAAGCCGTACTCCACCAGCGTTTTTTTGCGGGCATAGTCGCCGCCGTACATGGCGCGCACCTGCGGCAGGGTAACATGGCTCTCGTCCACAAACAGCAGAAAATCATCCGGGAAATAATCCAGCAGAGTGGTGGGCATACTGCCCGGCGCACGGCCCGACAGCACCGCCGAATAGTTCTCGATGCCCTTGCACATGCCCACCTCGTTGAGCATCTCAATGTCGTAATTGGTGCGCTGGGCAATGCGCTGCGCCTCGATCAGCTTGCCCTCGGCGGTGAACTGCTTCACCTGTGCGTCACACTCGGCGCGGATCTTTTCCAGTGCTGCGGCCTTCTTCTCGGCGCTGACGATATAGTGGCTGGCCGGGAAGATGGCTACATGCTTGACTACATTCTGTTTGGCCCCGGTGAGAGGGTTGAACTCCGTGATGCGGTCGATCTCGTCCCCAAAAAATTCCACACGGATGGCAAGCTCGCTCATATAGGCAAGGTAGATGTCCACGATATCGCCGTGGACACGGAACTTATTGCGCACAAAATTCACATCATTGCGTTCATATTGCAGCGTCACAAGCTTCTGGCACAGCGCGTCGCGCTCCATCTGCATGCCGGGGCGCAGGCTGATGACCATGCTGCGGTAGTCGATGGGGTCGCCCAGCGAGTAGATGCAGGAAACCGATGCTACAATGATCACATCCCGCCGCTCCGAAAGCGCCGCCGTGGCCGAATGGCGCAGGCGGTCGATCTCGTCGTTGATGGCGCTGTCCTTTTCAATATAGGTGTCGGTGCTGGGGATATAGGCTTCCGGCTGGTAGTAATCGTAGTAGGAGACGAAATACTCCACCGCGTTGTTGGGGAAAAACGACCGGAACTCGGTGCACAGCTGGGCCGCCAGCGTTTGTTGTGGGCCAGAACCAGCGTGGGCCGTTGCATTTTGCAATCACATTTGCCATGGTAAAGGTCTTGCCGCTGCCGGTAACACCCAGCAGGGTCTGGCAGCGGTCGCCCCGCTCCACGCCTTTCACCAGTGTTTCAATGGCCTGCGGCTGGTCGCCGGTGGGCTGGTAAGAGGATACCAGTTCAAATTTTTCGTCTGCCATCTTCCCTCTCCTCTCCGGCCCTCGCGCAAAGAACCACAATCAGTTGTATTTTACGGTTTGATTATAGCACACCAGTTTTATAATGTAAACACTTTTTTGTTGTTTCACAGATCAAGGCCAGAAAAGCGTACCTGTTTTAAAGTCATAGATCGGCAGGCGGTTTGCGTCCCGCATGGAGAAATACTCCGTATCGGTCAGGATGAAGTGATCCAGCAGATGGATGTTCACAAGGCCCAATGCCCGGGCAATATTGCCAGTGGCCTCCAGATCCTCCATGGAGGGCAAGGCCGCACCGTTGGGGTGGTTGTGGCTGAGCACCACCGTGTCGGTGCCGCCCTTGATGGCCGCAGACACCACATCCTTGATGTCCAGACTTACCCGGTCGGTGGTGCCTTCCCGCAGCCAGACCGCCGCGCGCACCCGCTTACGGCTGTCCAGACTGACCAGCATTGCACGCTCGTAATCCGACCACGCAAACTTCGCCATCAGATAGCTGCCCATCTGCTCCGTAGTTCTGATGCAGCGGGTGGTGCTGGTACGGCTGCGGCCATAGTAGCGGCTGATCTCCGGCAGCAGATGCAGCATCCGGGCTGTGGCCGGGCCTACGCCCTCCACAGTGCACAGCTCTTCCTCGCTGGCTTCCAGCACAGCGGCAAAATCGCCAAAGCGGTCGATCAGGTCATGAGCGATGCCGTTGGTGTCCTTCTGGGCGTTGGTGAGGTACAGTACATATTCCAGCGCTTCGTGCTCGGCCAGACTGTCCAGACCGTAGTTCTGCACCCGTTCGCGCATCCGCTGGCGGTGTCCCTGATGCCGTTTGTGTTCTGCCATTGCGGTACTCTCCTTCTGATTCATTCCTTATAATAGTACCCATTTTGCGCCCGGAACTCAAGGCTTTGCGGTAAAATAGTTTTGATCCGGGGCGTTTCCGCGTTGACTTGCAGCCAAGGCTGTATTACTATAAAGGTATCTCTTGAAAATTGAGGAACATTTATGAAACAATATACTGCAACCGCCAACGACGACGGCGTTCGTCTTTCCCGCTTTGTGCAGAGCGTGACCCGCGATTTTCCCACCAGCCTTTTGTACAAGAGCTTCCGCAATAAGCGCGTGAAGGTAAACGGAAAAAAGGCCGTGCCGGAGTACCGCATTCAGGCAGGCGACCTGATCGAGCTGTACATCAACGACGAGTTTTTCCCGCCGGAAGGCGCAAAAACCGTGCAGAAGGCCGCGCCGAAAAAAAGCAGAATCAGCCCAAGGTCAATGTCATTTATGAGGACGAAAACATTGCTGTGCTGTACAAACCCACCCACCTTTTGTGCCATAGCGACCGCACCGGCGATGCAAACCTTGTGGACGCTTTTACCCAGTATCTGGCCGAAAAAGGCGAGTACGACCCCCACGGCGAGAACCGGTTCAAGCCCGGCATTTGCAACCGGCTGGACCGCGGCACCGAGGGCCTTGTGATCGCCGCCAAGAGCTACACCGCCCTGCGGGACATGAACGAGATCATCCGCACTGACCTACTCAAAAAGGAGTACTACACCATCACGGTGGGTATCCCGCAGTCCGGGCGGTTCACCGCATGGTGGGAGCACGACGAGAAGAACAACAAGGTAAGCATCCATGCACACCAGTCGCAGGACGAGCGCCGCAAGCAGATCATTACGGACGTGGACGTACTGCGCACCGCCGGGCCGTTCGCCCTGTGCAAGATCGGCCTTGTCACCGGCCGCACCCACCAGATCCGTGCACATCTGGCCTATCTGGGCCGTCCGGTTCTGGGCGATATCAAGTACGGCAACCGCAAGATGAACGAGCGCACCGGCACCAAAACGCAGGCCCTGTGCGCTGTGCGGGTCACTTTCCTTGATATTCCCGAGGAAAACACCCTGCATTATCTCTCCGGCAAGGTCGTCAAGCTGAAGGACCCCCAGATCGTAAAGCAGTTCGATGCGCTGGATAAGAGCAAAAACAGCGAGGAAAACCACCCTGCATAAAGTGGAAACAAAAAAGCGGCTGCTGTACTTTACCGTACAGCAGCCGTTTTTCTCTTTGTTCTTTACTTTTTGTCGGAGTCCTGCTCCGCCTTTTCCTGCGATTCCTGTTCACGGCGCAGCTCTTTGATGCGCTTTTTCTCGCTCTGGACATGGGGCCATGGCCAGCTGAAGCCCTCGTTCTCACGGCACCATTTGACCAGCGGATAGAAGGCGAAAGCCAGACCGAAGAGGTACAGCAGAGCGTACAGCAGGGCATCCAGCGTGATGAGTGCATCCAGTGCACCGATCACCGCCACCACGCAGCCTGCCTTCAAAAAGAACAGGCCGTTCTGGCGGCAGTATTCCTCAAAGTGCTCCGCTTTGACGGCACGGCGGCCCTGATCGCCCCAGACACGGGGATTTTTCATGACCGAATAGCCGTAGAATACCATCATCAGGCCAAGGGTGAGCTGAAAGCCAAAAAACATTTATGATACCTCTTAATCTTCAAACAGCGGCTTCATCAGGGGCAGGAAATCCAGCGTTGCAAAGTAATCGCGCGGCGTCTCGGCACGGCGGATCAGACGGTGGGTGCCGTCCTCGCACAGCAGCACCTCTGCGCTGCGCAGCTTGCCGTTGTAGTTGTAGCCCATGGCAGAACCGTGTGCACCGGTGTCGTGGATATAAACGATGTCGCCAATGTCGATCTTGGGCAGCATCCGGTCAATGGCAAACTTGTCGTTGTTCTCGCACAGACCTCCCACCACATCGTACATATGGTCGCAAGGCTCATTTTCCTTGCCCAGCACGGTGATGTGGTGGTAAGCGCCGTACATGGCCGGGCGCATCAGGTTGGCTGCGCAGGCATCCAGACCGATGTATTCCTTATAGATGTGCTTTTCGTGGATGGCAGTTGCCACCAGTGCGCCGTAGGGGCCGGTGGTAAAGCGGCCCATCTCAGTAAAGATGGCCACATCGCCCATGCCTGCGGGCACCAGAATTTCCTCAAACTTCTTGCGCACACCCTCGCCGATGGCCATGATATCGTTCTCGGTCTGCTCCGGGCGGTACGGGATGCCCACACCGCCGGACAGGTTGATATAACCGATGTGCACACCGGTGGCCTTCTGCACCCGGACAGCCAGCTGGAACAGGATACCTGCCAGCTCCGGGTAATACTCATCGGAAATGGTATTGGAAGCAAGGAAAGCGTGGATGCCGAAGTTCTTGGCACCCTTGGCGGCCAGCTTCTTGTAGCTTTCGATCATCTGTTCCTCGGTCATGCCGTACTTGGCATCGCCGGGCTTGTCCATGACCTGAAAGCCCTCTTCGCTCTCGCCCAGACTGAAGGTGCCGCCCGGGTTATAGCGGCAGAAGATGTTCTCCGGCACACCGGCGACACGCTCCAGAAATTCCACCATGGTGGCATCGTCCAGATTGATGTAGGAGCCCAGCTCGTAGGCCTTCTTCATATCCTCCACAGGGGTCTGGTTGGAGGAGAACATGATGTCGCTGCCGGAGAAACCGCACACCTCGCTGAGCATCAGCTCAGTCAGGGACGAGCAGTCCACGCCGCAGCCCTCCTCCTTGAGGATCTGCAGGATGACAGGGTTTGGCAGAGCCTTGACGGCAAAATACTCCTTGAAGCCTTTGTTCCAGCTGAATGCCTTGTTGATGCGGCGGGCATTTTCACGGATGCCCTTCTCATCGTAGACATGGAACGGCGTGGGCACATCCTGAATGATCTCCTGTGCCATGGCCTCGGTCAGGAACGGTTTCTTTTCCATAGTTACATCCCTCTCTAGTTTTTATATCATAAGGTCTGAGCGATTTGGGTCACTGGCTCGCCCTCTCACATCAGCAGCCTCGCCCTCTCAGTCAAACCCTTGCGGGTTTGCCAGCTCTCCCAAAGGGAGAGCCCCTGGCGCAACCAGAAGCTCTGCCGCACTGCCAAGGCCTCTCCCTTTGGGAGAGGTGGCACGCCGTAGGCGTGACGGAGAGGTTGATACAAGGAGTTTAGAAATGCGTTTAGACAAATATCTGAAAGTTTCGCGGCTCATCAAGCGCCGCACCGTGGCAAACGAGGTGGCCGATGCGGGCCGCATCCTCATCAATGGCAAGATCGCCAAGGCCAGCCAGGCGGTCAAGGAAGGAGACATCATCGAGGTCACCTTCGGCAACCGGCCCATCAAGGTAAAGGTGCTCTCTGACGTGGAGCCCCGCACCAAGGATGTGGCCCGGGAAATGTATGAGATCATCAGCGAATGACCCACAGTCACCTGCGGTGGCATCGCGTCAGCAATGACGGTGTGGTTTGTTCTATCCCGGATGCTGTTTGCATAACCTTCACCAGAAGGGGGGAGAGGTGCATGGCAGAGCAGGCGGGGAACAGCGACCTCATCCTGGAGAACCGGGAAAAGCTGACGGTAACAGGGGTCAGGCGGGTGCTGCAGTGCAACGCGGAGAGCGCCGCCATTGAAACAGCCCGGGGCGTGCTGCAGCTGGCCGGGGCGCAGCTCAACGTGACCAGCCTTGACCTCGACAGCGGGGAAGTGAAGCTGACGGGCCGCATCGACACGGTGGAGTACACCGCCGCGCGCACCCCGAGCGGCTTTCTGTCCCGGCTGCTCCGCTGATGGCACCGGCCCTTGCGCCCGCGTTCATCGGGCAGGAGGCGGCTGCCTGCGCCCTGCTGGGCCTTGTGCTGGGCAGCGTGCGCGCGGTGTTTCCGGTCAGGGGGCGGGCGGCGTTCCTGCCGGATATGGCCCTTGTGGGGGCTGTCCTGCTGGGGCTGCAGAGCTATGCCGCCGCCCTGAGCGCCGGGGGCTGCTGCGGTGGTATATGCCGGGCAGCGCCTTTCTCTGCGCTTTTGGGGCCGAACGGCTTCTGCGGCCTGCCCTGCGGCGTTGGACAGGGGCTGTTCTGGCTGGCAGCGGGGCCGCTCCGGCTGGCCCGGCGGGCATTGCAGCCGCTGGCAGCAGCCCGCAAAAACCGGGCGGAGCAGGCCAGAGCGCGCCGCGCGCAAAAAAGAAGCGCAAAAAAACCGAAAAGAACTTGCCAAGCACACGGCGGTTGTTGTATAATTCTAACGTATCAAAGTAAGAGTACAGGCGTTTCGGGCCTGCTGAGCACAGGAGGCGCTGAAAAATGGCAAATACCACCCGGAAAAAGCGCAGACGCAGCCCGTTTGTGCGGACGATCCTTCGTCTTTTCTTCATTCTGCTGCTGTTGAGTATGCTGGTGGCCTACATCTCCAATCAGGTGTCCATCAGCTCCCGGCGTGCGGAATTGCAGACGCTGAACGAGCAGATCGAACAGCAAAAAGACCCAGAACGAGGAGATGAAGCGCATCCTCAGCGGCGATGCCGACGATGTGACCGAGTGGGTCGCCCGGGATTCTTACAACTACGCAGCCCCCAACGAGCGCATCTTTGTGGATGTGACCGGCAACTGAGGGCACACCCCGCCGGGCAGCTCTGCGGACAGACCCGGTGCCCCCACAAAAAGAGAGCAAGGAGTATTGAGTTTTGGCAATTGAGGTAGGGAACGTACTGGAAGGCCGTGTGACCGGCGTAAAGCCCTTTGGTGCATTTGTTGCGCTGCCTGAGGGCAAATCGGGCATGGTCCACATTTCCGAGGTGTCCAATGAATATGTGCAGGATATCAACACGGTGCTGCACGACGGCGACGCTGTGAAGGTGCAGGTCATCAACATTGCACCGGACGGCAAGATCGCGCTGTCCATCAAGCGGCTGCTGCCGCCGGCACCCCGTCAGCCGCGCAGTGACCGTGGGCCCCGGCCCGGCGGCCCGCGCCAGAACGGCCCCCGCGAGGGCGGCCATTTCGGCAATTCCCGCGGCGGCGGACGGCCCCCTCGTGAGGGCGGGCGCGGCCCTGCCCGGGACGCTGCACCCCGTGTGTGGCAGCCCAAGGCCCCGGCCAAGAGCGATAACCTGAGCTTTGAGGATATGATGAGCCGCTTCAAGAGCCAGAGCGAGGAAAAGATGGCCGACCTCGACCACGAGACCAACAACCGCCGCGGCGGCGGTTATGCACCGCGCTCCCGCCGCGGCCGCTGAGCCATAGAACGAACCGGGCCTGCCCCAGCGGGGCGGGCCTGTTTTTGGTGGTGCGGCAACGCCCACGGACAAGAAAGGAACCAGAATGCCTGCAAAATTTGAACTGATCGCACCCTGCTTCTTTGGCTGCGAGGCAACTGCGAAATTTGAGCTGACCCGCATCGGGGGCCGAGAACATCCGGGTAGGGGATGGCCGCCTGACCTTTGCGGGCGGGCCGGAGATGATCGCTGCCGCCAACCTGAACCTGCGCACGGTGGAGCGCGTGATGCTGCTCCTCAACACCTACCCCGCTTCCACCTTCGATGAGCTGTTTGACGGCGTGTACAGCATCCCCTGGGAAGAGCTGCTGCCCGCCGATGCCGCTTTCCCTGTGACCGGTTCTTCTCTGAACAGCCAGCTCACCAGTGTGCCTGCCTGCCAGAGCATCATCAAAAAAGCTGTGGTCAAGCGCCTGATGAACAAGCATCATACCTCTGTTCTGCCCGAGACCGGCGCGGAGTACAAGATCCGCTTCATGCTGCGCAAAAATGTCTGCGAGATCATGCTGGATACCACCGGCGAGGGCCTGCATAAGCGCGGCTACCGCCGCAACGCCATGGAGGCCCCCATCCGTGAGACGCTGGCCGCGACCATTGCCGACTTGGGCCGTGTCCGCCGCGACAGTCTGGTGGAAGATCCCTTCTGCGGCAGCGGCACCCTGCTGATCGAAGCCGCCCAGAAGGCCATGAACATTGCCCCCGGCCTGAAGCGCCGCTTTGCCGCCGAGCGTTACAGCTTTGTGCCCGCTTCCCTCTGGGCCGAGCAGCGTCAGAAAGCGCTGGCAGAGTCCAAGCTGGATGTGGGCTTTGAAGCCTTTGGCTACGATATCGACCCCGCCGCCGTGGCACTGGCCAATGCCAACGCAAAGCTGGCCGGTGTGGAAAAGCGCTGCCATTTTGAGGTGGCCGATGTCGCTGACTTTGCGGCAAAGCCCGAAGCCATCGTTCTGACCAATCCTCCGTACGGCGAGCGGATGAGCACCATCGAGGGTGCCGCCAAGCTGGCCCGCACCCTGGGCCAGCAGATGGCCGAGCATCCCTGCGCGGGCCTGTACGCCATCACTGCCGATATGGAGTTTGAGAGCCACTACGGCAAGCGCGCCAACAAGCGCCGCAAGATGTACAACGGTATGATTCCCTGCCAGCTGTATATGTACTACGAGACCCCCAAGTTTGAGCACAAGGCAAAGCCGATGCCCAAGCAGGGCTTTGACGGGAAGCGTACCGCCGAGTTTAAGAAAAAGTAAACAGGAGAACAAAAAGACATGGACGGTCGGATGCGGCCTTATCTTCCGGAGCTTACCATCCGGGATTATAATATCTACCAGTGGTATCTGCGGGGCGTGCAGTATCAGCTGAACACGACCTACGGGCTCTACTCGTGCAGTCTGCTGCAGCACAACGGGGTTCTGTTCGCACTGCTGTCAGACAGCCTGGCCGGGCGGGAGGCGACCTGCAAAAGGTGCGCCTGCCCTGGACGCTCTGCTGGAGGCCGATGATGTGCCAGACGCAGGGCATCCGGCTGGCTGCGCAGGTGGAGGTGCTGCTGGGCTGGCACAAGCTGCAGGACCGCCGCTGTGACGAGCTGCCCTTCCAACAGCGGGTGAAGCGCACCATCGACCGCATCCTGCTCCGCCGCGCCTACGAGAAGGCCGTGCAGGAGAACCCCGCGCTGGAACGGCTGTTTGAACAGGAGCAGGAGCAGGCGATCGTTCAGATGAACCTGAACGCCAAGAACTACACCGAGGTTGCCGAGCCTATGAGCAACATCTACGGCGCGCTCTACTCCACGCTTGCCACGATGAGAACAGCCAGTCGCAAGAGTATGACGCTATATCGGCAGCTGCAGTCGGGCGGTGTTCTACCTGCTGGATAAGGCGGGCCGTGTGGCCGGTGACAAGCGGGCCGGGCGGTACAATGTGTATCTGGTCAACGGTGTCGAGGACCCCGGTGCTGCACTGGAAAATGCCCGGCGGCAGTCGCTGGCTGCGGCAAACGATCTGGTGCGCGCCTACGGGATGCTGGATGTCAAGCTGAACAAGAGCCTGATCGACAATATTATGATCCTGGGCCTGCGCCATGCGGTGGAGCCGCTGGACCCGGAGAACCAGCCCGTGCGCTGGGAGCTGCCGTGAAGGCCCGCAAGAGCTGGGCGATGGCCTACTGCGGCATGGCGGCTGCCCTGAGCGTGGCCCTGATGCTGCTGGGGGCTGTGGTGCCGGTGCTGATGTTCATTGCCCCGGCAGTGGCCAGCCTGCTCATCGCCACGGTCTGCGTGGAGTGCGGCAAGACCATGGCCCTGACAGCCTACGGCGCGGTGAGCCTGCTCAGCCTGCTCTTTGTGCCGGATAAGGAGGTGGCGCTGGTCTTTGTGTTCCTGCTGGGGTATTACCCGCTGGTCAAGCCCCGGTTTGAGCGCATCCGTCTGCCGCTGGTGCGGGTGCTGTGCAAGCTGCTGCTCTGCAACGGTGCCGTGCTGGCCATGTACGGGCTGGTGCTGCTGCTGGTGCCTGCGGGCAGCATTTCGCAGGAGCTGAAGACCACCGCGCTGGTGGTCTCGCTGGCCACCCTTGCCATGGGCAACGTTGCCTTTCTGCTGTATGATCGGGCGCTCCACAACCTGCTGCAGGTGTATCAGCTGGTGTGGCGGCCGAAGCTGCATAAGATGCTGGGAAAGTAATGAATAAACCTCTCAGTCTCGCCTTCGGCGACTGAGAGGTTAATCATTTGAGAGGAGTGATGTCTACCACCAGTTGACACAAAAGCGCCGGGCCACGCGGGTGACAGCCGCGAGGGTGACGAGGAGAGAAATCATCGAAAGATTCGGCGGATGTTTCTCCGGCTGACCATGGGCTATACCAGCCGCAGAGAGGGGCAAAAATCGGCAGTGATACCGTAACAGATCCCCTCAAAGAAAGCCATACAAGAACATAAACTGTTACAGGAGGCTGACAGCTGTGCTGCGCGCGTTTTTTGCGCCGGGCTGTCGGCATGGAGGTGTTTTGTATGTGTGGCATTGTTGGTTATGTTGGAAAACGAAATGCACAGGATGTTTTGCTAGATGGTCTGGAAAAGCTGGAGTACCGCGGCTATGATTCCGCCGGTGTGGCCCTGGCTTTGGAGGGCGGCATCCGGGTGGTCAAGAGCAAGGGCCGTCTGGCCGAGCTGCGCAAGCGGCTGGCGGTGGAGGCTCTGGCCCGGAGCGGCTGCGGCATCGGCCACACCCGGTGGGCGACCCATGGGGAGCCCAGCGATGTGAACAGCCACCCGCATTCCACGCCCCGGGTGAGCATCGTCCACAACGGCATCATCGAGAACTATGGTGTGCTGAAGGAGCGGCTTATGGCCAAGGGCTATACCTTTGAGAGCGAGACCGACACCGAGGTCCTGGTCAAGCTCATCGACAGCTGCTATGAGGGTGAGCCCCTCAAAGCTCTGCGCGCCGCTCTGGCCATGGTGCGGGGCAGCTATGCGCTGGCTGTCCTGTTCCGGGATTTCCCGGATACCCTGTTCGCGGTCAAGCGGGAGAGCCCGCTCATCGTGGGCTGGGGCGAAGAGGAAAACTTTATTGCGTCGGATATCCCGGCGCTGCTGAAATATACCCGCCGGTACAGCGTGCTGGAAGAGGGGGACATGGCGGTGGTGAACGCCGACGGCATCCGCTTCTACAATGAGTTCGCGGAGCCGGTGGAGCGGGAAGTTCTGACCGCCAACTGGGATCAGGAAGCTGCTGAAAAGGGCGGCTACCCGCACTTCATGCTGAAGGAGATCAACGAACAGCCTGCGGCCATCACGGCCACGGTGAGCCCCCGTGTGGAGAACGGTCTGCCCGACCTGCGCGTTCCTGAGCTGACGGATGAGCGGCTGCGCCGCATCGGCACGGTGCATCTGGTGGGCTGCGGCACGGCCATGCACGCGGGCATGGTGGGCAAGGCTGCCATCGAGGCGCTGGCCCGGGTGCCTGCACAGGTGGAGATCGCCAGCGAGTTCCGCTACCGGAACCCCATCCTGCGGCCGGAGGATCTGGTCATCATCATCAGCCAGTCGGGCGAGACCAGCGATACGCTGGCAGCCCTCAAACTGGCCAAGAGCCGGGGTGTGCCGGTGCTGGCCATTGTGAACGTGGTGGGCAGCAGCATTGCCCGCGCAGCGGATTATGTCATGTACACCTATGCCGGCCCTGAGATCGCCGTGGCCTCCACCAAGGCCTACATGGTGCAGATGTGCGTGCTCTACCTGTTCGCCCTGCGGCTGGCTTACGCCCGGGGAATGCAGACCGATGCCGAGATCCGCCGCCTGACGGCAGAGCTGCTCCGGGCCGGGAGGTCATCAAGCCCCGCCTGGCCGATTGTGAGCAGATCAAGTATCTGGCCAGCCGTTTCGTCAATACCCAGAGCTGCTTCTTCATCGGCCGCGGGTTCGACTATTCGCTCTCGCTGGAGGGCAGCCTGAAGCTGAAGGAGATCAGCTATGTCCACTCGGATGCCTATGCGGCAGGCGAGCTCAAGCATGGCACCATCAGTCTGGTAACAGACGGCGTGCCGGTGATCGCCCTTGCCACCCAGAAGCAGGTCTACGAAAAGACCATCTCCAACGCCAAGGAGACCAAGAGCCGCGGCGCAAAAGTCCTGCTCTTCACCACCCAGGATGCCGTGGTGCCCGATGGCGTGGCCGACTATGTGGTGCGTCTGGATGACTACGATGACCTGCTGATGCCCCTGCAGCTCATCGTTCCGCTGCAGCTGTTTGCCTACTATATGGCTGTTCTGCGCGGCTGTGATGTGGATAAGCCCCGCAATCTCGCCAAGAGCGTGACCGTGGAATAACCGTAGAATCAGAAATCAAGCCTTGCCAAACCCGCCCGCTGGTGGTATACTATCTAGGTAACCGATGCTGGTGTGGCGCAATGGCAGCGCAACTGATTTGTAATCAGTGGGTTGCAGGTTCAACTCCTGTCACCAGCTCCAAAAAGACCTCAAAACGGAAAACGTTTTGGGGTCTTTTACTGTTATAGAAAGTGCTTTTATTGCGGTAAAACGCAGGAAAATAGAGAAC
>ENA-OQJB01000604-OQJB01000604.1-human-gut-metagenome-genome-assembly--contig:-NODE-604-length-16402-cov-3.935914_pt1 | contig 16402 bp, 20 predicted proteins | sample MGYA00242599_ERZ504765 | MGnify/ENA primary metagenome ERZ504765 (study PRJEB26092, sample SAMD00036354) | human gut metagenome | host: Homo sapiens | study: EMG produced TPA metagenomics assembly of...
AATCTGAATTTGCGCCCTGAAAGGGCATAATTGTATACAGTTCCGCCCTTTCAGGGCTTGTGGCTGGTGTGTTTTTTTCGTAGGGCGTTGCCCTACGCTATATAATTAAGCCCTTTCAGGGCACCCCCAATAAATATATAATTGTAAGGCTTTCAGCCTAACCGATAAATTCTCATTTAACCGCTAAATTCCCATTTATTATTCTTCACTGTCAAAATCGAAATCAAAGTCGAAATCATCCATGAACTCCGGAGTTGTAAATTCTTCCAGTTCCCGACGATCTTTCTTGGTCGGACGTCCGGTTCCACGTGCACGGTCTACGAATCCGCTGATTTTACTCATTTCAAGCAGTTCGTATTGATCGGGAGTAGTTACGTTTTCCATCATTTCCGATACAAGTTTGGCTCCCACACGTTTTTCAATAGTTTGTAATACCTTGAATGAATAAGTGATAGGCGGTTTCTTCACCTGAATAACGTCTCCCGGTTTTATCATACGGGCAGCTTTGGCTAGAGAACCGTTGATGGTAATACGTCCTTTTTTGCAGGCTTCTGCTGCAATCGTACGTGTCTTGAAGATGCGGACAGCCCACATCCATTTATCTATTCTTGCTTCGGCCATTTTAGTTAGTTGTTTAGTGATAAGCAATTCGTTGGTTAGTATCAGTTGACGTTGTCATTTATCGCTAACCGTTCATTGCTATCTTTATTTTTATAGGACTAGTCTATTATTTTTATTGAACTGGTTCATCGTGATGTCAATACCGGCGAGACAGAAACTTTTTATAATTTCCCCTGCCATCTCCAGTCTTTCATCCATTGTTTTCCAATCTTCGTCAGTGAAGTGTCCGAGTACATAATCAACCTGTCCGCCACGTGGAAAATCATTTCCGATACCAAATCGCAGGCGGGCATAGTTTTGAGTGCCCAGAATAGCGGCGATATGCTTCAATCCATTATGTCCTGCATCACTCCCTTTTCCCTTCAGGCGTAAAGTTCCAAAGGGAAGAGCCAGATCATCTACTACGATCAGTACATTTTCCAATGGAATATTTTCTTTCTGCATCCAATAGCGAACGGCCAGTCCGCTTAGGTTCATAAAAGTCGATGGCTTAAGCAGAATCAACTGGCGTCCTTTGATAGAAAAGCTGGTAGTGAATCCATATCGTCCATCCATAAAAGGGGGAGCGTTATTGATTCTAGCCAATGCTTCTACTGTCATGAATCCGATATTATGTCGGGTTTCATGATATTCGGGACCAATGTTTCCCAGTCCGACAACTAAGTATTTTATCATCGTATTTCCGTAAAACAGTTCATTAATATAGAAAGAGAAACGCAGATTAATACAAATTAATGCAGACTGAACATCTGCTTTAATCTGCATTAATCTGCGTTTGAAGTATATCTCTTTACAGGGATAATCTCAATTACTTACCAGCGGCTGCTGCTGCACCTCTTGCTGCACGAGTCAACTTAACAGCACATACAACGGCTTCTTTTGCACTAATCAGTTCAAGACCTTCGAAGCTCAATTCGCCAACTTTAACAGTCTTACCCAATCCCAGGTGAGAAACGTTAACGGTCAACTTTTCAGGAATTACATTGTACAAAGCTTTCACTTTGATCTTACGCATCTGCAGTGCAAGTTTACCACCGGCTTTCACACCTTCTGCAAGACCTTCCAACTGTACAGGAACTTCCATTACGATAGGTTTAGCTTCGTCAATTTGATAGAAGTCAACGTGTAGGATAGTATCTTTTACCGGGTGGAACTGAATATCTTTCAGGATAGCGTTTACTTTTTTGCCATCGATAATCAGGTCTACAACGTAGATGTGCGGAGTATAAACCAAGTTACGAAGTCCTTCGTTAGTCACTGTGAAGTGAACTACTTCATTACCTCCGTAAAGTACACAAGGTACACCACCGTTTTTACGAATTTCTTTCAAAGCTCTTGCTTGTTCTGAAGAGCGTTCTGCAATTGTTCTTGCAGTTCCTTTTACTTCAATTGATTTCATTTCTTTAAAAATTTGTGTTACTCTAAATTAAGTTAGTTTGCTTAATTCACCATCACACGATGTGGATTATCACACGATGTTGCAAAAAAGCGGTGCAAAAGTACATCTTTTTTTGAAATATCAAAGAGTTACTTTCTTAAAAGTCAATATCAATCTTAATTTCGCTCTCCAATTTGTTTTCCCGGGCTTCTTCGATTGCTTTCCGTTCATTTTCTTCATCAGCTTCGATGTTCAGGCGGGCGATATATTCGTTTGCGTCGCTGCACTCAATGAAATTGACTGCTTCTTCGAGTCCTGCCATAAACTTCTGAAAGTCTTCCCTATATAGGAAGATTTTGTGTTTCTCGAAACTAACTTGAGAATCATCGCCTTCTCCCGTTATCACTTTTTTGCTCTCTGTAATAGCCAGGAACATTTCATCTTTACGATTCTTTTTTACGTCGAGGTAATAGATGCGTTTACCTGCCTTAATGGACTTGGAGAATACGATCTCCTTATCATTCATGTCTGCGCTCATTTTCTTTTTAAATCTTCCATATCTTTCGGTCCGTTTATAATCGGCTTCAAAATTGGATATTTTTTAAACTGTCAAAAGAAAAAGCGCAGAGAATCAAATACTGCATTAAAAAATGTGATTTATTAGTGGAAACTCATTAAAAATATCTACTTTTGCAGTTCGATAACAACAGTATTAATTTGAATTATGATCAACAGAGTTCTTATTCGTCTTAAGATTATACAGATAGTATATGCCTATTATCAGAATGGCAGCAAAAATCTAGACTCAGCGGAGAAAGAGTTATTCTTTAGTCTTTCAAAGGCGTATGACCTTTACAACTATTTGCTAATGCTGATGATAGCATTGACAGAGTATGCACAAAAACGTATTGATGCGGCAAAAGCTAAATTGGCACCTACGAAAGAGGAGTTGTATCCCAACAGGAAGTTCGTAGATAACAAGTTTATTGCTCAATTGGAAGTCAATAAACAATTGTCCGAGTTTATAGCCAATCAGAAAAGAACCTGGACAAACGACCAGGACTTTATCAAAGAGCTTTATGAGAAAATTGTAGAAACCGATATCTATAAAGATTATATGGCTTCTGATGACAACTCATACGAAGCTGATCGTGAACTGTGGAGAAAAATCTATAAGACATACATCTTCAATAATGATTCTCTTGACCAGGTATTGGAAGACCAGAGTCTGTACTGGAATGATGATAAAGAAATTGTAGACACGTTCGTCTTGAAAACAATCAAACGCTTTGATGAAAAGAAGGGTGCCAACCAGGAACTGCTTCCGGAATTTAAGGATGACGAAGATCAGGAGTTTGCACGTCGTCTGTTCCGTCGCACCATTTTGAATTCTGACTATTATCGTCATTTGGTGAGTGAGAATACAAAAAACTGGGATTTGGACCGCATCGCATTTATGGATGTAATCATTATGCAGACTGCATTAGCAGAAATTCTTAGTTTCCCGAACATTCCGGTCAGTGTTTCGTTAAATGAATATGTAGAGATTGCGAAGTTGTATAGCACAGCTAAAAGCGGTAGCTTTATCAACGGTACGCTGGATGGAATAGTTAATCAATTAAAAAAGAAGGTAAGTTGACTAAAAACTGATACCTTTGTCCATATAGTAGAAACTAAAACAGATTATTTATGAACGTATTGACTGTATTATTGCAAGCTCCTGCCGGTGCTGCCGGAGGTGGAAGTATGATGTGGATCATGCTGATAGCTATGTTTGTTATCATGTATTTCTTTATGATCCGTCCTCAAAATAAGAAGCAGAAAGAAATAGCTAATTTCCGTAAATCTCTTCAGGTAAATCAGAATGTGATTACTGCAGGTGGTATCCACGGGACAATCAAGGAAATTACTGACGACTATATAGTACTTGAGATTGCTTCTAATGTAAAGATTAAAATAGACAAGAATTCTATATTCGCTGATGCTTCAGCGGCTAGCAATCAGTCTAAATAAATAGTTGGTAAATAAATGCCTATGTTTGATCGTAGGAATATAAAATATACATATTTAAAACTATCTAAGAAAATTAAGGATTTTCTGCTCAGTGATAAGAGCAGAGAGTTCTTAATTTTTTATTTTTCTTCCTGATAGCCGGTGGATTCTGGTTGCTTCAGACGCTCAATAATGATTATGAAGCGGAGTTTTCTATCCCGGTGCGAATGAAAGATCTTCCTAACAATGTAGTGTTGACTTCGGAACCTCCTTCCGAACTTCGTGTCAGAGTGAAAGATAAAGGAACAGTGCTTCTCAATTATATGTTGGGGAAAAGTTTCTTTCCTGTCAATCTAGGTTTTCTTGATTATAAAGGAAAAGATAATCATGTGAAAATTTATGCTTCCGACTTTGAGAAAAAAATATTAAGCCAACTGAATGTATCCTCCAAAATCCTATCGATCAAGCCGGATACATTAGAATATATCTATTCCGAAGGAAAGTCCAAGCTGGTTCCTGTTCGTTTTCAGGGGAAAGTGACAGCCGGACTTCAATATTATGTATCTGACACCATTTGTAAGCCGGATTCTGTATTGGTTTATGCTCCGGAAGGAATTTTGGATACTATAACAACTGCATATACTCAAAATATAACTTTGGAGAATATATCCGATACAACCCGGCGACGAATTCCGCTGACTTCTGAAAGAGGAGTGAAGTTTGTTCCGGCTTCAGTAGAAATGACTTTCCCGGTGGATATTTATACGGAGAAAACGGTCGAAGTGCCATTACATGGAGTTAATTTTCCGGCAGATAAGGTGTTGCGCACTTTTCCTTCCAAAGTTCAGATTACTTTTCAAGTGGGCTTAAAACGGTTCCGCAGTATAAAAGCAAGCGATTTTATCATCAATATCTCTTATGAAGAATTGCTGAAGCTTGGCTCTGATAAATATACGGTTAAATTGAAATCGTTTCCAAGTGGAATAAATCAAATACGTATTGTTCCCGAGCAAGTGGACTTCCTGATAGAACAAATTACTTCTAATGGCGATTAAGATTGGCATAACCGGTGGCATTGGTAGTGGAAAAAGTGTTGTTTCCAGACTACTCGGAATAATGGGAATACCTGTCTATATATCAGATATAGAAGCAAAGCGAATCACACAGACAGATCCGGTGATTCGCCGGGGGCTTTGTGATCTGGTTGGTCAGGATGTGTTTCTTCAGGGTGGAGAGTTGAATCGTTCTTTGTTGGCTTCTTATATGTTCGGTCATCAGGATCATGTGCGGAAAGTGAATGAGATTATTCATCCGCAAGTGAAAGAAGATTTCCGACAATGGGCTGCCCGATTGAAAAGTGAACTGCTGGTGGGTATGGAGTCTGCAATACTGGTGGAGGCTGGTTTTAAGGATGAAGTTGATTTTCTGGTTATGGTATATGCGCCGCTGGAAGTGAGAGTGGAACGTGCTGTAAAGCGGGACTGTTCGTCAAGAGAACTGGTGATGAAGCGTATCGAAGCTCAAATGAGTGATGAAGTAAAGAGAAGCCATGCCGATTTCGTGATAGTGAATGATGATGAAACACCGTTAATTCCACAGGTTTTGGAGCTTATTTCTTTGCTATCTAAAAATAATCATTACCTTTGCTCCGCAAAAAATAATTAATAAATAAAAGGATATATACTATGTTGAAGACTATCTTGTCTATCTCAGGTAAACCGGGATTATACAAACTTATTTCGCAAGGAAAAAATATGTTGATTGTTGAATCAGTCAATGCTGAAAAGAAACGTTTCCCTGCTTATGGTAATGAAAAAATTATCTCTTTGGCAGATATAGCAATGTACACGGACGATGCAGAAGTTCCTTTGTATGATGTGTTGGAGTCAATAAAAGAGAAAGAAAAATCAGCGCAGGCTTCTATTGATCCGAAAAAAGCGACTCCCGAACAATTGCGTGAATATTTGGCTGAAGTATTACCTAATTTTGATCGTGAACGTGTATATGTAGCCGATATTAAGAAATTGGTTGCTTGGTATAACATCTTAATTTCTAATGGAATTACAGAATTCAAACCGGAAGGAGAGATTAAGGAAGAAGAAGTTGCAGAGTAATCTGTATAGTTTATTTAATAGGAATAAAGAACATGATAATCATTTAAGGTGGTTATCATGTTTTTTTATATAAACACTTGTAGGTTTAGGAAAAAATTAGTATTATTTGGGTAATCTTTTGCAATAATAAATATCTTCTACTTATATTGTAAATAATGATGCTTTTTATGTATCTTTGTCGCTGTTCACCATTCTTGGGAATATAGCTCGTGGATGCTGAATAACGTTTTTTAATGTTGGGTATGGAGACAATAACAAATAAAGAAGTAAATGTCCGTTTGGACAATGAAAAAGGGACATTATGCCTGACAGGTTTGTTGGCAGGTACAATGGTATTCCTTTACGATTCACAGGGAGAACTAAGAGGTAAACATAAGTTTGCTTTGCCTTCATTGACTATGGAAATACCCCAACCGGGCACTTATGTTTTGGTGATGAGTCATCCGAATTGCCAACCGGAAGTTCGGCGAATTACATATTTAGGGATATAAAAAAGGGGCTGTCTAACAAGTTTCTTTTTAACGATTTCACCCCTATCAGAGTTCAAACAAATTCTGATAGGAGTGATTTTCAATTTTAGAGACTTGTTAGACAGCCCCATTCTATTTGAATGATGACTTTTAATTTCTGAATACCAATCCGTCTCCGTCAGCATCAACGATAATTGCTTTGCTTCGGTCGACTTCCTGTGATAGTAACTTCTTGGATAGATCATTCAGCAGATAGCGTTGAATAGCCCTCTTCACCGGACGAGCTCCAAATTCAGGATCATAACCCACTTGCGATAAGAAGTTCAATGCTCCTTCTGTCAATTGCAGTTCCACTCCGTTTTCGGCAAGCATTTTCTGTACTCCTTTAATTTGTAAAAGTACGATTTGCTTGATTTCTTTTTCGTTCAATGGTAAGAACATAATCGTTTCATCAATACGGTTCAGGAATTCCGGACGAATTGTCTTTTTCAACATATTCATAACTTCCTTCTTCGTTTCTTCGATTACTTCTTCCTTATTGGAACCATGCAACTTCTCCATCTGACTTTGTATATAAGAACTGCCCATATTTGAAGTCATGATGATAATGGTATTTTTGAAGTTGACCACCCTTCCTTTATTGTCAGTCAGTCGTCCGTCATCTAATACCTGTAACAGAATATTGAAGACATCCGGATGAGCCTTTTCTATTTCGTCAAACAAAACAACAGAGTAAGGTTTCCGTCGTATAGCTTCTGTCAACTGACCGCCCTCATCGTATCCAACATATCCCGGAGGCGCTCCGACCAGACGGGAGACACTATGCTTTTCCTGATACTCACTCATATCGATACGAGTCATCATCGTTTCGTCATCAAACAGGAACTCTGCCAATGCCTTTGCTAATTCGGTCTTACCTACGCCGGTGGTTCCCAGGAAGATAAATGACCCGATCGGACGTTTTGGATCTTGTAATCCGGCACGACTACGGCGCACAGCATCTGCCACCGCTTCAATCGCTTCGTCCTGACCAATTACACGTTGATGAAGTTCTTCTTCCAAGTGCAACAGTTTATCTTTTTCACTTTGCAGCATCTTGCTGACAGGAATACCAGTCCAGCGGGAAACAACATCAGCAATATCTTCAGCGTCTACCTCCTCTTTAATCATGGCTTTATCGCCTTGCATATCACGCAGTTGCTTTTGAGTATCTTCTATTTCTTTATCCAAAGCCTGAAGTTTACCATAACGGATTTCGGCTACTTTACCATAATCGCCTTCACGTTCGGCTTTTTCTGCTTCGAATTTAAGATTCTCTATCTCAACCTTGTTCTGCTGGATTTTATCCATCAGCGTTTTCTCACTTTGCCATTTAGCTTTAAAGGACTTTTCCTGTTCTTTGAGCTCGGCAAGTTCCTTACCGATAATTTCCAGTTTCGGTTTATCGTTTTCACGTTTGATAGCCTCGCGCTCAATTTCCAGCTGCTTGATTTTACGGGAAATCTCATCCAGTTCTTCAGGAACGGAATCTACTTCCATACGCAGTTTGGCTGCGGCTTCGTCCATCAGGTCAATGGCTTTATCCGGCAGGAAACGGTCGGTGATGTAACGGCTACTCAATTCGACGGCTGCAATGATTGCGTCGTCTTTGATACGTACGTGATGATGGTTCTCGTAACGTTCTTTCAATCCGCGAAGGATGGAAATGGTACTCAAGTTATCCGGTTCGTCCACTTGCACGATTTGGAAACGACGCTCCAATGCTTTATCCTTTTCGAAGTATTTTTGATATTCGTCGAGGGTTGTTGCTCCGATGGAACGTAGTTCTCCACGAGCTAAGGCGGGCTTTAGAATGTTGGCAGCATCCATGGCACCTTCACCTTTTCCGGCACCTACCAGCGTGTGAATCTCATCAATGAACAGAATAATATCACCTTCTGATTTCTTCACTTCATTGACAACCGATTTCAATCGTTCTTCAAATTCACCTTTGTACTTTGCGCCGGCAACCAGTGCTCCCATATCCAGTGAATAAACTTGTTTGTTCTTCAGGTTTTCGGGCACGTCTCCGCGAAGAATACGATGTGCCAAACCTTCTACAATAGCCGTTTTACCGGTACCCGGTTCACCAATCAGAATCGGGTTGTTCTTTGTACGGCGGCTCAATATCTGTAATACTCGGCGGATTTCTTCATCACGTCCGATTACGGGATCCAGTTTTCCGCTACGGGCAGCTTCGTTCAGGTTGATAGCATACTTTTCCAATGATTGATAAGTATCTTCACTGGATTGTGATGTAACCTTTTCTCCTTTTCTCAATTCGCTGATAGCGTTGCGCAATTCTTTTTCCGTCATACCGGCATCTTTCAAGATCGTGGAGACGGTACTCTTAACAGTCAGCAATGCCAGTATGATAGGCTCTAATGAAACAAACTCGTCGCCCATTTCTTTAGAATACTGTGTTGCTTTCTGCAAAACTTCGTTGGATTCACGACTTAGATACGGTTCTCCGCCGGATACTTTCGGCAGGGAGTCGATTTGCTTGTCGACCACGAGAGCTACTTGCTGTCCATTCATACCAAGTTTTTGGAAGATGAAATTAGTGACGTTTTCGCCTACTTTCATTACTCCCTGCATGATGTGGACAGGTTCAATGGCTTGTTGTCCCCGGCTTTGTACCAGGTTTACGGCCTCCTGTACCGCTTCTTGAGATTTAATGGTAAAATTGTTAAAGTTCATATCTTTGTTCTCCTTTCTTATTTCACGTTTTTAATAACACCTAAAGGGGCTCAAAAGATTTGCCAAGTATAAAAATATGACAAAATAGCATGAGTATTAAGGAGTTAAAGGACAAAATGACCTTTTTTATCTAGATATGACTGACGAATTTACCATATACTCCACAGAATAGGATGGGCTTCAAAATAAGATGGGTTTTCAATGAAGTTTACTATTCTGTGGAGAAACGATTGTTAGAAGATTCTTATCGGGAAGTCTCTAAGCTCTCTTTCTACTTTTTTTGCATTAAATTTGTGTGCGTTGAAATTCTTTCCCAGCCATTCCCGATATTCTTTTGCAGCTTTTGAGTGTGGTTGTTTTAATGCCTCCAACATCTCTTGGTAACCATATATTCCTCCGCAATCTTCGGGCGGACATGCATTTGCTCCGTCTATGAGAAAGATGCCTTGTGTTTCGTCCTTTTTATATGCTTGTTGTGATTCCAGGGTAATCCGATGCATCCAGCTATCTCCGAAATCATATTCATATTCAATATGTGAGCCTTTTCGGGTAAGGATCTCTCCTAAAGAGAGAGAGTATGAGTTGACTGTTTTAACGGGATCAAACAAAAAATCGTCATCGGATTCTTCGGTTGTATATATTGTTTTCCCTTTTTGAAACAGATGCATGTGATAACCTTCCCAACCCATTGCGGTATTTATGACATCCGCAAAACTTTCCAGACGGATGTCGGAAGGGACTTCCACTATACGATATATTTCCGGGTCGGAATTAATCAAAGAAATTTTTATATTGAGTTTTTTAGGGGTTTGTTCTCCAATGTAGAAAGAGTTGTCGTATTCATCATCGTCAAACTCGTCATCGTATTCTTCATCAAATTCGTTATCATCAAATTCATTATTCTCATTGAAGGCAAAGAACTCATTCAATAAATTCATTAGTTCTTCCATACTGTCCACTTCCAATCCCTTCAGTTCTGCGTGTGGCATTTCTTTTTATCTCTCTGATTCCTTTTCTCGTTAATGTATTGGGTATTTTGAATCGTTTATAGATTTTTTCCAATATAGGCAACGTTTCTATGGCACGGATATTCATCAACGTATTTGTGATATAGTCAATTATCGCGATATTATTATCTTCCCCACGCTCAAACTGATCGTAATAAGAATTCAATAATTGGCAGAACCAGTTAATAATTTCCAGTCTTCGTTCAGGGTTGGTTATGGCAATTTGTGCGACAGCACTACAAATATCTTCTTTTCCGAAAGGAGCGATTCCGTCTTCATTCATGAAACTAAGTAGCAAAGGCAATTGGTTCTGCCCGAGTTGGTAAATGATGGCAATGGTGGCTTCATCCTGTACGAGGTGGCAATAGGAAGCGAGGAAAGTCGGACTTTGCCGCATTATTTCCAAGATGATATTTAAAGAAGATTCCATTCGGTAATGTTCCATTGCCCAGTAGATATACCATAACTTAAAAGGTCTGTCTTCTTCTTTTGCGTTTTCGAGAGGTCCTTGATAATGGATAAATAGATGCAGGATAAAGTTGCGCAAATCTTTTTCAATTCGGCAGCGGGTACTGTCGTGCAATCTTTTTTAAACTCGTCAAATGGGTAGTCTTTGCATGTCTGCATATCCCAAAGCCTTTGCAGGTAAGCTGCAATGGGGGTTGCTTCCAAGCTATAGTCCGGATGCTGATAGTGATAGAAAGCTTCTTCCATTTGTTGGTAGATTTTTTCTAATCCGTTATTGCTTAATATATCTATCACTTCTTGTTGTTCTTCGGGTGTAAACAAGTTTAATACTTCAGTCATAATCGCATCGAGATCAATCGAAGTTTGGTTCTTTTTCTTATTCATTATCGTGTCATTTAATTAATTTGTCAATTTTCTCCAAAGATACGCCTCTTTATTGAGTAATAGCCTGATAATTTCTCTTTTTTTTAATATTCTTTCCGGAGAAGATAAGAAAGTTTATCTTTGCCCTATCGTAGAGAGTAAATCTGTTTTCTAATTGATGACTAATGATATGAACGATAAACCACAAATAAAATTATCAGAGACAGTGGTGCTGATTGATGCCGCTTTCCTGAATTTTGTAATTACGGATATGAAGAGATACTTCGAAGAGACTTTGCAACGTTCTTTACAAGAGATCGATCTTTCGATGTTGACTACCTATCTGACTTTGGATGCTGGGATTGCGGAAGGAAAAATGAAGTGCAGTTTCTTTTTGTTTATGATAAAGAGTCAGGTAATCTTGCGCATTGCCAGCCTTCTGACTTGGAGAAAGAGTTGAATGGAGTTGCTTTTCAAAGCCCTTATGGAGAATATTCGTTTGCCAGTGTTCCGTCGGAAGGGATGGTGTCGAGAGAGGACTTGTTTTTAGACTTATTATCCATTGTAGCCGATTCGGCCGATGTGAAAAAAATGATTCTGGTATCTTTCAATGAAGAATATGGAAAGAAAGTGACTGATGCTTTGAATGAAGTACAGGGCAAGGAGATTGTCCAATTCCGAATGAACGAACCGGATACTCCGGTAGCTTATAAATGGGATATGTTGGCTTTTCCTGTCATGCAGGCATTGGGAATCAGAGCCGATGAATTATAGCCTTAGCTACCCATTTCAGTCATTAATCGCTAATCACTAATAAGTTAATCACTATTTTCCATGTCCGATTTTCGTTTAAAAGTATTTCAGAGCGTGGCGAAGAATTTAAGTTTCACGAAGGCTTCGCAAGAGCTGTTTGTCAGTCAGCCTGCTATCACTAAGCACATTCAGGAACTGGAAGCTTATTATCAGACTCGTTTGTTCGATCGTCAGGGCAGTAAGATCTCGTTGACTAAGTCCGGAGAACTATTATTGAAACATAGCGAAAAGATTTTGGACGATTATAAACAGTTGGAATATGAGATGCATTTGTTGCATAATGAATATATCGGCGAACTGAAACTGGGTGCCAGTACTACGATTGCGCAATATGTACTTCCTCCTTTGTTGGCGGATTTTATAGCCAAGTTTCCACAAATCAATCTTTCTTTGATTAATGGAAATTCCCGGGGAGTGGAAGCTGCTTTACAAGAACATCGGATTGATTTGGGATTGGTTGAAGGTATCTTTCGTTTGCCTAATCTGAAGTATACTCCATTTTTGCAAGACGAACTGGTTGCTGTGGTTCATACCCATAGTAAATTGGCTGTTTCGGATGAGATCGCTCCGGAAGATTTGCCAAATATCCCCTTAGTTTTGCGGGAGAGAGGTTCAGGAACGTTGGATGTGTTTGAACGTTCCCTGTTACGCCATAATTTGAAACTTTCTTCTTTGAATGTATTGATGTATCTCGGTAGTACGGAGAGCATCAAGCTTTTTTTGGAACATACAGATTGTATGGGAATTGTTTCTATCCGTTCTGTTTATAAGGAACTGGTTGCCGGTAATTTTCGTGTGGTTGAGATAAAAGGAATGCCCATGCAGCGCGAGTTTAATTTTGTGCAACTGCAAGGGCAGGAGGGAGGTTTATCTCAAGCTTTCATGCGATTTGCCGGGCATCACAGTAAGAGTTTGTAATCAAACCTCTTCCATACGGACTAATTCCCAGCCGCAGAATTGTATGACAATGCAGTGAAGTTGAGTTCCCTGACATAGTTGGCGAACTTTCGGACCGGCAGCATAACCATGAATTTGTTCAACGGCTTCCTGCCATTGTGCGGTGCCTTGGGTGTCGTATTTTTCTTTCGGCAGATATTTTAATTCCAAGATATAGCTATGCGCTACTTCTGCGTAACGTTGCAGATCGGGCATCAGAAACATATCGCAAAAGCCGTGATTCAGTTCTACTTCAGGCATTGTGAGGTAGTAGGCGTTCACGCTAAGGTAAGCGGTGAAGAATCCCTGAATGTTACGTTCGCCCTCAATGCTGCTGCGTACGGAAGTATTCTCCTTATAAGCTTGGGCTATGAATTCCAATGCCGGTCGCCATTGTCCGTCAAAAGCCATATCATTGAATAGAATCTCTATATCTATCAGGTTGATATAATGGTGATTTTGATATTCTTCCAGGATATATTCATAATATTGTTTACGGACATTCGTGTTGGGAATTCCCAGGATAGTCAGATTTCCACGTGTTCCGATGATAGTTAGCATACCATAATAAAATAATAGGCTGGGGAATATTTCCGGATTCGTAATTTGGTCGGCAGAAAAAGACTGGTATAGGTTAGTCATGATTTTCCCTTCTTCGGCAATTCGTTTGATAACACCTTTGCGGTTACCGTCAAGACGGTCAAGTTGAATCAGTTTTTTCATCTTATTGTAGTCCGTACGGGTATTAGGATCAATCATCTGTTCAGGAGATTCTCCTAACTGAATTCGATTACGTAGGTAATAGAGTACCATGTCGCAATTAAACATTTTAGGATCTGACTTTAGACTTTGGCGAGCAAAACAATAATTATCATACCATGGCTTCATCTCCTGAATCATTTCTTCAATGTCTCCTTGTAACTGCCCTGCTTCCTGATAATATCGGAGCATAGTACGTACGTCTTCTTCAGAAAATCCCAGCATTTGATTAAACAGTGGATTAGTGCTGATGTTCCAACCTATGTTATATCCGCTTGACAAGTCGTCCAAAGTTACGGGGCTGACCCCAATCATGAATATACGGTCGAACATTCCTTTATAATTCTTGAAGGCATCTCTGTAGAATCCGCTGGCATGGGTGATGGCGTGGTATATCTCATTTCCTTTCTCGTTGAGTACGACATTTGTGAAATTGTCATACTCATCTATAATAAGGTATAGGGGATACCTTGACGGCGTGCTTCATCGTCTAGTATATGCAGTTTATCAATCCCTTTTTTCCGCTGTGCTGAAGCGTTCAATAAACTCATCCGTGTAGTATTCACGATAACGGGTTCAGAAAGCCATCCAGTTGCACTGCGCTATACGAATCAAATCTTTGCGGCAGTTCATCAATGTTGCCGCCAATCTTGGAAAAGTCAAGATAAAGCATCTGATATTTGCCTTGAAGCGGAGTTGTATTTTGTCCGATCCAGAGATTCCCGAAAAGTTGCTGGAATTTATCTTTCTGTGAAAGGTCATAATATGAACGAAGCATGCTTAGTAGCAGGCTCTTGCCGAAGCGTCTCGGACGGATGAATATCAGATAGTTGGCTTGATCTTCCAACATGGGGATATACATTGTTTTATCCACATAATAGCGGTTTTGCGTGATTACATCCTCAAAATTGGACATACCATAAGGAATTCCTTTTATTGTTCCCATAACTTTTTCAGATTGTTTCTTCTTGTTTTCCAAACAATTAATTACCAAAGATAGTTTTTTTGAAATGGATATTCCATTCTTTTGCGCTTATTTTTTATCTAATTATAAACGAAGTTTTTAACGTCAGGGATTATTCTTCTACTAGAAAAGAAAAAACGTTTTTATTTCTCATATTCTCATGATTTTACATTAATCATCATATAATCAGTGAATTATAGTATGAGAAATGTTTTTAATAAATCGCATTTCTCATCATTTCCGGGTGAAATAAGCCTTAAAAACAGTTATTTCTCATACTTTTTTAAGTCATTTCTCATACTATTATTGCCCTTCTTCGACTATTTTCTTCTTTGTATATACCCTATGTGTTCCTCTTCCGGTGATTTCTATTCCCGAATCGGGTTGATGGCCCCATTGTCGCAGTTCAGTGGTTGCTGCTGTTTGTAGCAATCCGGTTAGTTTCCGATATTCCCAAACGGTCAGGAAAGGATGTTCGTCCAGATACTTTAGGGCTAATGCCAGTCGTTGTTCCGGTGTGAATTTATTCGAGGATTTTTGCTTTTTCCAAGGAGCTCTTTCCAACCGGCATCTATCGCTGATATTTCTTACCATTTCCCTGTCTACCCGGAAATTAACACCTCCTATAAAAATACTTTGTGCGTTGCGGTGTTTTCCACCTTCTTCCGCATCTTCCCGTTCCTTGTCTCTGCCTAAGGTGAGCGATGGAGTGAATGTACCTATCCCGTCTATCTTTACCGAACGTCCCTCTGCCATCAGGTGTGCCATTTCAATAGCTGTCTGAAGCAGTACGCCTTCTATGTCTCCGGCACTGAAGCCGCTGACATCGCCCACCCGTCGTGCCAACTCTTTTATGCTTGCATTGTCTATCCGTGCAAACTTCGGATATGTAATTCTTTTGCCCGTCTTTTGTATGTCGGGCATCTCCTCCATAATGTATCGTGCCATACTATCTGTCGTTTAAAGTATTAATAGATAAGTTCTTTTCTATTGGAAGTAAACTTCCTTTCCTCTAATAGAAAAGTTCCTTTGGGTTAAATGTAAACTGTAAACGGAAGTTTTGTTTTTATAAATGCAACTTGCGTTTATAAAAATGAAAGTTCTGTTTTTATAATCAAAACTTTCATTTATAGTTTGCTATTATGCAAAGGTAAGTTTTCTATTTGGGAAAAAGAAGTTTATCCTTAATAAAAAGAAGTTTTCTATTAATAGTTTAGGAGAGAAGTAGCAAGAGGCAATGTTTTAGAAGAATGGAATGGGGATTTGTTGAAGAATATATGTGTTTATGAAAAAAGAATAACATGCAGTAGGATATTAAATTTTATTTTTATAGTTTTGCAATGTTTCTCACGCCGATACCTCAAATCGTGAGGTTAGGGCGGTGTGGGAAATGTATTATATAAAGAAAGACGTTTACTTGACGTTTTGTCTTTGACGCATCAAAACTTCGCAAATTTTGAAAACTTCGTCAAAAAACAAAGCAGCAGTAGATGTCTGCGGGATATGTTTTATCTTTCACAAACTTCTTATAAGTAAGTTTGTGAAAATATTTGTATACATATCGGCGTGGGCTTCTGCGTTGCTTGTTCTGACGAAGTTGGGCAATGCGAAGGCCTTGATGCGTGGGACAAGTAACAGGTACAGATTCCCGCGTATTCTATGCTAATATCCTAATCTCTTATTCCGTTTAACAATAAATTAACTTCTCGTTCTTTTTCCTTTCTATAACTTCTCGTTCTTCATAATATTTGTATGTATTTTGATCATATGGTACTTTC
>ENA-OQJB01000605-OQJB01000605.1-human-gut-metagenome-genome-assembly--contig:-NODE-605-length-16397-cov-3.757345_pt1 | contig 16397 bp, 18 predicted proteins | sample MGYA00242599_ERZ504765 | MGnify/ENA primary metagenome ERZ504765 (study PRJEB26092, sample SAMD00036354) | human gut metagenome | host: Homo sapiens | study: EMG produced TPA metagenomics assembly of...
AGCTGCGGTAGTATTATACTACTGTTTTAGTGTGTTATTGAATGAGGAACGATATGACAGAAGCACAGAACACGAAGCGCCCCGGGGCACTCATCGCCATGAGCGGCGGTGTGGACAGCTCGGTGGCGGCATGGCTGATGCAGCAGGCAGGGTACGACTGCACCGGCATCACCATGCGGCTCACCCGCAACGAGACGCTGGGGCAGTCCGGTTTCCACACCTGCTGCTCCGAAAAGGATATCGAGGATGCCGCCGAGGTGGCCTTTGCGATGGATATCCCCTATGAGGTGCTGGATTTCACCGCCGACTTCCGGGAGAAGATCATCGAAAAGTTCATCCGGGTGTACGAAATGGGCGGCACGCCCAACCCCTGCATCGACTGCAACCGGTATATGAAGTTCGACCACCTGCTCCGCTGGGCTGAGAGCCATGGTATGGAGTATGTGGTCACGGGCCATTACGCCCGGGTGGAGCAGGACGAGGCCACCGGCCGCTGGCTGCTGAAAAAGGGGCTGGACGAGGGCAAGGATCAGAGCTACGTGCTCTATAACCTGACCCAGGAGCAGCTGGCCCATGTGCGCCTGCCGCTGGGGGCCATGCACAAGGCCGAAGTGCGTGAGATCGCGGAAAAGCAGCATTTCATCAACGCCCGCAAGCACGACAGCCAGGATATCTGCTTTGTGCCGGACGGCGATTACGCCCGCTTCATGGAGGACTTCACCGGCAGGCATTATCCGGCAGGTGATTTTCTGGACGAGAACGGCAAAAAGGTGGGCACCCACAACGGCGCGGTGCGGTATACCATCGGCCAGCGCAAGGGCCTTGGCCTTGCCATGGGTGCGCCGGTGTATGTCTGCGCCAAGGATATGCAGGCCAACACCGTCACGGTGGGCCCGGAGGAGAACCTGTTTGACCGCATCGTCTATGCCGACGCGGTGAACTGGATCGCCATCCCGGAGCTGACCGCGCCCTTGCGGGTCACGGCCCGCACCCGCTACCACCAGACCGAGCAGGCGGCCACCGTCTACCCGGCAGGAGAGGGGCAGTTCCGGCTGGAATTTGACCAGCCCCAGCGTGCCCCCACGCCCGGCCAGGCCGTGGTGCTGTATCAGGGGGATGTTGTGCTGGGGGGCGGCACCATCGTTGCGGTCGAATAAACCACTCAGGCGCTTTGCAGGAAAGCGATAAAGTAAAACAAAAGCAACTGCGTCGAACTGATAAAACAATAGGCGTAGTGTAAGATGGAGGAGCAAGTATCTATGCAGGATCAATATTCCCGCACCCAGCTGCTGCTGGGCAAGGAAGCAATGGAAAAGCTGCACAATTCCCGCGTGGCGGTGTTCGGCATTGGCGGCGTGGGCGGCTACACGGTGGAAGCGCTGGCGCGCAGCGGCGTGGGGGCACTGGATCTGATCGATGATGATAAGGTCTGCCTGACCAACCTCAACCGCCAGATCATCGCCACCCGCAGCACGGTAGGGCAATATAAGGTAGATGTGGCTGCGCAGCGCATCCACGACATTGACCCGGACATCAGGGTGACCACCCACCGGTGCTTCTTTGGCCCGGAAACACAGGACCAGTTCGACTTTACCCAGTACGACTATGTGGTGGATGCCATTGACACCGTTACCGGCAAGCTGGCGCTGGTGATGAAGTGCAAGGAGGCAGGCACCCCCATCATCTGCTCCATGGGCGCAGGCAACAAGATGGACCCGACCCGCTTTGAAGTGACCGATATCTACAAGACCTCGGTCTGCCCGCTGGCCAAGGTGATGCGCACCGAGTGCCGCAAGCGGCGGATCAAGCATCTGAAGGTCGTCTACTCCAAGGAGCCTGCCATGACCCCCATCGAGGATGATTCCATCAGCTGCAAGGACCACTGCATCTGCCCCCGGGCACCCAGCGCAAGTGCACCCAGCGCCGTTCGGTGCCGGGCTCCAATGCCTTTGTGCCCTCGGTGGCCGGCCTGATCATCGGCGGCGAGGTGGTAAAAGACCTTGTGGGCTTTGTGCCAATGAAGGGGTAAAACAAAAGGCAGACTCCTGCTGTGTGGGACGATTTTGAATGCGCTCCGCGTTGCTTTGCGCATAAGCTAAGGAAATTATATTTTTGATTTTGGGGTCCAGAAACGCCTGCGGGTGTTTCTGGACCCCATTTTCATGGGCGGGGGTCGTGGAGGAAAGGCTTGTGCTTGCGGGCAGAACCCTCTCGGTCACGCCTGCGGCGTGCCAGCTCCTGAGAGGGTTCAGCCCGCTGAAAACAAGCAGAACGTTAACTCCGCCGCGCGAATGTTTCCACAGGAAACCAGCGCGGCAGCTTCCGCTTTCGGTTATGACTCCTCCCGTGAAAAGGCAATTCTGGAAAAGCCGCAGATTTTCCAGAATTGCGAAATAAAATAATAATTCCGCTGAAAATGGTCAGAGCATCAGCGGAGACCATTTGAAATCGTATTTTTTGCGATGCAGCGTTCCATAACATAAATTTGCAACTAATTTGCATTTTGGTATTGCAATTGGAGAGAATATCGTGTATAATCATCCCTGTTCAAAAATGCAACCAATTTGCAATTTACTAAAATGAAGCGACGAACGGTCGTTTTTAGGAGCGTATATGGAACTGTTTCTGGATGTTCTGGGCGAATCTCTGGTGGATACCGCCAAGATGCTGCCCTTCCTGTTTTTGGCTTATCTTCTGATCGAGTATATCGAGACCCGCCACGGTGAGCGCATTGAAGCACTGCTGGCAGGCGGCGGGCGCTGGGGCGCGATTCCGGGCGCGGTGCTGGGCTGTGTGCCGCAGTGCGGCTTTTCGGCCATTGCGTCCAACTTCTACTCCTCCCGCGTCATCACGCTGGGCACCCTGATGGCCGTCTACCTTGCCACCAGCGACGAAGCCATCCCGCTGCTGGTATCCATGCCGGCCTACTGGAATAAGCTGGCTGTGCTCATGGTCATCAAGGTGGTATACGCCATTGTGGTGGGCTTTGTGCTGGATTTTGTGCTGCGCGGCGTGCTGCCCAAATCGCTGTGCGGCGGCTACACCGGCCATGCCGACGAGGTGGACTGTCACGAGGAGCACAGCGACGAAGAGGGTAAGCCCGCCCCCATCTGGAAAGCGGCCCTGCGCCACACGCTGGAGATTTTTGTGTTCATTTTTGCGTTCAGTCTGGTGTTCGGCCTGATCGTGGAAGGCGTGGGCGAAGATGTGTTTGCAGACCTTCTGGGCAGCATGGGCTTCTTCCAGCCGGTAGTGGCTGCGCTGGTGGGCCTGATCCCCAACTGCGCCGCCAGCGTGCTGCTGACCCAGCTGTATGTGGAGGGTGCCCTGCGCTTTTCCAGTCTGGTGGCGGGCCTTTGCACCGGTGCAGGCGTGGGCCTTGCGGTGCTGTGGCGCACCAATCCTTCGTGGAAGCAGAACCTGTTCATCACCGGCCTGACATGGGGTGCAGGCGCATTCCTCGGCGTGGCAATGCAGGTGGTCGTGGCCGTGTTTGCGTGATCCCGAGAAGAAGCTGCAAAGAAAACGGCATCGTGAAACAAAATAAGGCTATTGCATGGAATTCTGTGCAGTAGCCTTATTTTTATGCCCAAATGCACCCCAATTTTAAAAAAGTATGGTATACTGGTACAAAACTCAGTTCCATAGGGGAGAATAGAATGCAATATAAGATTCTGGCAAGCGATTACGACAACACACTGGTGCCCTTTGGCGAGGGCAAGCCGCGTCAGAAGGTGGTAAAAGCCATCAAAAAGCTGCAGGCCGCAGGCGGCAGATTCGTGCTCAGCACCGGACGTGCGTATCCGTGCATCAACCTCAAAGGCCAGCTGGGCGGCATCCGGTTCGATTATGCCATCACCTGCAACGGTGCCTGTGTGGTGGACCGCGAGGGCCGCATCGTGGCCGAGCACCCGCTCACCGCTGAGGAAATGTACGCACTGGTGGATTTCTGCGAGGATTATAACTATCCGCTGCAGTTCAATTTCAGGGATGCCTGCTACGCCTACTGCGAGTATGAATATCTGCACAGGGGCTATCAGCAGATGAACAGCATCGGGCTGGACTGTGTGGACGGCGAAGATCAGGACCGCCACCTGATCGATATGCCCCACGCCGCTTTTGCGGCCATGCCGCCGGAGCGTGTGGCGGATTTTGCGGCAAAGTACGGCCATCTGGGCCTGCACTGGATGCAGGTGGGCGCGCAGAATGCCGATGGCCTGTGCTACTACGACATCGTGCGCGGTGGAATGGACAAGGGCGTGGGCCTTGCCGACCTGTGCGAAAAGATGGGCCTGACACTGGCCGATGCCGTGGCGGCAGGCGATTCTGCCAACGATGTGGCCATGCTGAAGGCAGCGGGCCTTGGCTGCTGCATGGCAAACGGCACGCCGGACGCAAAGGCTGCCGCCGACCGCATCATTGGCGATGTGCGGGAGGACGGCCTTGCCGACCTGATCGATGAGCTGTGGTTCGACGGCCCCAGAGCAGAGCCGTCCGGCCGCGACCTTGGCTCGCCTTGGGATAAAATTGAAAGTGCAGGCGGACAATGAGCTTTGAACCGGTGTATAACGAACACAGCCGGGCGCTGATCCTTGGCACATGGCCCAGCCCCAAAAGCCGGGAGATGGCCTTTTACTACGGCCACCCGCAGAACCGCTTCTGGCCCATGATGGCCGCGCTGACCGGTGAGCCGGTGCCTGCCCGTGAGGACATTGAAGCCAAAAAGCAGATCATCCTGCGCCATGGGCTGGCCCTCTGGGACACGCTGGAACGCTGCACCATCACCGGCGCAGCGGACGCTTCCATCAAGGATGCAGTGCCGAATGATATTGCCGCTCTGCTGGCAAAGGCACCCATCGAAGCAGTATTCTGCAACGGAGCCACCGCATACCGGATCTATACAAAGTATTTGCAGCCGGTGTCTGGCATTGCAGCGGTAAAGCTGCCCAGCACCAGCCCGGCAAACGCTGCCTGCCGCCCGGAAAAGCTGCGCGAAATCTGGGGCGCGGCCCTCTTGCCGTGGATCAACAAATGATGGCCAGGTTGTAAATTATCCGTGAAAGCCTTGCGTTTTTCGCGGGGTGCGGTATTATGGATGACATAAGGGGCAATGCCCCGGACAAGGAGAAGAAACATGAGCAAGATCATCCGCACCAGAAAGCCCAGCGTTCTGCCATTTTATGCAATGGCACTGGTCTTTTTGGTATTGTGCGCGGTACTGCCGGTGTATAAGCTGTGGGCGCTGCTGGCGGCGCTGGGCGGTGCATTTGTGGCCTTTGGTGCGGCACAGAAGGTCTGCCCGCCCCGGGTGGTGGAGCACGAAGTGCCTTTCCACACCGGTGTGGAGGATGTGGACGCGATGCTGACCGACATCCAGCAGAAACTGGATACCCTGCACACCCTCAACGAGCAGCTGCCGGACCCGCAGCTCTCTGCCGCCATGACCCGCATGGAAAAGGCGGGCCGCTCCATTGTGGAAGCGGTGGAAGCAAACCCGGAAAAGGCAAAGCAGGTGCGCAGGTTCGCAAACTATTACCTGCCGGATGCGGTGAACGTTCTGCAGCAGTATGCAAAGCTGGCAAAGCAGGGCGTGCGCGGCGAGAATGCCGCAGCCATCCGTACCGAGGTGGAGCACAATGCTGCTTCCATTGCCACGGCGTTTGAAAACCAGCTGGATGCCCTGTACGCCGCCGAGAGCATGGACCTTTCTGCAGATATCACGGTGCTGCAGAACATGCTCAAAGGGCAGGGCCTGAGCTAAGAAAAAAGGTAAACGGTATTTGGAAAGGAAGGAATCTCTTATGGCTGATAATACATTCAACTTTGACCTCGATGCACCCGCAGTACCCACCCTGACGCTGGACCCCACCCCGGCAGAAGAGGAAAAGGCAGCACCCGCCCAGCAGGAAGCTGCCGCACCGGAGCAGCCGCAGGTGAACCTGACCCCGGAAGAACAGGCCATGGTGGATCAGTTTGCTGAAAAGATCGATATTACCAACAGCCAGCAGGTGCTGCAGTACGGCTCCGCCTGTCAGAAGAAGATCGGCGATTTCTCCGAGGCCGCCCTTTCCAAGGTGGCCACCAAGGATCTGGGCGAAGTGGGCGATATGATTACCAGCCTGATCGGTGAGCTGAAGAGCTTTGATGCAGGCGAGGAAGAAAAAAGGGCATTCTGGGCTTCTTCAAGAAGAAGGGCGACCAGCTGGATGCCATGAAGATGAAGTACAACAAGGCCGAGACCAACGTGGAAAAGATCCAGTCCATGCTGGAGGGCCATCAGGTGCAGCTGCTCAAGGACATCGCCATGCTGGATAAGATGTATGATCTGAACATGGCCTACTTCAAGGAGCTGAGCATGTATATCCTTGCCGGCAAAAAGAAGCTGGCCGATGTGCGCGCAAACGAGCTGCAGCAGGCCATGGATAAGGCCAAGGTTTCCGGCCTGCCGGAGGATGCACAGGCGGCTCGTGATCTGGCCGACCAGTGCGAACGCTTTGAGAAGAAGCTCTATGATCTGGAGCTGACCCGCAACATCAGCCTGCAGATGGGCCCCCAGATCCGCCTGCTGCAGAACAACAACACCATGATGGCTGAGAAGATCCAGTCCACCATCGTCAACACCATCCCGCTGTGGAAGAACCAGATGGTGCTGGCGCTGGGCCTGGCCCACACCCAGAAGGCCATGCAGGCCGAGCGTGCCGTGACCGACATGACCAACGACCTGCTCAAGAAGAATGCCGATGCCCTCAAGATGGGCACCATCGAGACCGCCAGGGAGAGCCAGCGCGGCGTGGTGGATATCGAGACCCTGCAGCAGACCAACAAGAGCCTGATCGAGACGCTGGACGAGCTGAACAAGATCCAGAGCGAGGGCCGCGCAAAGCGCGCTGCCGCCGAGCAGGAGCTGAACCGCATCGAGGACGAACTGAAAGCAAAAATGATGGAGATCCGGAGCTGAGATGGCAAACGCAGATTTTTCGCAAAAACAGAACAGCACTTCCGGCGGTTTTGACGCGGGCAGCTACCGCGAACAAAAGCAGCCGGAGCAGGCCGTGCCGCTGACACCTCTGCAGCAGAAGCTGACAGGGCTGGAAGCAAAGCTGCCCGCAGCCCTTTCCACCCGCGCAGCTGCACTGGCGCTGAGCGTGGTGGTGATGCTGGCGGCCTTTTTGGGCTTTGGCAGCGCCAAGCTGCGCAGCCGGTACAACGAAGTCCGCAAATGGTACACGGTGGGTGTGGCGGCAGACAACGGGCTATAACCTCAACGAGGAGCTGACCACCCGCATGAACACGGCGGCAAACATCATCACCACCGCCGGCAGCGCGCTGGGGAGCGGACAGTGCCGAGGTACAGGCCGCACAGAGCGCGCTGAGCGATTTTACCGCCTGTCTGGAAGCCGTGCAGAACGGCGGCAAAAGTCAGGCACTCACCTCGCTGCCCTATTATCAGGGCAGCACGATGCATGCGCTGTATCAGGCCAACGAGGTGCTGGGGTCGCGGATCGATCAGCTCTACGCAAAGCTGCAGGAGCAGGCCGCAGACCCCATGAAGATGGGCGCGGTGCAGGGCCAGTACGGCCAGTTCAACAGTGCGGCTACCATTATCGGCACCCTGAAATACAACGATGCCGTTTACGACTACCAGAAAGAGACCGGCGGCTTCCCGGCCAGCGTGCTGGGCAGCATTGCCGGTGTAAAGGAGGTTGAACCCTTCGCATGAAAAATTTTGCAAAACGCGTAAGCGCTCTGGTGCTGGCCCTTGTGGTGGGCGCAGCGGCCCTGTGCCCGGCGGCCCTTGCCGCCGCCAGCCTGCCGGACCTGCCCAAAGACGAATGTGTGGTGGACGATGCCAACATCCTGAGCGACAGCACTACCCAGACCATCGTTGATCTGAACAACCAGCTGCAGTCCAGCTGCAACGGAGCACAGATCGGCGTACTGACTGTAGATTATACGGGTAATTATTCCACTGAGGATTATGCAACACAGGCCTTCAACGCCTGGGGCATCGGCTCGGCTTCCGAGAACAACGGTGTGCTGATCCTGCTGGTGATGGAATCGCCCATCTACGAGGACGGCGATTACTACGTGACCTACGGCGACGGCTTCCGCAACACCACGCTGGAAAGTCAGGCCAGTGCCCTCGCTCAGACCATGGAAGGTGATTTTGTTAACCGCGATTACAGCGATGCAGTAATCACCTGTGCCAACAATGTGGCCGACACCATTGCAAGTGTTTATGGGGTAAATCTGAACAATGGCAGCTACGACGATGGCAGCTACGCGGAGCCGGACGACGGCCCCACTACCTTTGAGGATGTCGTTCTGGGTATCGTGATCCTGTTCATGTCCCTGATGGTGATGCTGATCATCGTACTGTTCGTGTTCCGGGTGTTCATTGCACCCATCGGCCACGCAGCAGGCTGGAACTGGGGTCCCTTCGCATGGGGCTACATGGCAGGTTCGGCCCGCCGGCACCGTCCCGGCCCGCCGCCCCCTCCGGGCCCCGGCTTCGGCCCCGGATACGGCCCGGGCTATGGCCCCGGCCCCCGCAATGACCGGCCCCGCCCGCCCCGGAACAACAACCGGCGTCCGCCCCGTCCTCCCATGGGCGGCGGCTTTGGCGGCGGGTCCTTCGGTGGCTCCCGCGGAGGTGGCTCCTTTGGGGGCGGCTCGTTCGGCGGCGGCTCCTTCGGTGGAATGGGCGGCGGCGGCAGCCACGGCGGCGGCGGTGGCCGCGGCCGTTAAAAACACAAAAACACGGAGAACTGCTGTGGGCGGTATGCCTGCGGCAGTTCTCTTTTTCGGTTTCAGGTGTGAAGGAAATTCATTTGACAAATCAACTTTGTTAACCTATACTGAGAAACATGCATAATAAGCCAGAAATAAAGGCTCTGAGGGTGGAAAAGCCGCAGAGCAGGGAACGATAAAAATAGAGGGAGAAAACCATGCTGACTCTGGATAAGATCTACCATGCAGCCTTTGTGCTCAAGGATGTTGCCCGCAAGACCGACCTCATCGAGGCACCCAAGCTCTCCAAGGACTGCCAGCTGTACCTGAAAACCGAAAACCTGCAGGCCACCGGCAGCTTTAAGGTGCGCGGTGCTTACTATAAGATCAGCCAGCTTTCCGAGGAGGAGAGCGCCAAGGGCGTGATCGCCTGCTCTGCCGGCAACCACGCACAGGGCGTGGCGCTGGCTGCTACCCGTCGCGGCATCAAGAGCATCGTCTGTATGCCGGACGGTGCCCCCATCATGAAGGTGGAGAATACCAAGAATCTGGGCGCAGAGGTGTGTCTGGTGCCCGGCACCTACGATGATGCCCACGACAAGGCTGTGGAGCTGCAGGAAGAGACCGGCATGACCTTTATCCACCCCTATGACGATGAGCAGGTCATCGCGGGGCAGGGAACCATTGGTCTGGAAATTCTGGATCAGCTACCGGATGTGGATGCGGTCGTTGTGCCGGTGGGCGGCGGCGGCCTGATCTCCGGCGTGGCCTTTGCCATCAAGAGTCTGCGCCCGGAGGTGAAGGTCTATGGCGTACAGGCCGAGGGTGCACCCAGCATGTACCGCAGCCTGCACGAGCATAAGTACCAGACCCTGAAAGCCGTTTCTACCTTTGCAGACGGCATTCAGGTCAAGACTCCCGGTGAGCTGACCTACCAGATCTGTGAGCAGTATGTGGACGACATCGTGACCGTGAGTGAGGATGAGACCGCTGCCGCCATCCTTTCGCTGATGGAGAACCAGAAGCTGGTTGCCGAGGGTGCCGGAGCCGTGCCGGTGGCTGCAGTGCTGTTCCACAAGCTGCCGGTCGAGGGCAAAAAGGTGGCCTGCGTCGTCTCCGGCGGCAACATCGATGTGAACATCCTCAACCGCGTGATCACCCGTGGTCTGGTCATGAGCGGCCGCAAGGCGAACATGACCATTGCGCTGGAGGACAAGCCCGGACAGCTCAAGAAGGTGGCCGAGATCGTGTCCCGCTGCGGCAGCAATGTGGTGTCGGTGCAGCACGATGGCTCCGATCCCAATATGCCCATTTCCAGCTGCTTCCTCAAGCTCACCCTTGAGACCCGCGATGCCGAGCAGATCGAGCAGATCCGCGCAGAGCTTGCAAAAGAGGGTTTCCAGCTTGTGAGCGAAAGAGTATAATAGAAGAAAAAAGAAAGGAACGTTTTATCATGAAAGTCGTTTCCACTTCCAACGCACCCGCAGCCATCGGCCCTTACAGCCAGGCGATCGATCTGGGCAATATGGTGTTTGTTTCCGGCCAGATCCCGGTAGACCCTGCTACCGGCAAGATGGCCGATACGGTTGAAGAGCAGGCTGCACAGAGCCTTGCAAACCTCAAGGCCATTCTGGCCGAGGCTGGCCTTTCCATGGCAAATGTGGTCAAGACTGTCATTTTTCTGGCCGATATCAACGATTTTGCCGCTGTGAATGCCGTGTATGCCAAGGCCTTTGCGGAGCCGTTCCCTGCCCGCAGCTGCGTGCAGGTGGCCGCCATCCCCAAGGGCGCAAAGCTGGAGATCGAGTGCATCGCCGTGCGCGAATAATCAGGCCTAAACACAAAAGGGGCTGTGCCACTGGCACAGCCCCTTTTGCATGTATGAGGAAGAATGAGAATAGCAATTACGGGCGCAGACCCATGCCGCCCTCCAGCGTGAGGGTCTCGCCGGACAGATACTTGAAGTCCGGCATGGCCAGCTGCACGCATACCCGGCCAATCTCGGTCTCGGGGTTGGCGTAGTGGCCCATGGGCGGCATCTTGACGTTGGCCTTGAACGCATCCGGGTATGCCTGCTGGAACTGCTCCAGCTTGGCGGTCCAGGCCAGCGGGCAGATCACGTTGACATTGATGCCATCCTTGCCCCACTCAGTAGCGGCCACGCGGGACAGGCCGCGGATGCCCTCCTTGGCGGCAGCGTAGGAGCACTGGCCAAAGTTGCCAAACAAGCCTGCACCGGATGCAAAGTTGATCACGCTGCCCTTGGACTTGGCCAGATAGGGATAGCAGGCCTTCATATAGTAAAATGTAGCGTACAGGCCGGAATAAAGGGCCAGATCAAACTGCTCGGTGGTGTGCTCTGCCAGCGGCACGCCGGAAGCGGATGCCTGTGCGTTGTTCACCAGCACTTGAATGCCACCAAAGGTATCCACAGCCTGATTGACGACATTTTGCACGGTGGCTTCGTTGTCGGTGCCTGCACACACATCTGCCTGCACCGGCAGAACGCGGATGCCATACTTGGCTTCCAGCTCGTTTTTTGCCTCTTCCAGTTTTTTTACATTGCGGCCAGTGATGACCAGATTTGCGCCCTCTTTTGCAAAGGCGGTGGCAATGCCATAGCCGATGGAGCCGCAGCTGCCATCGGAAAGTACGGCGCGGCCTGCGCCGGTGATGATAGCGGTCTTACCCGTTAAAAAGCCCATAGTTGCCCTCCAGAAGTGCTCAATTGGCTGATGTTGGCCATATTATAGCCTGAATTTCAATAGAATGCAAGGCTTTTTACCGATAAATAAAAAATAGACAAAGAATGCCGAGAAGGTGAAAAAATTCACGACTTCTCGGCATTTTGTGAAAGATTTGTCAGAGATTTTGATGTTAAAATAAAGACAAACTAATTACTTCTGCACGCCCGCCTCGCACTGCTCAATAAACTGCTTTGCCACGCGGGGACTGCGGCCGCCGGCGCGGATGGCAAAGGCTTCGGCTTTGACCAGCAGCTGATCCATCGGCATGTCGATGCCGTGCTGCTTTGCCAGTTCGGCCAGAATGGTCTCAAACCGGGCCTTCTCCGGCCGCTGGAAAGTGACCGTCAGGCCGAACCGGGCGGAAAGGCTCATCAGCTCCTGCCGGGTATCGGCTTCGTGGATGTCGTCGCCGGTGCGGTCGGTCAGTGTTTCTTTAATAAGGTGGCGGCGGTTGGAGGTGGCATATACCGCAATATTCTTGGCCCGGCCGCCTACGCTGCCTTCTAGAATGGCCTTGAGCGCGGCAAAGTTGTCGTCGTTGGCGGTAAAGCTCAGGTCGTCGATGAACAGGATGAATTTGAGCGGGTTCGCGGCCAGCTTGTCCATCAGATCCGGGATCTGGTAGAGCTGGTTCTTCTTCACTTCCACCAGCCGCAGGCCTTCAGGTGCAAACTCATTGGCAATGGCTTTCACCGCACTGGACTTGCCGGTGCCTGCATCACCGTACAGCAGCACATTGTTGGCGGGCATCCCGGCCAGCAGGGCCTTTGTGTTGGCAATGACCTTTTCGCGCTCCTTCTCGTAGCCGGGCAGCTCGGAAAGGCGCTGAGGGTCCGGGTATTTCACCGGCACCAGCTGGCCGTTCTCCACCGTGAACACATGGTGCTTGGCAAACATGCCATAGCCCTTTTTTCCCACCTCGCTCATGCGCTGGGCGTAGGCGGCAGGCAGGTCGATGCCGGAGGTCTCCCACCGGGGCAGGAAAGCCAGCTCCTGCGCCTGCCCTGTGGCAGAACCGGCAGCGGTCAGCAGTTCGTCCAGCGTCAGGCCGCACAGAGCCTGCAGAAAAGCCAGTTCACTGTCCAGCGCGGTCTGCAGTGCAGGGGCAAGGGTGCCCGATGCAGCCTGACGCACGCAGACGGTCTCGGCTTCCAGCACAGCGGCGCTGAGGTAGCTGCCCCAGTTGGTGGTGTGCTCGAACAGTGCGGCTTCAAATTGGGCCACAGCGTCGCACACCGGGCCATAGCCGGGCGCACCGGCTTCCATGCGGTCGGTCAGGTCCAAAAGCTTTGCCACAACGGGGTCGTCCAGCAGGCTGCGGAAAACAACAAGCCCGTGCAGCCGGGCATTCCATTCTCTCAATTTCATATTCCTGTCCTCTAGTTGGTCTTAAATTAAACGCGCAGGCGCGCATATCAGAAGTATACAGCGCATTGTGCCATGGCGCAAGAGGTGTTCAATTAACTTCATGTTTGGGGTGATTCAGGTTACAAATTGTCGATTGACAAAAGGCCGATTTATAGTATAATTTACATCAATAAATGCGCAGATGGGAAAAAGTACCACACGATCCCCACTGTTCAGAGAGCTGCCGTCTGGTGCAAGGCAGTCAGTGCTTCGTGCGGAAAATCATCCCGGAGCAGCCTGCCCAACGGGTGCAAAACCCTTGTAAGCAGCGCCGGTTGCAGCCGTTACCGTGCAGGGCTTTGTTGGAAGCCCGTGAGAGGGTGTGCACAGCACGCCAACGAGAGTGGTACCGCAGAGAGCTTGATGATCACAAGGTCTTTGTCTCTTGATAACAGGGGACAAAGGCCTTTCTTTTAAAAAGAAGCTCCCCGGGAACGTGTAAAAAGTGGAAAAAGGTTAGGAAAACAGGAGAAACTCACCATGCAGTTGAATGGTTCTCAGATTTTTGTGGAGGTCCTCTGCGAGCAGGGCGTGGACACCCTTTTGGTTATCCCGGCGGCGCAGTGCTGAACCTTTACGATGAACTGTACAAAAATTCGGACCGCATCACCCATGTGCTGACGGCACATGAACAGGGCGCGGCCCACGCGGCAGACGGCTATGCCCGCGCGACCGGCCGCACCGGCGTGGTGCTGGCTACCAGCGGCCCGGGTGCCACCAATCTGGTCACCGGCATTGCCACGGCCTATATGGACTCGGTGCCCATGGTAGCCTTTACCGGCAACGTGACCACGGACGGGATCGGGAGGGACAGCTTTCAGGAAGCCTACATTGAGGGCATCACAATGCCCATCACCAAGCACAATTTCACGGTGCGCCGGGTGGAAGAGCTGGCCGATACCATGCGCTCTGCCTTCCGTATTGCACAGAGCGGGCGCAAAGGCCCGGTGCTGGTGGATATCCCCAAGGACGTGACAGCGGCGGTATGCGAGTTCACCCCCAAAAAGCCGGAGCCCATCCGCACCGTTACCACCTTCAACGCAGAGCAGGTCAAGTGGGCAGCGGATCTTATCAATGCGGCCCAGCGCCCGCTGGTCTACTTTGGCGGCGGCGTGCGCAGCGCAGCCTCCTGCCAGCCGCTGCGTGATCTGCTGCACAAGGCAGAGATCCCGGCCACCTACACCCTGATGGCCGCAGGCGTTGTGCCCTACGGCGACCCGATGAACATTGGCATGGTGGGTATGCACGGCTGTTACACCTCCAATCGTGCCGTGGCCGACTGCGACGTGCTGATTGCAGTGGGCACCCGCTTCTCGGACCGTGTGGCCCTGAACCCCAAGACCTTTGCAAAGAATGCCACCATCATCCAGATCGACATCGACCCCAGTGAGCTGGGCAAGAATGTGGAGGTCGATCTTTCCATCGTGGGCGATGCCGCTTACGTGCTGAACGCCATGCTGCCGCAGATCGAGGAAAAGAAGCATCCCGACTGGATGAAGATGATCCATGAGTGGCAGGCACAGGATTACCACCCGGTGTCCGACCCCACCCGCCTGATGCCCCATCAGGTCATCGGTGAGGTGTGCAACCAGTGCGGCCCGGAGGCCGTGTATGTGACCGATGTGGGCCAGCACCAGATGTGGGCGGCACAGTACCTGCGCCACGCCAAGAGCCGCGGCTTTATCACCAGCGGCGGTCTGGGTACCATGGGCTTTGGCTACGGTGCCGCCATCGGCGCACAGATGGCTCTGGGCCGCGACCAGCGGGTGGTCATGTTTACCGGCGACGGCTCTTTCCACATGAACCTGAACGAGGCCTGCACCGCCGTGAGCTATGAGCTGCCCATCATCACTGTGATCTTTAACAACTCGGTGCTGGGCATGGTGCGCCAGTGGCAGACCACCTTCTACGAAAAGCGCTACAGCCAGACCGACCCCCACCGCAAGACGGACTTCGTCAAGCTGGCAGACGGCTTTGGCCTGAAGGGCTACCGCTGCACTAACCTGCCGGAGTTCCAGACTGCCTTTGCCGATGCAATGAAGCAGAAAGGCCCTACTTGGATCGAGTGCATCATCGATAAGGACGAAAAGGTGCTGCCCATGATCCCCGGCGGCGGCGACATCAACGATATCATCATGGAATAAGGAGGGCACAGCAATATGGAATCCAACAAGCGCAGGGTCATCAGCCTGCTGGTGGACAACCAGAGCGGTGTTCTGGCCCGTGTGTCCAACCTGTTCTGCCGCCGCGGCTTCAACATCGACAGCCTGACGGTCTCGGCCACCAACGACCCGGCAGTCAGCCGCATCACCGTGACCATTACCAGCGATGACAAGGCCCTCAAGCAGCTGATCCTGCAGACCGAACGGCTGGAAGTTACCCGTCAGGTGTTCGTGCTGGACGGCGAAAAATCTCTGGAACGGGAACTGCTGCTGCTGAAGGTAGCGTCCGATGTGCACAACCGCAGCGAGCTGCGGGAGATCGCCAGCATCTACAAGGCCAAGATCATCGACCTTTCGCCGGACAGCATGGTGTTCGAGCTGATCGGCAAGCCGGATAAGATCGATGCCTTCCTGAAAATGTTTACAGATTACAAAATTTTGGAGCAGTGCCGCACCGGCGTTACCGCACTGGAGCGCGGCGGGATGCATCAGCATATGCAGAAGCCTCCGCAGGAGGTGCGCGAAGCACAGCTGCCTCTGCCGGGGACCCACTGCCCGGAACGGACCTGAGCTTTTCCGCTCTCAAGGAGCGAAAAAATAAATGTTTACAATCAGCCACTGAATAAACACAAAACAAAAAGGAGAACAACTACCATGGCTATCAAGAAATACTACGATTCCGACTGCAACCTCGGCGTGCTGGACGGCAAGACCGTCGCTGTCATCGGCTTCGGCAGCCAGGGCCACGCCCATTCCGAGAACCTGGCCGAGAGCGGCGTGAACGTCGTCGTTGGCCTGCGCAAGGGCTCTGCTCACTGGGAGAAGGCTTCTGAGTTCGCAGCAACTCACGAGAACTTCAAGGTCATGGAAGTGGAAGAAGCTGCCAAGGCCGGCGACGTTGTCATGATGCTGGTGCCCGACGAGCTGTGCGCCGACATCTATAACAAGCAGGTGGCTCCCTACATGACCGAGGGCAAGGCACTGGCCTTTGCACACGGTTTCAACATCCACTTCAAGACCATCACTGCTCCTAAGAACGTTGACGTTATCATGATCGCTCCCAAGGGCCCCGGCCACATCGTCCGCCGCCTGTACACCGAGGGCGAGGGCTGCCCCTCTCTGATCTGCGTGGAGCAGGACTACACCGGCAAGGCTAAGGATATTGCTCTGGCATACGCTTCCGGCATCGGCGCTGGCCGTGCAGGCATCCTGCAGACCACCTTCAAGGAGGAGACCGAGACCGACCTGTTCGGCGAGCAGGCAGTGCTGTGCGGCGGTGTTTCCGAGCTGATCCACGCCGGTTTCGATACGCTGGTGGAAGCTGGCTACGAGCCTGAGATGGCATACTTTG
>ENA-OQJB01000612-OQJB01000612.1-human-gut-metagenome-genome-assembly--contig:-NODE-612-length-16278-cov-4.500279_pt1 | contig 16278 bp, 17 predicted proteins | sample MGYA00242599_ERZ504765 | MGnify/ENA primary metagenome ERZ504765 (study PRJEB26092, sample SAMD00036354) | human gut metagenome | host: Homo sapiens | study: EMG produced TPA metagenomics assembly of...
AATAAAAAACGAAGGGCTAAAGACAAGTTACAAAAGTTTGAAAAATCAGCTTGGTAGGTATATCCTATCATGCTGATTATATTCACATTATAATATTATACCATCTCTTACTTAGAGACAGTATGAATTTGGAGTTACAGTTTATTTTTCTTGGATCAGGAAAAATGCTGCGTGCTAAAGTTTTTCAAATTATAGAAAAAAGTTAGTTTAACTCTGATTACTGTGTGTTATATAACATGCAGGAATGGAAGGAATGTCCTTCCATTTTTAAAGTATTAAAGATAAAAATGACATCAAACAATAATTCGAAAAAACACTGGTTTGCATTAAAAGTATTCTATAATAAGGTTTTTGCCATTGAAGAACTTCTTTTGAAGAAAAAGATAAAATGTTATATTCCCTGCGAAACCGTAAAGGTTTTAAAACAAGATGGAACAAAAAAAACGTACGAAAACCAGTTATTCAATTCATTGCTTTTCTTCCATTCGGAAACTTACATAGCAAAAGAGATACAGAAGATCTTGACCGATAAAGTAATTCTCTATACTCGGCAAATAGATTTTAAAAAATCCTTTAGCCATTCCCGAGAGAGAGATGAACATCTTCATGCTCGTTACCTCGTCAGGCGAAAAAGGTCTAGAATATTTTGACACAGATAATCCTAAATTTTATCAAGGAGACCACGTAAAAGTCATTGACGGAACATTCAAAGGTGCAGAAGGGTATATCTGCCGCATTAAAAAGAACCACCGGCTTATTATAACAGTCCATGGTGTATGTGCTGTAGCCACCTCTTATATTCCGCAAGCCTTCTTGAAAAAAATACCTTAACGACCTATGCTTTCCCTATTAAAGAATAAAATACGCAATAAATTTTTGCAGACAGATTATATACATCCCTATATAATATGGTGTATCGATGTTTTTTTATCTGTCATATCCTCATTTTCTATCTTTTTATTTTTCCACTATTTGATTAATATCAGCATCCATTTCAACCAGCAGCGTTATATTCTGCTGATAGCGGTCATTTCCAGTATCGTATGGACTGGAATTTGTAAGACCTACGAGGGAATTATACGTTATTCCACCTTAGTAGAACTGACACGTATCATTTATGCCATGCTGCTGAAAGCTCTCACATTTGTTTTGTTTGCATATATAACACTGGATTACATCGGATTGTTCATTTATTCCATCATTATAACAGATTTTATCAGTTCCGTTTTCCTGCTCATGTGTACACGGATATTAACCGTCAATTTCTACTATCATTTATTACAGCTTTTAAAAAAACCTAGACAAGCAACTTTAATATATGGTATCTCCGAAAGGGGAATCAGTCTGGCTAATTATCTACGAAGTGAAAACAATCCTTATAATGTTTTCGGATTTATCACCCGAAAACCCGAAAACAAGAAATACCGGCTTGTGGGATATCAGATATATTTAATTGACGAAGAAAATAGTCTGCGAAAATTATTCAGCGCCTTAAAAGTCAATTGTATATTATTTCTAAGCCACACAGATCTCCGTAACGATGAAGAAATAGTGCAATACGGTCTGGAGAACCACATCTGCCTGCGCATTGCACCATTTTTGACAGAACAAACACAATGGAGTAAAATACAATTACGCAATATACAGATAGAAGATCTTTTAAGCCGGGAAGAAATAAACATCGACTTGGATAATATCCGCAATGAATTGTCCGGAAGTGTTATCATGGTGACCGGAGCGGCAGGAAGTATCGGGAGCGAATTGTGCCGACAATTATGTTGTTTCAACCTGAAGCAGCTCATCTTGTTTGATTTTTCGGAAACCGCCACTTACGAAGTAGATATGGAGTTGAAGAAAAGATTTCCAGACCGCTCCATCCTGCCTATCATAGGTGATGTACGCAACCGTGACCGTGTGGAGTCGCAGACAAGACTCTACCACCCCGACATCATCTTTCATGCAGCCGCATACAAACATGTACCCATGATGGAAAAATATCCATGCGAGGCGGTACGTACCAATGTCCTGGGTACAAGCATCATGGCAGATACGGCATTGAAATATGGCGTAAAGAAATTCATCATGATCTCCACAGACAAAGCTGTAAATCCCAGCAGTGTGATGGGTGCTACCAAACGACTGGCAGAGATGTACGTACAAAGCCTCGGGAGTGCTATCCAAGAAGGAAATATAATTGGTAAAACCTCTTTTATAACCACCCGTTTCGGCAATGTGCTGGGCAGCAACGGCAGTGTAATCCCCCTTTTCCGCCAACAGATTATGGAAGGGGGGCCTGTAACAGTCACGCATCCGGACATCATCCGTTATTTCATGACTATTCCCGAAGCTTGCCGACTGGTTCTAGAGGCCGCTTTTATGGGACAAGGAAACGATATCTTTATTTTCGACATGGGTAAACCCGTAAAAATAACCGACATGGCATGCCGGATGATAAAACTGGCAGGTTTACAACCGGACAAAGACATTGAAATCGTCTATACCGGTCTGCGACCAGGCGAGAAACTATATGAGGAATTACTCTATAATGAAGAGAACTCTACTCCTACCCTTAATCCGAAAATATTCAAAGGTATCAGTTTAAAACAAGATTACGATAAAATAAAGCCCGCCCTGCAACAATTGGTTGAGGTTGCCCAGACGGACAATAAAAAAGAGACCGTATATCAGTTGAAGCAAATTGTACCGGAGTTCAAAAGTATGAACTCCGTATATGAGGCGCTGGATGAAAAAACATATATATCCAAAAAAATGAAATCCAATATAATGTTTAACTAAAATGAATCGCAAAATGAAAAAACATTTCATTGCGTTTATGATGCCATTTCTAACCTTGGCTACGGGATTTGCACAAGAAGCGGCTCAAGATGTTCCTGTCAAACAGGATACAAAGGAGATCTCTTATTGGACAGACCCTGCAAGCGGGGACAAACGGCTCTTAAACAAGTCTAAATTCAGAGACAACTGGTTTGTCGGATTGCAGGCCGGCGCCTTTTATTCCTGGGGGACCCATACTTCCAGTTCTGGATTCTTCGACCAGTTCCGTCCCGCCGGTGCGTTGTCCATAGGCAAGTGGATCGCTCCTGCCGGAGGTATCCGCCTCCAAGGTTTCTATGGAAGCAATGCCGGACGAGCAAGCAACGACAAGCCCTACTATTGGGACGCCATGGGGGTAGGCCTAGACGGATTGTTCAACTTCACCAACCTCTTTTGCGGGTATGAAGAAGACCGGACCTTCAACCTGATCGGTATCTTGGGAGCCGGTTACGAACACACCGCCAACTTCAGCAAGCGTACCTGGAACGACGGAATATACAATACCGAATCGCAAGACCTGCTGTCCATCCGCCTGGGTCTGATGGCGAAATTCCGCCTCGGTAAAGCGTGGGACTTTAATCTTGAAATCACGAACAGTTTGCTTGACGACTCATTCGACGGTTGGGAAGGCGAAGGTTCAAACGACCGCTGGGATGGCCATGTCAACATATTGGCAGGTGTCAGCTACCGTTTCAAAAATCATAACGGCTCACGGCAATTCACCTACGCCCGCCGCGACATGTCGAAATATGACGAAGCAAACGCCGAAATCAACCGCCTGCGTGAAGCCAACAAAGCGGCAGCTCCTCCTGTCACAAAGATTGAGACAGAAGTGGTGGAAAGCAATCATATCCGTTCGTTTATCTCGTTTGACAATGCTTCCGCCGCAATCAACAAACTACAGGAAGTAAACGTTTACACAGCAGCAGAAAATATAAAGAAGCTAGCCGATGGCGACCTCTATATCACTTCAACCAAAGAAGTAAGAGACACCGAATTGTTCATGGCACGGGCACAATCCATCCGCAATGTGCTAGCCAACACATACAACATTCCGGCCGGACGTATTTTTATAGAGAAAAACCCTGCTGTCATTGCATCGCTCGATCCACAAAAGAGCTGCGTCATAGTGTACATCAATGAATAAACGACCCATTTTAAAAGTATAATTTGGCATGAAAAAAATAGCTATATTATTTGTGGTCTTCTTTTGTTCTGTATCTTTATGGGCACAAACAATAGAAGACGATGCAACTTGGAAATTAAAGACCGACACTGTACGGGCGCTAAAGCATTACAAGGCCGGTGACAACTGGTTCATCGGAATTCAGGCCGGCGCCAATCATTCGCTGTCCGAGAACAGCCGCTTCGGATCTTTCGGCGCCATGACCAGACCAAGCATAGCCCTCTCGGTCGGTAAATACTTCTCACCCGCCATCGGAGCACGTGTGCAACTCGCTTATTTGAAACAAATGTCACGCGCCAACAGCGAAGTGATTGAAGCCTTTCCCGAGGTGTATGGCAAAGGGAACTACGGTTTCAATATGTTCAACGGTTATTTGGACGGATTGTTCAACCTGCACAATATTTTCGCCCAATATGACGAAGATATCCGTTTCAATGTAGTAGGTATCTTGGGTATGGGATTCAACTCCAGTTTCGGATTCGATGATAAAGTCAAAGAGTGGGACAAATCCCCCAGTGAGGAGTTTGCCCCCTACCAAATCAGCACTGACAACAAAACGTTTTTCTCTCTACGCGCAGGCCTCCAGTTCAATTATATGTTGAGCAATGCGCTTGACATCAATCTGGAAGCGACCTTCAACGCAACGGACGATGCTTTCAACGGTACGCGTTACGACCGCAAATGGGATTCATACGCCAACGTCATGTTAGGTCTCACCTATCATTTCAAGGACCAGTACGGCGATCACCGCTTCCGCTACACAGAGGTGAACGACCAGGCATGGGTTGACGAATTGAACCGCAAGATCAATGAAGAGCGTAACAAGCCGGTACCGGCACCAGTCGTCACAGAAGTGAAGAAAGAGGTAGTGAAGAACGAAATGTTGGGTATGACCGTATCATTCATTATCGACAAGTACAATATTACCGATATCCAGAAAAAGAATGTGGCAGAAGCTGCCAAGTATTTGGAAGACCATCCGGAAGTCAACCTGATCATAACAGGTTATGCCGATGTACAGACTGGTAATCCGGCCTACAATTTGAAATTGAGCCAGCGCCGTGCCGAAGCTGTCTGCAACATGATGGTGAAAGAGTTCGGTGTGGATCCAAGCCGCATCCGGGTGGATTACAAAGGTGATAGCCTGCAACCATACCAGCTGAAGAACGAGTGGAACCGTGTTGTAGTGTTCATCACCGAAGCACGCAACAAATAATTTTTGTTCATAACTGAAAATGAGTAAGATTTGGTTGTCATTGGCACACATGGGCGGATCCGAACAAGAGTTCGTCCGTGAGGCTTTCGAAACCAATTGGGTAGTTCCCTTAGGGCCGAATGTAGATGGCTTCGAGCATGACTTGTCACAGTGGCTTTCAACGCATTGCGACCGGGAGGTACACGCCGTGGCATTATCATCAGGTACGGCAGCCATCCACTTGGCATTGATCATGCTGGGCGTAAGCAAAGGAGACGAAGTGATCTGCCAAAGTTTCACCTTTGCTGCGTCAGCCAACCCCATTTGTTATCAGGGTGCTACCCCCATTTTCGTGGACAGTGAGCCTGATACTTGGAATATGGATCCTATACTGCTTGAACAGGCCATCTGCGACCGTATGAAACAGACCGGCCTCAAGCCCAAAGCCATTCTTCCAGTACACCTTTACGGCACGCCTGCCCGCATGAACGAAATCTGTGACATTGCCTCCCGCTACGGCATCCCCGTGGTGGAAGACGCTGCCGAAGCAATGGGGGCCGTTTACAACGGACGCTATTGCGGGACCTTCGGTCAATATGGGATTTTCTCTTTTAACGGCAACAAGATGATCACCACCAGCGGTGGCGGCGCCTTATTATGCCATACGGAAGAGGAAGCCCAGAGAGTGAAGTTCTATGCTACCCAGGCACGTGAACCGTTCCCCTGGTACCAGCACGAACAGATCGGATACAATTACCGGCTCAGCAATGTGTCGGCTGGTATCGGACGCGGGCAGATGCGTGTAGTGGACAACCATATCGCACACCGCCGTGCCATCCATCGGCTATACACCGAGCTGCTGGCAGGACTTCCGGGTATCACTGTGGTAGAACCCAAGAAATCTACCATATTTCTACCCAATTATTGGCTGACTACAATTAAAGTGGACAGTAACGAAACCAGTTTCAGCGCCTTGCAGCTGATGCAGCACTTGGCAAAAGCCGACATCGAGACCCGTCCGCTTTGGAAACCGTTACACCTGCAACCCGTATTCTCATCCTCCCCCACCTACGTCAACGGAGTATCGGAAGCCCTGTTCAACTGTGGACTCTGTCTGCCTTCGGGATCAATGATGACGTGCGAGGATGTGATGCGTGTAGCGGATGCGATACGGAGTATGAGATAGATAATTTATTTAATAACAGACAGAGTTCTGCAAGAACTCAATCAATAAGAATCAAGAATAAAAAGGATGAAACGACTGTGATTTACAGTCTTTACCGATTTACGGAGATAAATATCCGGATGTGACATGTCGCTTTCGGCTTGTTCACGTTCCATCTCCAAATTCCTAACATCTTACAATTTTCTCTTTACTATGAAACTTTCATATAGCCAAGTTCTTGCAGAACTCGGTCATGTTTTTCTCTTTTTCAAACTTTTTGCCCTCTTACAGAATAAGAAGTCTGGCAAAACAGAAAAAAAAGAATGACAAAGAAAGTTTATACAAAGCCGGAGCTGAAAAGCGAGGCTTTCGTGCCGCAAACGCATGTGGCTGCTTGTGGAGATAGTGGAACTGTTTATAAGTTTACTTGTGATGCACCAAGAGGAACGTTGTATTATTTTAGAGATAAGCCTGCTTCTGGTTCACAACCCACTATAGGAAATCGAGGTATTTGGCTAGGAAACTATCATCCATGTAGTGCATTTCATGAAGCCGAAGCCCAATCTGGTTTTTATTGGGGATATGTTGATTACAACCATAATCAGATATTTGAGAAAAATGAATTAGTCATTGTTTGGAGAGGACAAAAGGGCTGGGAGGGTCACGCCACCAAGAACCTTGACATAAATTCTTGGGAAACTGCTAAATCCTAATCGGTAAATAAAACAGTAAATAGCAATCTTATTCATTTATTTCAATCTTGATTCCTAACGCTTAGATAAATTTATTGATTCTCATTAATAGAAATAGAGATTAAATAATATATGATCAGACTACTGGAGGAACTAAGTCAGAATATCGTTTGAGCTGCAAAGAATTAGTGTAATGAAAAGGAAAATGAAAGGATCATATTGTAGATGGTAAATCGCAATATATCAATTATTTCAAAATTCTTTCACACCGGAGTTTCTCCGGGACCCAATCACTATTTCGCTTCAAACCTTTTCTGATTTCCTTTCCTCCGAAACAGGAATCAAAAAGAAAAAATAGTATGAAGAAAGATTATCAAAAACCGATGCTTATTAGCGAAGAGTTCATTCCGAACGAATATGTAGCTGCATGCTATAACTTTAAAGCACTATTTCATTGTCATTATGGAGAAAACAATATAAACAATCATGGAGAACCATGCGCTACAACCTATGTAGATATTAATGGTATCCATGCTACAGGGCACGAAGGGACTATAGAAAAATGGGGTATACCTATTCTCAATATTGATTGGAATGGATTCGATTTAAGTGACGCAAAAGTAGGTAACAAGATTAGAGGCATCAAGTGGACTAGCTATGATACAGTAAATAACACTGGAGAATACAATCATCAAGGTTGGGGTGAAATCAGATCTGCTGTTGAAGAAATACCAGGTCGTCCTAACCACTCTTAAGACATTCCCCTATTTATGAAATTCGCATCAAATAACAGTATAGACTTGGACCTTAAAAGTAAAGTCTATACTGTAAACCTCTCAAATTAGGGTTCTAAAATATCTATCTTCGCTGCGAATCAAAATTTACGAATTATGCAAAGCAATGAAGACCTTGAAAGATTCTACTTTCCCTATCTTTGGGTCTATCATCGTAAAATATAGACTTGGTTGTATGCCAATAGTTAAAAATCAATCGAATTTGATAATATCTTTTTGTGAGATGCCAATTCTGGTGCCTTATAAAAAGGATATGCTCTAAATTAAGTATTAACTTTTGTTGAGCTTCAAAAAGGGAAGATAATCTATATATTTTCCATCGAGACAAATTTCGGTAACATATACGACCACGGAAGTAAATGAAATCCAATACACTAGACTCAAAAACTTTTCTTTGAAAAAAAATCATTATCCTAGTGGAATCCCTGCAAGACATAAACCCTGTGGAACGGGCATTGGTGAACAAAGCGACGGCAAACCGTACTCCGATCAATGCCACTATTGAATTGACACCGACGTGCAATTTCCGTTGTGATATGTGCTATATCCGCATGGAGAAGTCACAAGCCGAGAAAAGAGGAGGATTACGGAGCATAGAGGAATGGCTGCACATTGCCGACCAGCTACAGGAAATAGGAACGCTCTTCATCTTACTGACAGGAGGCGAGCCCCTACTCTATCCTGATTTCAAAGAATTATATATCCGGCTGAAAGAAAAAGGATTCATCCTCACCATCAATACAAACGCGACTTTGATAGATGACGAAACAGTACGTCTGTTTCAACGTTTGAAACCCCGGAGGGTGAATGTCTCGTTATATGGTGTGACCAACGGAACTTATCTCAATCTGTGCCACGCGACAAACGGTTTCAACCGTTGCCTGGAAGGACTGAAACGATTAAAAGAATATGGCATAGATACCAAACTGAACCTCACCTTGACACGACAAAATATAAAAGAACACCGGCAAATGCTGGAACTAGCTGACGAATGGGACTTACCTATGCTGACCAACAGTTACATTTCAGTCTATTCACGGCCGGGATGCGCCACCACGCTACCCCTTGATACGTGCCGCCCCGTACCGGATGAAGTGGCACATGCCGAGGTTGAGGCACTGGAACATAAATATGGCAAGGAATACACATCATACGCCACTCATGTCCTCCAGCAATTGGAACGTGGAGAATCTCCCGTACCTGCTGAAGGCATCGGACTTGCCTGCCGGGCAGGTAAAAGTTCCGCATGGATCAACTGGCAGGGCGTCATGACTCCGTGCGTCGATATGGAAACACCAGCCGTTTCGCTACTTTCCACAACCGTAAGCGATGCCTGGAAACAAATAGTAACCAAATGCGAACAACTTCCGTTCCATAAAGAATGCGCAGGTTGTACCTTACGCTCTATCTGTGATGTCTGCTATGCCAATGCCCGCAATGAAAAAGAGCAATGCGGCGGCATCGGCTACCTTTGCCGCATTGCAAAAAGTAAAAAGAAACAAATGAAAGGAAGTCTATAAAGACTTTTCTCATAAATACATATACATTCCAAGTTATGGATCATCTTCACGATGCCAACCTTTTGGAACGGGCATTGGTGGACAAAGCCAATCAGAGCCGTGTCCCGATCACTACCAACTTCGAGCTGACTCCCACCTGTACGCTCAACTGCGACATGTGCTTCATACGCACCGAACGCAGCGTGGTGGAACGGCACGGAGGTTTGTCGCCTTTGCAACAATGGCTCGACTGGGCAGAACAACTTCAAGACATGGGTACACTCTTCATCCTTCTCACCGGAGGTGAACCGATGCTCTATCCACACTTCAAGGAGCTATACACCCGGCTGCGCGAAATGGGATTCATCCTGACTCTCAATACGAACGGCACACTCATCGACAACGAAATGGTACGCATCTTGCAGACCCACAAGCCGCGGCGGATAAACGTCACCCTGTATGGAGACAGCAGAGAAACTTACGGACGCTTGTGCCACAATCCGCAAGGATACACCCTGTGCATGGAAGCCCTGAAACGGTTGAAAAAGGCAGACATTGATGTGAAACTGAACGTAAGTATCGTACGAAAGAATGAAAAAGATTACGACGAGATCATCCGTCTGGCCCAGCATCTGGACATTCCGGCAGAAGTAAACTCATACATGTTTCCTCTCTCACGCCCCGAATGCGGAAGTCTGCGTAACATTCTAACTGAAAGACTGGATGCCGACGAGGCGGCCCGCATCGAGATGCAATATATGGAGTACAAAAAAGGGAATGACATGGCACGATACATGCACGACTTGAAATATACGCTTGCCCATGTGGAAGGAACACGAGCCTGCTCTTTGGAGTGCAGAGCTGCCAAGAGTTCATGCTGGATCAACTGGCAAGGCATCCTCACCCCCTGTGTGATGCTGGATCAACCGGCCGTTGACCTGAAAAAGATTCCGATGACAACTGCATGGCAACAACTTTTAGAAGAAGCCAAGGAACTGGTATCCCATACCGAATGCGAGGGTTGCCACCTTCGTCCCGTATGCAACGTATGCTATGCCGCCGCACACTGTGAAAAAACAATCACCGGAAGCATGGACTATCTTTGCCAGATGGCGAAAGCCAAAGAACGGATCATTACGAATTATCCCCCGTAATACATTAAAAATGAAGATTGTGAGACTGAATATCGGCCCGCTAACGATTGAATTGTCAGGAGTGACAGAACAGGAGATTCCTGTTAACAGCCGTTTGTTTCTCGACCATAAACCCGCTACCAAAGAAGCGGACCGGTACTATACATTCTATTTTGTCAACCGTCTGCCTTTGCCGTCCAACGACTGGCAGATCACATTCCAACGCAACGACATCGTAGTTTTCCGGAAGGAAGAACAAGAAACACGCCTGCTGGCTGTAGGAAACCTGAATGCCTGCTATGCTCTCTATCAGGAAAGAAACGAAAGAGATGCCAACATCTATTTCATCGAAGGTCTGAAAAGAGAACTGCAAACAGATACCCTGTTCATTTCCTGCCTGTGCCTGGAACGTCCTTTATCTGTCCAGGGATGTTACATACTACATTGTACTTTTCTGGATTATCGTGGGCAAGCCATCTTATTCAGTGGTCCTAGCGGCATTGGCAAATCGACGCATGCCAACCTGTGGTGCCGGCATATTCCCGGCACCCAGGTACTCAATGGCGACCGTGCCCTGCTCTGTCCACTTCCAAACGGCGACTACGAGATAACGGGATGGCCTGTATGCGGTTCCAGCGGTATCTGTCACAATGAACGCCGCCCGTTGGAGGCCATTGTATTCATCGAACAGGCATCTGATAACACCATCCGTCCCCAGACAGCCATGAAGCATTTCAAAGCTCTCTGCTCGCAGGTTACAATCAACTGGTGGAATCCAAAGCTCACCGGCAAAGCACTCGACGATCTGCAGGTTTTGACCAGACAGACAAGCATCAGCACCTATGCATGCAACATGAATCCGGAAGCAGCCTTCACCCTGCACAGGTATCTGACCAAACTGGAAATTATCCGATAATGTGAAATACGCCCCATTATGAAGACTGTCGATACGAAAGAATATATATCCATGCTGCGTACCCTCATTGAGGAAGGAAAGCAGGTGAGCATGATCATCTCGGGCAGCAGCATGGCTCCATTCCTGATCCACGCAAGAGACCACATCTACCTGAAAAGCCCCTCCGGTGAACTTCGGAAAGGAGATATGGTGTTCTATCAGCGAAGCAACGGTGAATATGTCATGCACCGTATTTATAATGTTAAAAATGAAGAATATTATCTTATCGGTGACGCCCAGACTGTCATCGAAGGTCCAATTCAAAGAGAACAGATTTTCGCCATCATTATCAAGGTGAAGCGAAAAGGGAAATGGATAGTTCCAGAAGATTTCCAGTGGAAATTCTTCGCCCACATATGGCCGAACATAATTCCTTTACGCAGGACCATCATTAAAACATATCGTTTTTTCAAAAGATGAAAAGAACCAAAGAATTTATCAAACGAAACATAGCCGGAGAAATCGTACTGGTTCCTTCCGGACAGACCGCCCGAGAGTTCAACGGAATGGTCACCCTGACCGAAACCGGAGAATTTATCTGGGAGCATATCGAAGAAGCAGAAAGCTTCAACCATCTAGTACTGTTGATTCTGGAGGAATACGAAGTGGATAAAGACACCGCATCGCAAGATGCCGCAGGATTTATCATGCAACTGCTGCAAGCCGGCATGATCCGTCCCACAGGTATAAACTGGTAAACAGTAATCTGTTCAATTCAGATATGACAAACAATACAATAAGAAATGTTAGAAGAGAGATTCGTTTTCTTCGCGAGAAGCGCCGGATCTGTAAAAAATGTTAGATCAGGTAAGTTCAAGACCCTATGTTATCAGCGGATAATAGAATGAACTTACATTTTATTCCCCATTACATCTGCCTGTGAAGGTCGATGTAATTTTAACTATAAATAGGATAATGCAATAATATAAAGACAATGAGACTCAATTCTAATTTAATTCTTCGCCAAGTAGGTGGAGAATATATGATTGTCAATCCGTTTTCTGAAACCATGGATATGGCACAGGTCTATTCCTTGAATGAAACAGCCGCCTGGTTATGGAAACAATTGGAAAACAAGGAATTCACGGTAGATGAAGCCGGAGCACTGCTGTGCAATGAATATGAAGTAAATAAAGATACAGCCCGAAACGATGCCAACGAGCTGTGCCGACAATGGTTAGAAACTGGGTTAGCCATAGAATAAGACAAAAAGATGATCTCAGCCCCATTACAAAAGGCTTTCATGCTTTTGCTAAGGCAAGGACTGTGGGACCGGCAGGAAGACTGTTCCGCCCTTTTTCCTCTAGATGAAAAGGAATGGAATGAAATTCACAGCATGGCAAGAAAACAAACCGTACAAGGCATTATTTACGATGGCATCCGCCTGTTGCCGACTGAAGCCGTACCTCCCCGGAAGGTATTGCTTGGCTGGATGGTGGAAGTTGACACCTTGGAACGGGTGAACCGGCAACACCGGGAAACGATTAAAGCCCTCCAACAGATTTATGTACAATCACCTTCTATCCCTTTCCTGCTGCTAAAAGGGATAGGGACAGCTGACTTCTACCCTCATCCGGAACATCGCATAGCCGGAGACATCGACCTGTGGTTCGGAAACAAGACACAAACCGAACAAGCCAACCAACGGATGGAAAAATTAGGATTACCGGTAAAAAGAGGAACCAATGGTGAGGCTTCCTGTCTGATAAACAGAGTTCTGATTGAACATCACAGCAGGCTGATAGAGTTGCACAACCCTTTCCTCCAAAAAGAAATCCGCCAATGGGAAGCGGGGGTCTTTACCAACAGCCAAGGCAAACTTCCGAGCGAAGCGAATCATCTATTACTTTCCACCCACATATTGAAGCATCTTATCAATGAAGGGATCGGACTACGACAATTGTGTGATATAGCCATGGCTTTTAACGCATTACATTCTGTTACAAACAAAAACGAATTAGAGTGTATCTGTCGCAAATGGCACATTCACCGGTGGAACCGGTTACTTTATGCCCTATTGATAAAATATCTTGGCGTGCCGGCCGACCTTTTACCATTCAGTACCAGTCTCTGTCCGGACAAGTTAATGCAAGAGATTTGGGAAAGTGGCAATTTTGGACATGGAGACGAACGTTACGGTGAACGTCCCACCGGGAAATGGGCGAACAAACGATACACGTTGAAGCGGATCTTTCACAAAATGCACTTATCGTTAGGTTATGCTTTCGACGAAACTTTCTGGTGGCTAGCCGGATTAGCCCTCTTACGTTTCAAGGAAATGATAAAAAAGAAATGAAAGAATTGCTGAAAAAATTTTTGCAGAAGCTCACACGGGAGAATCTGAGCAATACATGTCAGTTAGGATGGAAAGCTTTCAAATGGGTTATGCAGGTAACAGAAGGATACCATTGGCTCATCACCTTCTCTATCTTTTCGGGTATTTTCGGAGTGGTCATGTCATTGGTCAATGTGGCCATGTCCAAATGGATCATCGATGTAGCTACCGGAGCACAGGAAGGGAATATTTACCTGGTAGCCACAATAGTAGCCTTATCCTTCCTGCTGGGTATGGGGATAAAACTTGTATCTCCCTGGATTTTTGGCAAGATCAACATGCGCATCAGTATCCGCATGCAAAATTCGCTGTCCGACGCCCTAATGATGTGTTCATGGAAAGGAGCAGGGAAATGGCACACAGGCGACCTGCTGACCCGTATCAGCAGTGACGCTTCCGAAGTGTTGGGAATGGGAATGGGCATTCTACCCAACCTGCTGGTTACCGGCTTGCAATTGGCAAGCTCTTTTATCTACTTGTGGATTCTTGACGCGCGTTTAGCTTGGTTCATACTGGGAGTCACCCCTCTTGTTTTATTGTCAAAGATTTATTTCAGAAAGGTCCGGGAACTGAGCTGTGCCCAAAAAAAGATGAACAGCGAGATGGGTACCGTCATGCAAGAAAATCTGTCCAAACGGATTCTAGTCCGCTCGCTCGGAGCCACCAACTACCGGAAACAGAAATTACATGAAACACAAGAGAAGTTGTTCAAATTGGGAATGGAACAAATCAAATTTTCCACTTTTACGCAAGGGGTCATGGGATTTACATTTGGAGGAGGGTACTTATGTGCATTCCTTTGGGGTATTTTCCAACTGCATAACCACGAGATAACATTCGGAACAATGACAGCCTTTCTTCAACTGGTCGGACAGGTACAGGGACCTTTTTTAGGGTTAATATCCATCCCTCCCAGTCTGATACGGGGATGGACCTCCGTGGAACGGTTAATGGCCCTCTTTGAAGATGTAGAACCGGACGAACACCCGGTCTACATAGACCAACCACTGACACTGAACTTTCGGAAAGTGTCTTTTGGCTATGAAGAGGGACAGCCGGTACTCGACCGGTTTACAGCTGCCTTTCATCCGGGAAGTTCCACCGCCATAGCCGGACCTACCGGAACAGGAAAAACGACCATTATCCGGCTGATACTGGCTTTGGTTTATCCGGAAAAGGGACGCATCGATTTGACAACTGATGACGGACGGACACTCAGTGTGACCCCCGATTTACGCATCAACTTCGTCTATGTGCCCCAAGGAAATACGTTGCTGAGCGGTACCATCCGGGAGAATTTATGGCTGGGTAGTCCGGGAGCAGACGAAGAGGCTCTGCATAAAGTCATCCGGCTGGCCTGCGCTGAATTTGTGTTCAGTCTGCCGGAAGGACTAGATACCAAGATAGGGGAACATGGATATGGCTTGTCTGAAGGACAAGCCCAACGGATTGCAATAGCCCGCGCACTGTTGCGTCCCGGGCGGATCTGGCTGTTTGATGAAGCATCATCGGCACTTGACACCGAGACCACCACACACCTCATGGACAATTTGTTGCAATGGGGAAAGAATAACACATTAATATTTGTGACACACGATTCACGACTGATGGAACGATGTGACCAAGTGATTCATATAAAGGAATAAAAACAATTAATTATAAAACAATGGATAAAACAATCAAACTGGCCTGTCTGTTGGCAATAATCATTTTTAGTTCGTGCGCTTCACGCAAAGATTTTGTCTATTTACAAGATATGGATGAACTACAGGAATATCCTATGGTTCAAAAATATGAAGCCATCATCCATAGGGATGACAGATTGAGTATTATTGTGAACAGCAAAAACCCAGAACTGTCCCTGCCTTTCAATATGTCCGGAAGCAGAAGCTATTCTGTAGAAGCAGACGGAAGCATTTCCAACAATGAAGTGGGGGTATTAAGTGATGAAAAAGAAAAAGGTTATTTAGTGGATATCAACGGGAATATAGACTTTCCTGTGCTGGGACAACTGCATGTGGAAGGACTGACCCGCCGACAATTAACCGAACTGATAAAAAACGACTGATCAACGAAGAATTGCTGAAAGATCCTATGGTCACCGTCAATTTCTTGAACTTCAAATTCTCCGTGCTAGGAGAAGTTGGACATGTAGGAACCTTTGAAGTGAAAGGCGACCGCATCACTCTTTTAGAGGCTCTTGCCATGGCTGGAGACCTGCCCCCCCGATCCCGTCTGGACCGTATCGCCGTCATCCGCGAATATGGGAACAAGCGACGAATCCTGTTCCACGACATCCGCAGCAAAGACATCTTCACGTCGCCTTACTATTACCTGCAACAGAATGACATTGTCTACGTAGAACCTACCAACATGAAGGCCACCGAACAAGCCCAGAGAAAACTGAGCACATGGAGTATGATCCTGTCCTTCATCACCACAATCACCTCGCTGGTATTGCTGACTACTAAATAAAAAGAAACGACATG
>ENA-OQJB01000623-OQJB01000623.1-human-gut-metagenome-genome-assembly--contig:-NODE-623-length-15964-cov-6.406453_pt1 | contig 15964 bp, 21 predicted proteins | sample MGYA00242599_ERZ504765 | MGnify/ENA primary metagenome ERZ504765 (study PRJEB26092, sample SAMD00036354) | human gut metagenome | host: Homo sapiens | study: EMG produced TPA metagenomics assembly of...
TGACCAGGATATTTTTCATGATCGCCTGCACCAGTCCTTTTGCATACTCACACTGTTTGGCCACAAATTCCGCTTTCAGCTCTTTACTGCCGGAAAAGACTTCCTGGGTCACTTCAAATCCATTGAGGTAGATTCCGCTTTTGGGAGTCAGGTCAAAATACACCCCCTGATATTCCCTGCAGATATCTTCAAATTCATTCTGTGGGTCTAACACAACGATGTCATCTTCGCTTCCAAGCAGGGTCTGGGAAATCTCGGTCAGCTTGATCAACATGGACTTTCCGGAACCGGAGTATCCCACAATGATCCCATGGGGGTTAGGAAGGAGTTTCCGGTTGGCAATGAGATACCGTCCCGTGGTCTTATTGATTCCCAGCATCCTTTCCCCCCCCCCGGTTCTAAAATATCCTGGGCATGGTAAGGGTTAAATGCCACCAAAGAAGAGGTCAGGAAAAACCGCATATAATCCACCTGTCTCCCACCCATTGGAAGTGCCGTATTTAAGGCTTTGAGCTGACGAAAGTCGCAAGGCTCTAAAAAGACGCCCACCTTATCAGAACGCCCAATCGCACAGACCTCTTCCATTCGCTGTTGCAACAGCTTTACCCCCTCCTTCACCGGAGCCGTCAACACCACCAGAAGGTTTAAAAAGACCCCTTTCTCATCGTTGGCATCCACCATTTCAATGTATTCCTCGATCTCATCCCGGCGTTTCTTTTTGGTGTAAGACGGAGAAGTCACAATCTGCCCTGCCTGCCGTTTCTGCTCGATCTCGTCGTTGATCTCCCGCTCATTGTTCATATGCATCGCTACCAGCTTGTCATTGATGACCTCCTGCTGTACCGGAGCAAAGTCCAGTGTCACAAAAGACGGATAGGACAGGCTGCTTAACGTATGTAAAAAGGTGTCCGTATCCAGGGATTTCCGATATTGAGTCGCCGTCAGCACTGTCATCATGGTATCTCCCAGAATCAGGTAATCATTAAACTGCTGGATGCTCCGTGGCAGCACATCACTTTTCCAATCCTGCTGGGTTTCCCAAAGCACAACCTGTGGAAATTCTTCCCCGGGACGCAGCATCCCATGGAGCACCCGGAACCGATCCAGGGTTCCCAACACAGCAATGTCACTTCCCCATCCTGCAAAGGCATCCTCGATCATAGGTTCCAATGCCCGAAAATAGATGTTTGCCTGATCCAGACTGTCTGCCCTGCAGGTGATGGTCAGATAGCGCAGTGTCCGCACCGTGGAGTTGGCATCCGCCAGTTTCGATTCCTGCCACTGCCGGATCCCTTTTGCAATGTCCGGATATTCCTTCTCATTGCGTTCATTCCGGATCGATGCCAGAAATTTTTCTACCGATTGGTATTCATTGCACAATGTGATCTTATAAGACGCATCCATGGAATTGAGCCAGAACATCAGTTCTGATAAAAAATTCTTTTTTCTGTCCGGTTCTTGTTGATGTAATTGATATCCTCAAATACATAACACCGATCATACAATGTATCCTTTTTCTTGGTTTCCAACTGGAACACCCCGTTTGCATAGGCTTTCTGGATGTTGAATGCCTGACGCACGTTCTTGGGTACCGGAACCAAAGGCTGGGACAGCTCCCTTTTCTTGGAAAATTCCTTATTTCCATTAAAAATTGCCATTTCTTTTTATCGCTCCTTTCTCAATGGATGCATGGTAAATACTCGGTGTTTCTGACCGGCTGCAGTTTCTGTTTCCCCACAAAGTTTCTTTGTTTTCTGCAGATACTTCCATTCTTTGCATAACATAGGGATAGACATTCCCCGGTATTTGAACAGTCCCAAAAACGGGATCGGCAGTGCTGCCAGAATTCCAATGTAAACGCCTCCCTGCGGCGGAACGTTTAAAAAATACCAAAGGGCAACCATAATCCCGATCACCGTCGGCAAAAAGCAGCCTACCGTAATCAGCTGTTTCAGATCCAGCCCTTTCCAGATGGATTGCTGATATGCCGTTTCAAAATCTTTGTTGATATCGATTTTCATATCCTTTCTTTCTACTCCTTTCCGTTCCGAATTTCGGAACAAGTTGTTTATAAGTGGAAGGTCTCTTTCATAAAGCTCCTTGCACCCCGTACAGAGACTGCCATTCCGATCATATAGATCGTAGAGGTCAGTGCCTGTCCAAAACCGTCAAAGAAATCTGCAAAACTGTCCCCCTGCAGATCCATTCCCCCGATGATCCGTCCGGAGATCGACATCACTAGGGCGATCACCACGATTTCAAACACATTTCCTAAAAAGCTTCTGACCCAGCTCTTCGCCGTTTCATCAATCCCACGTCCGGACACCATACTCGGCATGGCCAGTGGGAAGGTCACGGTCAAAAGATACAGCTTGACATAACGGCTGAACAGAGTCAAAAAGATCAGCATTCCACAGATCAGTGCGATAAAGAAATATAAAAATCCCATGAACCACCAGAACAGAACACTTCCGGCATCCACTTCGCCGGTGAAAAAATCTGGTGCCTGGAAATCCAATACCATTCCTCCCATCAGGGATGCCATGGAAAACAGGGTCTTCATCAACTGCATTCCCATCTGCATCAACACATTTAAGGCCACCAGCCGGATCATCCCTTCGATACACAGTTCCAACGTGATATTTTCTTTTAAGTTGGAGGCTGCTTTTAGAAATACGCAGATGAAAAATACATTCATCATGGATAAACCGATTCCCATTGCCCAGGGATACAGAGTATCTGTTACAAATTTCCAAGTGGCCGGGGAAAAGTGCTGGGGGTCTTGACTAATGACCCCCGTGCTCAATCCGATGCACCAATCCCAGACGACTTTTGCCAGCTGATAAAACGGGCCATAGAACATTTCCTTCAACAGGTCTTCTACCCATCCTGGCATTTGCCATCACCTCCTAGCTTGGCAGTCCTGTCCGGATGACCGCAATGATCTGTGGTGCCAGGGTTGCTACCAGACCACTTCCGATTCGTTTAAATGCAATGGACTGTGCCCCACCATCTTGTGTATTGAGGGACTGCGCCCACTCGAACAGTCCCCACAACAGAAAGATGGTACCGGTCGAAGATACAATCGCTGCGATTACCTGATAAATCGCATCAAATCCTCCGGTGATCTGGGATGTGTCCACATTTCCCGCCGCAAACACCGGAACGTTTCCTGCAAAAAATAAGAGGAGGCAGCCCACACCGAACTGTGCCACGTGCCATCGCCATTCCTTTTTGTTGGATTGACCAATTTTCTCTGGTTTGTTCTTTCATTCTGCATCTTGTTTTGTTTCATCATTTTTTCCTCCTACTTACTCTCCAATATGAAACACACGGATCATCAAAAACATTAAGATTCCTGCCACCAATGGCATGGTAATAAAAAATGCCAGTCCAATATAGGCGGCACCAAATTTCTGATTCACAACATAAGCGGCAGCTAATCCACATAAAATTCCAATGACCACTGCGATCACAACGACCAGTTTAGATTTCCAATTACTTCTTCTCATAACAATCTCCTTTTCCTGTTCCGAAATCCGGAACATCTCTTTCATTTTGAGTACAAAAAAAGCACGAACCATCCGTGCTTAGTGACAAGTTAATGCGGTTGTCTTTTGAATTTCCCGCTTTAACACCTCCCTGATTTGTTTTTCACAAACAGCACTGGAATCTGACAGATAAGCCAGTGCCGTTTCATAGTCCTGGTACCGACTGTGTTCCAGGTAATCCAGGGCTGCTTTTGCCCGTCCATTTTCTTTGGGACACTGCTCCACCAAAAGCGTCAGCATCCCCCGTAATGTACCAGCAGATTCATAGGCTCTGGGAACAGCATCCAAAAACGCCTGGGAATACGGCTTTTTCGGGAGTCTTTTTCCCTGTTGGATGTTTCCTGCCCTACGATCCCTGATTTCAAACAGAACCATGACAGCAATGGTTCCCGCCGACAACAGAAGCAGGACGATTCCGATCACAATATAAAACATCATAACTCCTTTCTTGTTCCGAATTTCGGAACACCCTATCCTCGGAAATAGTCTGCAATCTCAAAGACCTGCTTCATGGCCTGTTTGGGTGTCAGTTCCTTGGTCAAGAAGCCGCTGGCATAAACACGCCCATCGCCCTTGGAATATTGGAACTGTACCCCCGGCACCTTTTTCCCAAGCCTCTCTAATTTCTCTTCCAACTCCCTTCCGCCTTTGCGTTTTGCGGAAATGTCAAACTGGATCAAGTCTTCAAAAAACAGAAAGGCATAGGACAGTTTTCCCACTTCCCCATGAAGCTGTTCGCCCTGCTCCGAATGCCGGATTTCCAGCTGCTCAAACTCCGGATGGTTGTTCTGCAGATACCGCTGTAAGACCGTTGCAGTCAATTCCTCTCTGGTAATCTCCTGTTCTTTGACGAAAACCCGCAACGGTCGCTGTCTCCATTCATTCTCTTCGGCTGCATCCATCTCTTCCGGGATGACTTCCGCTGAATCCGGTTCAGTTTCCATCTCCGGCAGCACTTCCCTCTCTTTTTCTGGCTCCTGTGGCGGTTCCTGTTTGGATTCCAGTAGCTTTTTCAGCAAGGAGGTTCTCTCCTTCCCCAATTGTTTCAACAGAAGCTCTTTCTGCTCCAGCTGGGTAGTCAGGTGTTGGTTCTCATCCCGTAATTGCTCCAGCTCTTCATATTGTGTCTGCTGGAACTGCGTCTTTTCTTGGAATAGAGCATCCCGCTCCTGTTTCACTGCCTCGTATTCCGGTTTCGGCACGTATGCGGACAGATCCGGAAGGGACTGCGGGATTCCGCATTCCTGTTGGCCGATCTTATATTCATACTCCCGCTTCAGATCTTCCGCTTCCATCCGTTCATTGCGCAGCTGTTCCAGTTCCAGACTGCTCTTCATCAGCAATTCCTGTTGCTGTCCTTCATAGAGCTTCTTGGTCTGCTCAAATTCCTGTTTTTCACGCTGCAGAGCTTCCTGTTCCTTCCGGTGTGCCGCTTCCTGTTCTGCCAGCTTCTGTTGTGCAGATGCCAGCTCCTGTTTCTGTCCTTCCAGGCTTTGGTATTGTCTTCCTAGCTCGGTCTGGATCCTCTGCAGTTCCCGGCTTTTCTGTTCATACTCCTGTTTCCGTTTCTGGTACGTTGCTTCCCGCGCAGCAAAAATGCGCTGCATTTCTTCTAAATACTGTTCGGTTCCGGATCCTTCAGGCTCCGGAAGTTCCCTTGTTTTCCCTTCTTCCATACATCCTCCTTCTTCGTTTACCACCAGAAATCCCCGGTTTTTGGCACTGGTACTTGAGGTACCGATGCCACCGGTTCTTCCGGCTCTGTAGGTTGATTGGCTTCTTCCAAATCCGGTTCTTTTTGTTCGGATTCTTCTCTCTGTTCGATTTTGGGACGTTCCTTTTCGGGTAGAGTCGTCAGGGAACGTCCCAGACAAAGGCTGCCACAGGCAGCCAGAACCATGCTGGTTATCAGCAACATCTTATTTCGTTTCTTCATGGATTCGCACTCCTTTCTCACTCCTTTCTAAAAGGCAGTGCGTTCTTCCACTACCTTTGTTTCCACTGCCAGCCGCTTTGGGGTCTGGAAATATCCCACACAGGTCACAAGCGTCACCCTGGCAGCCTCCTGACTTTCCCGACTGGAAAAGCAGGGATCATCCGCCTGCAGATACGTCCAGTCTTCCACCTGCAGTTTCCGGACACGCTCCGGTGTATACAGATAGGCTTGCGGATTTGCTGCCAGAAACGCATCGTTCGTGAATTGTTTCAGGCTCCCGAACATCTGTCCGGAAGCCATGTTGTGGGCAAACAGATACACCTGACTGTCCGAAAGCCTGGCTCCGGCAAATGTAAAAATACTCCCCAGCGGGCTGTATGCCCCTTCAAAATCTTTGGTCAGGTATTCTGTATCCGTCTGTCCCGTCAGGATAGGGCTGTCTACCCCAATCTGGGGTACATACAGCCATCCCACGATTTCCGGATTGATGCGCTGCAGCGCTGCAAAATCGATCGTACGTTCCATGGGATCTGCCCCCTGGCTGACAGTCTCTTGTACTACCAGTTTCTGCAGCGCCTCCCCTTTGACTTTGATCTCCTGGAATGGTTCCTGTTCCCGGTATGCCAGATAAAAGCAGCCCACACCCAGCAACACCAACAAAACGGCCAATCCCATAAGTCCCTTACTTTTTCTCATATCGTTTTGCTGCAATTACCAGTCCCCCGGCAAGCACCAGAAGGAGGACTCCCCCTGCTACATACCAAATGGTGGCATCAAACAGTCCGGTCTGGGGTGCCGTATGCTCGGCTGGTCTCGGGGGTGTGCTTCGGTTCCACTTTAATGTCGTAATGTAAGGTTTCGTCTGTTTCCATGGTAGGGATGCTTAAGAGGGTCGGGGATACCAGGTCGTACCCCGGCTGGTCTTTGGACGTTAACAGATACACTCCCAACTCCTGTTTTTCAAACACGACTTGTCCGTTTCCATCTGTTTTTTTGCCCTGTTCTTGTTTGGCTGTCTCTGCCAGCGTTTTGGCAGCCTCCTCCAACTGCTCTGCCGTGGTCAGCGTATTCAAATCGATCTTTGTGGATTCATATTCCGGAAGCAGCGTATAGGTGCTGTCCTGGATCTCCCCTACTTTCGTCAGGAAAAACTCCACATCCGCTACGCTGGTTCCCTCTTTTCCCGGTGTCAGCTGGACGGTCACGCTTCCCGTCTGTACCGTCTGCTCTGGACTTTGCCCGGTCTGTGTCTCTTGCCCGGTATTCGGTTCTGCTGGTTCCTGAGCTGCCTGCACACTGCAGACGCTCCCAAAGGTCAATAGCAGTGCCAGACATCCGGCACTAAATCTTGTCATCATATTTCGCTTCATGTGTTCTCCGTCTCCTTTCTCTCCAGATATACAGGAGGAATAATAATAAGAACGCAAACGGCAACAGGGTAAACACCAATTCCCTTGCAGAGGGCAGTTCTTCTCCCATGCTGTTTGCTTTTTTTGCCTCATAAGGCACCCGCTTTCCAGTTACGATCAGGCGGTGTGTGTTTAACCCGTAAGGAGTACAGGTAATGATCGATGCCAGATCCTGCCCTTCCTGGATCTTTAATACAGAGACTTCTTCGGGCTTTACCACTTGGATCTCCGTCACCTGATAGGCCAGGGTTTCATCCAGCACGTGGAAAAAGAAGTAATCCCCTTCTTCCAATTCATCCAGCCGGGTCAGAAGTTTTGACTGGGGAAGTCCCCGATGTCCGGTTAAAATGCTGTGGGTGGATTCCCCGCCTACCGGGAGGCTGCTTCCCTGCAAATGCCCGATCCCTTTCGATAAGACCTCTTCACTGGTTCCATGATAGATCGGCAGCTCCACTCCGATCTTTGGAATGTCCATACTTCCCATGACCCCCGTCCCGGTGGTATCCAACAGGGATGCGTAAGACGCATCCCCCAAAAGAAGTGCATCCTCCCCAGATAAGGTTGCCCCATTGGTCTGATAGAGGATGCTATTGTAATGTTCTGCCTGTTTCCGTAGTTCTTTTACATCCAGTTTCTGATCCTGGATGGTCTTCTGATAGGTTGCAATCACCTGTTCCTGCTCTTTCTGACTGTACAGATGTGCCAGAAGGGGCAGACAGCAACAAAGGAATCCAAGTAGGAACAACACCCAGATCCCCCATCGTTTCCGCATTCCTTATTCCTTCTTTCTTGCTTTTGCAACTGTCATTGCCACTGCCATCAGCCCTGTTCCTGTGATCAGAAGGATTGCCAGTGCCGGAGTACCAGTCACTGGAAGTTTGCTTCCCACCTTGTTGACAACGGTCAGGTTCGCATTTCCCTGTTCTGGATTCGTTTCTAACTGCTGGTCTTTCTCATCTGTGACTCCATCATAGAAGCTCTTGATATGTGCCGTTGCCTGCAGCTCCTTCAACGTTTCTGCCGTAGCGCCCTGCCCCTTGATGTAATTGTTTCGGTCATCCGTGTAGGTTGGGATGATCTTGATCTCGATGGGGTCTTTTAACAACCGGTATCCATCCGGAGCTTTGGTCTCTTTCAGCCAATAAGTTCCCTGATCCAGACCGATGAGGATCACCTGTCCATCCGCTCCGGATACCATCTCCACCGCATCCTGTGGCTGGCTGCCACTTGTGTGATCCGTACCTCCGGCAGAATCCCGGTTGATCACATGATAGCCTGTATCCCCCTGTTTCACGTAGACTTCGTTTTTACAGTCTTTGTCACTGTATAACCTGAAATGTGCACCCTGCAGCACCTTGTCATGGTCATTGGTTTTCACAATGTCAATCCGATAGGTGAAGCAGACGACCGTATCCCATGGTGTAAATCCGGTACTGCCCCCATTGTTGCTGTCTGCATCGTTGGAGAATTCCAGCCGCACATCATTCTCAAAGCCCGGACGTCCCGTATCGTTGGCTGCCAGATCATTCAACGTTGCCTCATAAGTCAGGGTCACTTTCTGTCCATAGGTATTTTCCTGTTTCTCGTTAAAGTTCGGGAACTGCTTATCTACGATGGATTTCATATCCTGAACAACCACCTGGAAGCTATCTCCTCCACCCGGATTCGTTTTGACTGTAAACTCCCCTTCTTTTAAGGTGTAGCTTTTCCCTTTTTCATCAGAAATCGTAATCTTCACGCTTTCCGGTTTAAACGTCAGAGCTTTGTCCATCTTGTCATGCCATGCATAGTAATAGGTCTTGTATCCGTTCATGTTTGGGATGTTGGATTCGTATTTGTATGGAACAGTCTGTCCGATCTCATAGTCTCCAATGTCATTCCATCCATCCGGATCTGTGAGATTGGGATTCTGATCATCTTCCTGGATCTTTTTGATCACACTTGGATAATCCGATTTCACCTGCATCTCTGCACTTGGATTTGCCGTACTGACCATACAAAGGGAACCTGCAGAATGAGTGCCTTCCACATCCGTAATCTCATCTACCAGGTAATACCCAAACTCCAGTCCGGTCAACTGGACGGAATTGTCGGATTTTACATCCTTGATATTCACCACATCAGACTGTACGCCCTGTTTTTCGATTTCATTTCGCAGATCTTCTACAAAGTAACGGAACTTACTGTAACGCCCTTCCAGTTCCTGTTCTGTCTGTGCTCCTTCCACCTTGTAAGAGTTCAAAGATTGGATGTAGTCAATGACCATATATTCCGTGACCTCATCCACCGGAACTGACAGTGCCTTTGCTGCCACGTTCTTTAATGCCTGTTCGTAGGTAGGGTTAAAGGTATAATTGATGGATTCCATGCCCTGTGCATTCTGTGCCAGGAACAGCTTGTACACATGAAATTTCTTTCCTACCAGAGTCTGGCCTTCATTCCCTTTGATGGTAATGTTTGCCGTGCCGCTTCCCATGTTGGCGATTCCGCCCTGGGTCGTATATTCCTTTGCTGCCACGACTTCTTCCGCAGCCTGTACCGTCAAAAGCGGAGCCCCTACGGTACTCACACTCATTCCACCCAATGCTAAGATACTTGCTAACATCCACACTTTACTTCTCTTCATCTTCTTGTTTCCCCTTTCTTATCATCATCACATATCCTGCCACGATTATTCCAACTCCTGCCAGTAGGATCCCCGCTGTCCATGGGCTTCCCGTCTCCGGCATCTTCATTCCGATCGGATTGACCACCTTCAGATTCACTTCCCGTTCTGCTTTCGTTCCCGTGATTGCAAAGTCTCCAGTTGCATCTGTATACTTCTTTCCATTCACATAGTATTCAAAGAGATCTTTTTGCGGATCGCTCTTGGTGTAGATCTCATACACGATATCCGTGCCGTCCGAATTCACCGGGATCCGATAACCGTCCGGTGCTTTGGTCTCCTTCAGATAATATTTCTTTTCCACTTCCAGATCCTGAAACCGCAGGATTCCATCTTTTCCACTGGTCGCTTTCTGCAATTCCTGCTTGCACTCCTTGTCTGTATAGAGGGTAAACTCTGCACCTTCCAGTACTTTTTCATGGTCGTTGACCTTATGGATGATTAGTTCATACGGTGCCAGGACGTCCTCTACGTGAAGTTGTGCCGTTCCATCCTCACGAAGCGTAAATTTCATAGTTCCGGTTTTGTCCGTTGCTGTATTTTCCAGCAACGTGATCTTGTTATTTTCGTCCACCGAAAACTTCAAGACCCCTGGATTTTTAGTATACCCATCCGGTACGCTTTTCTCCTGCACGGTATGGGTGCCACGGGTCAGCCCCTTCAACACGGCCTGTCCCTTTTCATCCGTTGTCACTTCCTCCTGGTTTCCTTTGGAGTCCGTGTGTAGGAATACCACGCCTGGGATTGGCGTATCCTTTCCTTTTAAGACTTTTACGATATCCAGTGTCAGTAGGGTTTCCGGAATTTTGGGTTGATTGTAAGTATGTACAGATTCATCCGCATTCGGATCATCTGTAATTTTTATCACAAATATCTCTGAGTTTATAAGGTATCCTTCCGGAGCTTTTGTTTCTTGAATTGTAACTGTTCCTAGCGGCAACGCTGGATTTTTTGTTGGTGATAAATAAAGTTCATCACCTGATACCAAATACTGCTGACTGTAGTTGCAAAATCCATCTTTATCTGTTCGGAACACCCAAGTGCGCTCCGGCGACTGTCCTGCCTGCCCTGGATCACTATCCGAAAGTGCCTGATAATATTTCACAGTAAACTCTGCACCTTCCAACGAGGCACTTCCCTGTGGTTTATTCTGGTTGGTCTCTTTGTCAATTTTTCCAAGCAGCACTCCCACCGGGTCTAATTGTGGAAGATCTTTTACTTTCAGCACCGTTGTCTTTCCAGCTGTAACTGTAACCGGATGTACCTGTTTATCCAGGACAAATCCTTTCGGGGCTTTGGTCTCTTTGACGTAATAGGTTCCCGCATCCACTTCCACTGTATTGGAGTTCCCTTGTGCATCGGTAGTCAGATTTGCAACTTTTGTAGTGCAAGCCTGCTCTTTGTAAACACCATAAGTTGCTCCTTCCAGACTGTAACAGCTGTTCCCATCTGTCATTTCTGGATTAGCAGACTCTTTTTTCAGGTTCATACTTCCTTTTTGCTGCTCTTCTACCCACACAATATCCTGCTGATCGTTATACGCTACATAGACTTGATACCGTTGCATATAAGAAATCAGTGTCGGATTTGTCTGTCGATGTGCATTCACCGTATCGCGCATCATTTTAACTCCGTTTGCCATACTTGCTGACAAACCCGTTAAACTTCCACTATAAAGATATCCTACTAACGCATGACAGTATGCATAGGTATTATTATCTTTTTCGTTATAGATATTTTTTCCCAATGCTTCGTAAAGTTCTGGTATGACATAGCATAAGACTGCCGCCTTAATATTGGCATTCTTTTCAATCGAATCATCCAAAATCGAAACACTAAAATTTCCAGATGGTGTTCCTGAGTTCGGTTCCGCACAGAAGCCAAGATGGTTTCCAGTCTCTGTCTTTACATTAAATTCACACGTTCCCCAACTGCCATAAGAATGATTCTTCCCCGGGGTAATTGTTGCGATTGTTCCCGGTCTGGAAAACAAAGAACTTCCACCTGCAGAATCCTCGTCTCCTACTACCACCGCAGTTCCAATGACTTCACTTCGGTCTGTATAGGTTCGTTCTGCCGCACAAACGGATATACTTCCCGATAGTAATAGAACTGATAATGCAGCTGATAGAATCCGTTTCCATTTTTCATGCGATTTTTCCTCCTTCTTTATTTATTTTGATACTTTCTATCATTTAAGAAGAATCCGCAATCCGGATTCTGTTCCGATATCGTCTCATTTTTGCTCCCTACCTTCAAAATGGATGCAAAAAAGAACACTCTTTCGAATGTTCTTTTTCTTTCCTGTCTTCTGTTTATTGTTCTGTTCCAAACTCCGCTTTCATATAAGCGTCCTGTTCCTCTTCTGTCATGGCATCCCACATGTCATTCCAAGCGTTCTCCGCTTCCAACTGCTCTAAGGGAAACGGCAGTTCTTCATTGGGATCAATCAGATTCCCCTGATACCAGAATGGCTGCATTCGCTCTTTCTCTGCCATATGTACTCCTCCCTGCTATTTCTTTGCTCCACATCCAGTACAGAAAAATCCATCACTGACAGTCTCTGTCCAGGCTTCTTTTACCACATACTGCTCGTTATGTCCCACTTCCGGATGATTGACTGTATGGGTCTTCTCCTGCCAGGTGTGGGTATGCTGTGGTTTTTCTGGTTTCGACTCTGGCTGGCTCGGCTTCTGTTCCGGCTTACTCGGTTTTTGTTCCGGCTTAGATTCCGGCTGACTCGGCTTCGTCTGTGGTTTGTTGGGCTTCTGTTCTGGTTTGGATCCCGGTTGACTCGGTTTCTGCTCCGGTTTGGAAGAAGATTCTGTTTTTCCTGTTTCTTTCTCTGCTTTTACCGATTCTTTCTTATCCGCCTTTTCTGTAGATTTCTTATTGTCAGAATTTTCTAACTTTTTTGCTATGGTTTCCTCTTTTTCCCCCTGTCTTTTCAGACTTGGTTTCTTCCTTTTTTCCAGTATCCTGTTTCGGATCCGTTTTCTTCGCAGAAGCTGTATCTTTCGAATTCGTTTTTGCAATCTTCTGATTGGAGGACTTTGCCTCCTGTTTTGTCTCTACCTTTGTCTGCACAGCAGTATCCTGATTCGCTGCTACATATCCGCCGATTCCCAATACTGCGATCAAACAGATTCCCCCACCAATCTGGATCTGTCGTTTGTATTTTTCCACATTTCTTTCATTCCTCTTCGCTCCTTTTCTATACTTTTCTAATTTTAGTATACCACCTTTGCAAGGTGCTTTCCAGGTTACTTTACGTTACTTTAGGTTACCCTGCGTCCTCCTTAAAGTCATTTTTTCATCCGCAGATATTGAAAAATACTGACCTTTCTGGATGTCGGCTTTATTTCTAACATAGGATCCTTCTTTAATCGATACACCAGTTCATACTCTGACCTCTTATCTTCATACAACCGTTCCAGACAGTGTGTAAAACTAAAATCTGTTGTTTTTCTCGCCTGTTCTATTTCTTCTTTTAATAAACATAAATCCGTTTCATAATAGGACTTCGACAATGCTCTGTCCGCCCGGAAGGCCGACAGATAAATTTCCCATGCCATAGCCCCTCTCAATTCCTCTTTGGGAATTTCCCAAAGCCTTATTTCTGCGGATAACAGTTTTTCTATATAGGGATTATGAAAAATTGAATCCGATTCCATCCTGTCATCTCCTTTTTTCCAATTTTAGTATATCACCTTTGTAAGGTGCTTTCTAGGTTACTTTACGTTACTTTAGGTTACCCTGCGCCCGCAAATTTTACTTCCGGAATCGTTTTTCCTGAACCGCTTTCCGGAACATCTCTGCAGATATTTCTGGCTGTTCTGTCTGTTTCTTTACAAATCCATCAATGGATGTATCATAAACAAAGCGTTTTACTTCTCTCATATTCCCTGTTTCATAATATCCAATCAGCTTTGCAAAAAATTCCTTCTGACACTCTACCGGAATACGGAGAACACCTGCACCGCCTTGAATCATGATCTGATTGGCTGCAAGCTGCGCCGTTCGCTTATTTCCATCAAAAAACATCTGGGAACGCATGATATAAAGCATGATCGTAATCGCTCTTTCAGTCACGGACAGATCCGCATTCATAATCGCCTGAATCTCCGCTTCTATTTTTTCATAAATTGGAATCTCTGGCTTCCAGGATGTTCCACCAATACTGACATCTGAATTTCTCAAATCCCCAGCATTTGTTACGATCCCTGCTCCGATCTCTTTGTTTAATTGACGCACATAACGCAAATCTAATGGATAACCTACCGTATCAACAAAAATTCCCATCCATGTTTTAGGTTATTTACTTTTACGATATCTTCCACACTTAATCCGGCAACGCTACGTCCCTCATAGATTTCCTGTGTATCTGGAAAGGTAACAGCAATCCCTTCTAATTTCGACTGGGAATAAATACTATCTACAATGTTTCGCTTTGCATAAAAAATATTGTCTTGTTGCTCCATTGAGAATTTATCTTGAATCATCTTCTTTTTCCTTTCTTAACTCGCATAAATCTGACGAATTTCCTGTTGTTCTTTTTCTGGAAGTTCTGCGATCGATATTGCTGCATTTCCTTCCACCATTGTGCCTGTAGGTGCGTCTGCTTCCTCACATTGTATAAAAAACAAATGCCCGTCCTTTTTCAGAATTGCTTTTTTCCGATAATAGCCAGATACGTAGTATGACATAAAACCGTCTCCTTTTTTCTCGATAATTCTACCACTATTTTATCCAAAGCATATGGATTATTCAAGTCTTTCAAAGCCAGCATTTCTAAGAGCTAGAAATCATACTTGTTCAGATATTCTGGAATCATATCCCTCCTGTTATTTGCAATGTTCCGAATTTCGGAACAAACTTAATTTTCCTTGTAATCATCAGGTTTTGCATTTTCTCCCTTAGTTTTTTTGATCTGTAGTATTTTTTCCACTCCTGAAAAAATGAACAGGAAAATCACCGCATAAACAGCAATCGTATACAGATACTTCCACAGATGAAATTTCATAAACAATGCTACAATTAGGAGCAAATAAAAGCTCTCCAAGAAGGAAATCTCTGCTGAAAATTTGTTCCTACAACAAATTTCCCTATATCCTGTCATAAATAAAATATAGATTGCAGCACCTATAATAAATGTCCCTGTCAATAACATTTCATAGTCTTTCTGAGCTATGGATATCTGAACTGGAGCTTCTGTTGCCAATATTTGATCTGTTGTCATCACGTACAGCCCAATTGTTCCGAAAAAACATCCCGTTACTGCAACAAATCCGCAATACTTTTTGCAAATCCAGTTCACCAATTTCAAAAACGTCCACATTCGCATTTTCCATGTTCCTCGGGAGTTGCTTTGTTTTTCCATCATTCCATCCTTTCTTTTGTTCTCACCTATCGAAAATATTTTCAAGCCCTTCCACTTGTTCCGAAATTCGGAACTTATCCTCTTTTCTTGTTCCTCTCTTCTCCTTCTTATTCTGTACTTTTCTTTACCAGCCATCTGAAACAGGGGTTCTGCTACAGCTTTTGCCGGTTCCAGTAGTTTTTTCTACAAATTTTCCAATTCTCCCTCCTTTGCCATGGAATGATACTTCCCCGTGCGTCCACCTGCAATGATATGGTCTAACACATTGATTCCCAAGCTGCTAGAAACCGTATTTTTTCAGGTATTCCGTAATCTCTTCATACTGCTCTGCCATCACCTTTTCCCTTCATATACCGGATCATCTGCATGTCCATTTTTCAGACCATATATTTCAATTTCTGAAACTGCTTGGAACTCTGCCATGTTTCCATTGTTCTTTACATACACCAGATATAAACGGGTACTTCCATCTAAATTTTTAAGAACAATGTATTGGTAGTGGTATTGATGTGTGCTTGTGATCAAATCGGGACTATTTTCTGAAAAGTATTCCTTCATATTTGTTGCCAGTTGAATACATAGATCCTGCTTTTCTACTGTCAACTTACTCACTCTTCGGTCTGCACGGATCAGATACACTTCATCCAGATTGTTTTCATCGACAATATGAACCCAAATCTCCTGTATCCCAATATCCAGATTTACACTTTCAGCGGATTTTTGGAAAACAGGCACCCAGCTCATTTCTAGTTCCGGCTCTCTTTTATATTCATATTCTTTTTGTTCGTAGAACACAGAATAACTTAACCCTATGATTGAAATGACCAATGCCATTACAGATACGACCACTGAAATAATTGATATGATTGGCAGCACCTTTCTCTTTTCCTCCCTTTCTATTATCAAGCACACTATAACAAACTTATTTTTCATCTTTAAGGCGTAATAAAAGAGGTCTTGGAATAAAGGAATCTGACGTATTTTCCATCAAATTGTTTTATCCTGAGACCTCTTGTGTTATCA
>ENA-OQJB01000624-OQJB01000624.1-human-gut-metagenome-genome-assembly--contig:-NODE-624-length-15960-cov-4.757216_pt1 | contig 15960 bp, 19 predicted proteins | sample MGYA00242599_ERZ504765 | MGnify/ENA primary metagenome ERZ504765 (study PRJEB26092, sample SAMD00036354) | human gut metagenome | host: Homo sapiens | study: EMG produced TPA metagenomics assembly of...
GGCTTCTTTTTCCCCTACTGGTTTTCCATAATCGCTAATGGAACTCTTTGCAGGGTTCTTTCGGATAATATCATCATCAACAGCCATTTCTAATGCAGGATAAAGCAGGTTATGAATATACTTGATTCCTCACAGGCTGGTTCAGGAGGCTGCTGAGAAATGCGTAGAAGCCAATGCCTGCAAGTATTCTTATTTCAAGAAAGTACTTGGCATGGTCCAGGATAATCATTCCGGCAACGGTATAAACGGAACCGGAAAACTTCCTTCCCATACAAACATCCGTGGAAAGGAGGCATACAAATGAGTTCAGCCCAAGACATTACATTAACAGCTCAGGAACAGGATCTGATCACGCGTCTGAAAAGTTTCCGTGTTCCAGAAATGGCACATATCCTGGAAGAACAGTTAAAAGACCCCAAGGCAGATCTGAACACTTTTATGGAACGCATGACAGCAATGGTTGATGCAGAGTGGCAGGCACGGGCAGATAAACGCTTTAATCGTCTGATGAAAGAAGCGCATCTGCGATACCCGGCGGCAGATCTTGATGAAACCATTTACCGTCCAGAACGCCAGCTTGATACCCAGACAATAGAACGACTGAGTACCTGTCATTGGATAGAGGAAAAAATCTCATTGTAACAGGTTCTTGCCAGTAGAAAAACTTATCTGATCAATGCTTTTTGCGTAACTGCAATGAAGCAGTCTAAGAGCGTAAAGTATATAAAAGCGAACACCCTTATGAGCGAAATGGAACAGGCACGTATCAAATCCACAAATCTGGATTCCCTGAATAAACTGACCAAACTGGTCTGCTTGTGATCGATGATTTCGGTCTTATGGATCTCGATCTCGATAAATGCCGGGATCTCTTTGAAGTCCTTGATACCAGGGATGGAAGGAAATCAACTGTAGTTATCTCACAATTTCCAGTCAGTACATGGTTCGATATGTTTGCCGATAACACCTACGCTGATGCGTGCCTTACACGTATCACCGATAAGCACCATACGTATCGTCTGGAGATGAACGGTATAAATATGCGTGAAACAGAATGATGTAATTTAACGGTACTTTGTACCGTTAAAAATGGAATAGCCGTTCCGTAGTAGCGGAACTGGCATTCCGTTTAAGCGTAATTTGCAGTCTTTCCTCCAGAACACTTCGGAGATCTATCTGCCGAACATAAAATGATCATCTATTTTAAAGGAAAATATTGTGAATGCCAAAAACTGAACTGTTATAATACTTAGCATAATATAGACAAAAAATAGCGACCACACCAGAGCATTTTGTACTCTATGTGGTCGCTATTTTCTTGTTTCCGTTTAAAGGCGTCACTCAAAAATTCTTGTTTTCATAAATTCCTAAGTGTTCCGCGAGGATAGCACTACGGTGGATAAGAAGTATGTCGCAGAAGCGACCCGCCGCAGGCGGAAAATCCTTCTCGCAGGATTCTTTTTCATAAGACAGTTCAAAATCATTTGCATCTATCTAGCTTTCTTTGAGTATTTTGTACTCCTTTTCAATACCTGAAATGAGTGTTTTCATTGTATACTCAAGGATCTCATTTCCGTATGCTGCAGATGATTCTCTGACCGGATGACGTCCTGCGATTCCTATCAAATTACTTTCATCTTCTTTCACCTGTCCAAAATCTACCAGCTCTGGACGTACAGCCATTACGATAGAGGTTTCATTCGCTCCGGCATGGTCATTCTGATATTTCAACCGATCGTCTTCTGCAAATGTCCAAGCAGTCAAAATGTGCAGACCATATTTTTCTTCTGCTTCTTCCTTTAGTTCCTGAAATACATTTGTTGATGGCCCATGTCCATGTCCGACTACGATACGTATGCCTGCTCTGAACAGTTGGGCAAAGATACTGCGCAGATTGTCCTGAAACAGAGCTTTTTCCATCCAATAGGCACTGCCTTTCATCTGCTGGACGCAATATGTATTCAGTGCCCCTTCGGTATTAATATCCATTCCATAAAACGCAGTTCCCCTGTCGTGAAACACACGATCAGGTCCCATAAACAACATCGGAAGTACTACACCGCCTACTTTTTCTGCCACTCGCACAAACAATTCTTTTGACTGGATTCCGTCAGCCCCAAGAGGCATATGTGGACCATGCCATTCCAATGTTCCAAGCGGAAGATAAGCAACCGGCATCTCCTGTATTCTCTGCACACATTCTTCTGGAAGTAATTCCTCGTATAATACTTTTTTCATTTTAGTCTCCTTATCCTTTTACTGCTCCAGCGATTACTCCCTGTATGATCCATTTCTGGCAAATCATATAGAAAATTACAATTGGTATGATTGCCAGTACCAGCATGGACATCATAAGTCCAAGGTCAATCGAGCCATATCCACCTCTGAGATATTGGATTGCCACAGAGATTGTTTTATATTCAGAACCAATTACAAGATATGGAAGCAGATAGTCATTCCAGATCCACATGGCATTCAAAATTGCAACTGTCATAATAATCGGACGTATCACAGGAAATACAACTTTAAAGTAAATTTGCATAATAGAACATCCATCAATCATCGCTGCCTCTTCCAGAGAAACTGGAATTGATTTAATAAAACCAGTAAACATAAATACAGACAATCCAGCACCAAATCCGACATAAATAAATATGATACCGATCAGATTGTCCAGATTAAACATATTTGATACTTTAACAAGCGTAAACATTACCATCTGGAATGGTACGATCATGGCAAAAGCAAACAGATAGTACATTACTTTTGTAAAACGGCTTTTTACACGGACCAGATACCATGCTGTCATAGAAGTCAGCATAACAATAAGAAACACGGAGGCTACAGTTATAAATAAAGTAATAAAAAATGCCTGCAGAAATCCGGTCTTAATCATTCCTTCTCCATAATTTGCCAGACCTACAAAAGAGTCGGCATTAGGGAACGCAAACGGCGTACTGTTAATGAATAGTTTGCTCTTAAATGAATTCATAAACACAATCACAATCGGAGCGATAAATAAAACCGAGATTACAGTAAGAATTATTATCTGTATGCTTTCACCCTTTTTATTTTTCATTAGTTTTCAACCTCCTTACGCCGAGTAATAATAAGCTGCGTCACTGAAATTGCAGCAACGATTAAGAAAAACATCACTGCTTTGGCCTGTCCGACTCCCTCATAACCCATTCTGTTGTAGAATGAATTATAAATATCCAGTGCAACCAGAGAAGTGGATTTTCCCGGAAGTCCCGCGGTCAGGGCAAGGTTTAAGTCAAACATTTTAAATGCATTTGTTGTTGTCATAAATAAGCAGATTGTAATTGCAGGCATGATCAGGGGCAAAATAATCTTTCTAACCATCTGTCCCCGCGTTACACCATCAATAAGTGCTGCTTCTTTTATTTCCTCTGAAATATTTTGGATAGCTGCAATGTAAATAACCATCATATATCCAATCAACTGCCAGTTCATAGCAAGCACCATTCCCCAGAATCCATATGCCGCATCTGCAGTAAGCGTTGTTCTGAAAAAAGAAAGAATCCCATTAATGATCAGCTGCCAAATATAACCAAGCACAATTCCGCCCAGAAGGTTTGGCATAAATATAACTGTTCGGAAAATATTTGTTCCACGGAGCTTTCTTGACAACACGTATGCAAGCATAAAGGCAATTAAGTTAATCGTCACAAGATTAACAAGTACAAATTTAACAGTAAACAGGAGCGATGCAAGGAAATCTTTATCCCGAAATGCCACAATATAATTGCTCAGCCCAATCCACTGGGCATCTGTAACTGTTGTAAATTTTGTGAAAGAAAGATAAATTCCCAGTACAAATGGAATAATAAATGCAATAATAAATGCGATCAGCGTTGGTAACACTAATATCACAAATCTCTTTTTAAAAGCTTTTTCCATCTTCTAAACAGCCTCCCTTTTCGTACACAGGGCAGAAACATTTTTGTCTCTGCCCCATAAATTTGTTGCTATTCACGCATTGCGCAAACAGCAACGGATTTTGCCGATGCTTTGCATTCCACATCGGCGAAATCTGCTACATTCACTGTATCATGCGGCATTTCAGTTCGGAAAACGCCAGCCTATAAACAGGAACTAAATTTCTACTATTGTGCAAGCAGGGCTTTTTCTGATGCCCAGCAATCAGTTGTCTGCTCAACTACATCATCCCATGTCATATTTCCCTGCGCATACTCAAGAAGATAACTTCCAAGCTGGTTTTTAAATTCCTGGCTCGGGAAGGTTGTAAAGTCCCATGTAATAGAATATAAAGAATCATCGTTCATATAACTAAGCATATCCTGTACGAGCGGATTATCTGGTCTTTCATCCTCATCAAATGTTGAGAATGGCGGAATCATTCCAAGGATTCCATTGCAGTAAGCTTTTCCACTCTCGCTGTTAAACAGCCATTCCAGGAACTCTTCAGATGCTTTCTGGTCAGCTTCAGAAACCTTATTGTTGATACAAATATAGTTTTCTGTTCCGACACAAAGTCCCTGGTTTTCTTCTCCTTCTACTCCTGTATAAATTGGAAGGAACTTAATATCTTCCTCTTTTACCACGTTTCCATCCAGGTCATAGATCATTGCCCAGCCCCAGTTTCCATTCTGGATCATAGCTACATTTCCCATTGCAAATTCTGCCATAGATTCCTCGACATTTTTAGATCCAACCATAGATGGTTCTGTACATGAATTATTCAGATAGAGATCAAAAATATTTTTAAAGTTTTTATTATATTTGAATTCGATCGCATCCAGATTATCCACTCCGTCAGCCTTATATTCATAGTACACAGGAAGATTCATAAGATGAGTCTGCCAGCGCCAATCTTCGCCTGGAGCAAATGAAGTTGAACCGAAAACTCCCTGAATTCCAAGATCATTTTTATGTTCTGTCATATCTTCCACCACTGTTTTAAGCGTGTCGAAATTTTTAATCTCTTTTGTATCTGAAATATCAACTGCTTTATCCGGAAGTGCAAAATATTTCTTCATAATAGCGTCATTATAGATAATTCCATAGCCTTCTACTGCATACGGAATACCATACACACCATCGCCATCTGTAATTGCCATATCTTTGTCAGCAAGCCACTCATAAATTTGGGAATCTTTCAGATCAGCACAATAGTTTTTCCATGTCTGATACCCGATTGGACCGTTAATGTTAAAAAGTGTCGGCATTTCTTTTTTGAAAGCTCAGATTTTAATGTCTGTTCATAGGTTCCGCTTCCCGCAGTAACTACTTTCATATCAATTCCGGTTTCCTTGGTAAAGGTTCCGGCTACTTCTTTCCATTCAGAAGAAAGTTCAGATTTAAAGTTCAGAAAATATACTGATCCTTTATCTGTATCTTTTGCGGATTCACCGCTATTTCCGCCTGCGCCACATCCAGTAAGCGCCAGCATTAACATTGATGCCACAAGACCAGTGGCAATTAACTTTTTCGCTTTCATATTCTTCCTCCAATTTTTTTAATGACCAGGAATCCCCACACTGTCCCGAATCTGCAGAAGATATTCATTTTCCTTTTCATCACATGGTCTCTCTATTCCATCCTGTAGATACAACATGCCTTTTATAATGCATTTTGCCTGATATTCTACTGGCTGGCTAATTGTAGACAGAGATGGCGTTACGCGTCCCGCAAACGGAATACCGTCAAATGAAAGCACAGATATATCCTCTGGAATTCTATACCCCTGCTTCATGATCCAGGACATGACCTCGATTGCAACTTCATCGCTGTAACAAAACAATGCCGTTGGCGGATTTTGAGGTACAAAGATCTTTTCTATCACTGAAATCACACTGTCTTTTTCACATTCTCCATGAAGCTGGCCAATCAGAGATTCATCTTGATCGAGATTTATCTGACTTACAGCTTTTATAAAGCCTCTTTTCCTTGCCAAGAGGAAACTGTCCTCTATTTCGTCAATACAAAAGATGCCTCCAATTCGTTTGTGACCAAGCTGAGCAAGATAGCACACAGCCTCATAAACAGAACTTTCGTTTTTTCTATGATATTCAAGTGCATTTCCGGTGACTGCATGTGGCAGACTTTAATTCTGAAATGTTCTTTTATATACGCTTCCTCTTTCGGCGAAAGCAGAAAAAGGCTAAAGCAGACTTCGATTCCCCTAATTTCCAGTTCTCTTAATACCTCTAGTTTTTCCTCAAATTCAGAATTACAATAACGAATAATACAACCATACCCCATCTTGCAGGCAAACTCGTTCAGATAACGAAACAGCAGAAGCTGATACTGATTGATGTAGTTGGTCATGATAAAACCAAGTAATTTTGACTTTTTACCCGCCAGATTCTGTGCGTAAATGCTTGGATTATAATTATACTTTCTGATCGTATCTATTACTCTTTTCTGTAACTCCTCGCTGACTGGTTTGGAACGATTGATCACACGAGAAACCGTAGCAATCGAACAACCGCTTTTTTTCGCGATAAATTTAATGTCTATATGTTCCATATCTAAAATTCCTCCGGAAGAATTCGATACACTTATTATATGGGAAAACGTTTACATTTCAATTGTGAAATAATCACAAAATTAGATTCCTTGAAAAAGGGAACTACCCCATCTCATAGTTTAACGGAACCAAAACGAAGGAGGATGACTCATGCTACGAATGATTTATTCGTTGGTTTAGGCGGTATTAGGCTTTCTGTAAAAATTAAAAAAATAAAAGCTATAGCAACTATTAACGACCCTTGACAGTTTAACAATTGCTCAGAACTTTACCATAGGGATATTCTAACACCAATTTTAATTTACGTAAAATCGTAAACAGACAGATACTTGCACCTTTTCTATCTGCTTACTTTTCTTTCCTGCTGAAAATAATGAACTCCAAACAGAACTCCTGCCAGAAACAGTGCCATTCCCAATCCTGAATAAAACACAGCGATGAACACATCCGGTGCAAAATGGGAGGCTCGAAGACCAATTCCAAAAGTCATCATAAATGCCATGATCAAAAATGACTTCTTATCAAAAAAATGCCAGAAAAACTGAAGCTCATCTTCGTAGTTTTGAATTCTGTCGGTATGTCTGATCACCAGTTTATAAAATACCATCGACCAGAATACAGCAAAAACCAGCGCTGAGAGCAAAATATTCACAACTGTCACATGCCCCGTATAGCTGAGTATTCCAATTCGAATAATATTGAACCCCGCAATCAGCCAGACAATGCTGGCCAGTAGCAGTAATGTTCTTTTTTTACTTTCATTTTGTTCTCCTCTCCAATATGAACATTGTTCATATTTATGTTTAAAATTTCCCACTTTTTAAAAGTGGGATTCATAGATACTGTGTGCGATCATCGTTAAAAGTGGTTCGCAGCTTTTCTGCTTTTCCAGAAGAATGGACATCAGAAGTGTAAACACATACTCCACAAAAATTTCCGGAGTCAGCTCATTTTCAAATGCATTCTCACGCACATTCTGGTCCTCTGTCAATATCTGAACCAGATTTTTCTTCAAATGCATCAGGGAAATCTCCATCATTTTCCTTCCCTCATTTTTATCTTTTGCTGCAAAACTCATGGAATGCAGATTAAAAAACTCCGGATACTTCTGACTGCTTTTATACACCGTATCAAACAACCAGGCAATACATGCTGTAAAGCTTTCAAATACAAGTACCTGTCCATTCATATGAAAGATATCCATCCATACACTTTCAATCGTCGCAAGTAAAAGTTCCGATTTGGATGGAAAATAATTATACACGGATCCTAATGCAATGTTGCACCGGGAAGCCACAAGCCTCATGTTTACGGACGAAAGCCCTTCTTCTGCCACAATCTCTCTGCACACTGCAAGTATTTCCTCTCTTGATGTAACTGCCATATTCAAATCTGCACCTCCATTCTGAACAACGTTCATTATAGAATTTCCCAGCTTTGATTGTCAAGTTACTTTTCTGATTTTTTTCCATTTCTGCCTTTTCTTTCTTCCTCTCAGGAATTATAATAAACACAGATCATTATAACAAAACAGGAGAGATTTATTTATGAGAGCTTATGAACGACTTTTAAAATACGTAACTGTACGCACCCCAAGTGATGAGACAAGCACTACCGTACCGTCTTCTGCCTGCCAGTTTGACCTGGCACAGGATCTGATCCGGGAGTTCATCAATTTGGGACTACCAAAGGCACGGACGGATGAAAAATGCTATGTCTACGCACAGATTCCTGCCACGCCGGGATATGAAAATTGTCCGAAGATCGGATTTATTGCACATCTGGATACTGTTTCTGACTTCTGTGACAAGAAGATCGTTCCGGTTGTAACTGAAAACTATGACGGACGCGACCTTCCTCTTGGCGGTTCTGACGGACGGGTTCTTTCTGTCTCCATGTTCCCGCATTTAAAGGATCTCAAAGGTCGTACTTTGATCACCAGCAACGGAGATACCATCCTCGGTGCAGACGACAAGGCCGGAGTTGCAGAGATCATGACCATGGCAGAACGGGTTTTGACTGAAAATATCCCACATGGTCAGATTTCGATCGGATTTACTCCGGATGAGGAAGTTGGCAGAGGAGCGGATCATTTTGATGTCGAAAAATTTGATGCGGATTTTGCCTACACCATGGACGGAGACACCGAAGGTGAGATTCAGTATGAGAACTTCAATGCCGCAGATGCGATCTTTGAGATCAAAGGCGTGAATGTACACCCGGGATCTGCAAAAGATGTGATGGTCAATGCCGCCCTGGTGGCAATGGAGATCAACGCTGCCCTCCCTGAGGGAGAAACTCCAGCGGATACCGAGGACTATGAGGGATTCTATCATCTTGTAAGCATGTCCGGCGATGTAGCCTGCGCAAAACTGCATTACATTGTCCGAGATCACGATACCGACAAGTTTGCCGCACGTCTGGAAACCTTAAAAGAAATTTCCAAACAGATGAATCTGAAATGGGGATTGGGCACCGTAAAACTGACCATTGATGAACAGTACCGCAATATGGCAGAGATCATAAAAGATGGAAACATGCATCTGATCGAAAATGCGAAAAAAGCCTGCCTTGCAGCAGATGTCACACCTCTGATCCTTCCGATCCGCGGCGGTACAGATGGCGCTCGCTTAAGCTTTATGGGGCTGCCTTGTCCAAACCTTGGAACCGGTGGACATGGATATCACGGACCATTTGAGCACATTACCGCTGAGGGCATGGATAAATCCGTAGAGGTGATGATCGAACTGGTCAAACTGTATGCGGAAATGAAATGATAAAAAAGAATATCCAGACAAAAGGCACAGACGGGATGTTTCCCGCTGTGCCACTTTTTATCCGCAATCTTTTTCTTACAATCTCTCACCGTTTTCATGCATAAATTTGTATTCTGCAACAGAACGGTCAAATGTCTTAATGTGGTTGTACAGCCATTCCACCACATTTTTATTCACTGCTTCTACAAATGCAGCAGACGGCCCTTCTTCCTCTTCCAGCATATTGTAGAGATCTCTTACGACCTGTCTTAATTTTTCATGCTCTTCTTTGTGCTTTTCCACCCCCGGATATGTAATCTCTTCCTGCAGTTTTTCTTCTTCTCCAAAATGGAATTCTGTGTAATCTGCGAGATAATCCAGTGTTTTTACAGACACCACCTTATCTTTACTTGTCTCACAGCTGTCCAGTAATTTGTTAATCTTATCAATCAGTTCCTTGTGCTGGGAATCAATCATTTCGTTTCCTGTTACCAGACTTTCATCAAATTCTGCTCTCATTGTGCTACCTCCTAAACTTCACCTTGTTTAAATTTTATGATCATTTCATTGGTTAAACTGTCTCTGGACGGCTCTACCGGAATCTCGTCTCTTTCAAACCATTCCGCCAGTGCCAGTTCCTCTTCATCCAGTGTCACTTCTGCGTCACCGTCCAGATCACAGTAAAATCCCATCAACAGGGTATCACTAAATGCCCATGGCTGACTTTTATAGTATCGGATATTCTTTACCTTCAATCCGACTTCTTCCATCACTTCTCGCGCCACTGTTTCTTCCACGGTTTCTCCGATTTCTGTAAATCCGGCAAGAAGTGCATATTTTTTATAACTTCGCCCTGCATACTTGGACATCAGGATCCGGTTACCGTCTGTCACTCCAACAATGACAGCCGGACAGATCTTCGGAAATTCCATATTTCTGCAGTGTTCACAGAAAAGCATCCTCTCTTTTGTATCATGACGCATCTTATGTCCACAGCGTCCACAATATCTGCGTGTCTGATACCATCGATACAGCTGATATCCCGTGATCCCCGCAAATGCGCTGTACTGAGGATCTGCTGTCCTGAAAATCTCCGTATTCTCCATTGTAAACTCAGAGTGCGGCTCCCGGTTCAGATTATCAACCAGATAATACTGCTTCTCATCAATTGTAAACAGATAAATACTGTTCTCATAAATCTCTTCGTTCAACCGTTCCAGTTCTCCAAATGTTGGAAACTCTATTCCCGTCTGTGTCCGCCTCATCAATGCTGTGTGTTCTTCATAATACAATGCAATGCTGTCCTTTTGCGGCGAAACCGGCCTGTATTCGTTCTTAAACTGATGCGGTGCTATGTCCTGGATCATTTTACTCACTTCCTTTCCTGAAATTATGCAAAAATTCACTGAGTAAAATCAGAATACTTCCTGCCGCAAGAAAAAAATCTCCCAGATTGTATGTGATCTTTGTCAGCTTCTCGTCAGATGTCTGAAACCCGATATAATCCACCACATATCCCCGCATCCAGCGATCCAGTGTGTTGCTCCACGCACCTGCCACACCAAGTGAAAGCCCTGCTTTTTTCAAATAACTGCCTTTTTTTCGCAGACACAAGATATCCCAGACGGTCAGAATTGCAGCCATAACAAGAGATGTGTACTTTACAAACTGAGGATACTCTTTCAAAAGACTCATACACATCCCCTTATTATGCACTTTTCTAAGGACGATCTTTTTGCTGTCCGCAAACGGTTTTTCTCCTCGTCCGGCCACTTTTCCACTTCTGATTTGACTGCCATATCCAGACACGTCAGAAATGCCGTTGCCCCTGCTCCAAACAGATTTTTCATATTCTGCCTCTATTCTTCTGTAAATTCTTTAATTTTTTCTGCTGCGTCCTCTGTCTTTTTCCTTCACTGCCTCTGAAGGTCTTTGACATGCTCACAGGCAGCCTCTGCTGCGTCCTCTTGTTTTTTCCACTAACTACCTCTGCTGCATCTTCTGTCTTCTCTGCAACTGTATCCATTGCGTGTGCTGTTTTTCTTTACAAATTCAACCGCCTGACCGGCCTTTTCCCTGATCACATCCTCCGTTTCATCCCAAATGTCTTCTTCTTTTTTCGCTCCGCAGTACGGACAGTATGCCATCTCTTTTTGCTACCTGTTTTTCCACATTCTGCACAAGTACTCGTTCCTTTGATCTCCTCGATCTTTGCCTGATGTCTCTCGATACTTTCTGTTCTGTTATCGATTTTTCACACAGCATCTGTACCTGTTCGTCCATCGCCTCTCCCGCCTGGTACTTCTCGTACAGAAAGCGCCCCATCTCCAGCATATCCGCCTCATTGCCGCGCTCCAGAGTTCGGATCTGTCCTCTCAATCGCTGTATTTCCATCATCTCGCCTGCTTTACTTGTCACAGTTTCTGTTGTCTCACCGATTTTTTACCTAAGTCTTCAAAAAAGATTTCATCTTTCTTCTCCTTTCTGTCACATATCTGTTATTTTCAACAGAATTTCTCGTGCATATATACATTATACCCCAAACGTTCATAACTTCAACCAGATTTCTTCTGTTTTCTTCTTTCCGCTTCTTATTTTGAAGCTTTCGGCATATACTTTCAAAAACATCCAGGAGATCATTTCATGCCATACTCTGACTTATGCCGGAAAAAAATTCTTTCTGAAGATTATCATGATTTTATTGTCTCCGACATCCGAATGCCCTTTCTTCAAGATATGCTTGAAAAAGACTACTGTCTTCAAAACCCCGGCTTTTTTTATCAATGTGCTTACCTTTCAAAATCTGTAATAAAACCTGTATCGCTGGAAAACTATTCTTATTTTTCGATTCCGAAATGCTACTCCCTGCTCAGTATGCAGGCGCTAAATCAGGCCGGAATCCTTCCGATCCAGAACCACTCCACCATTCAATTAAGCGGAAAACAGGTTATGATCGGATTTCTGGATACCGGAATCGACTATCAAAATCCGGTATTTCAACATCTGGATAAAACCACTCGAATCGCAGGCATCTGGGATCAGACGATCCAAAGCGGCACCCCTCCGGAATCCTTTGACTATGGCTCTCATTATACACCCGATATGATCAATGAAGCGCTTGCCTCGGAAGATCCGTATTCCCTTGTCCCAAGTGTGGACAATAATGGACACGGAACATTTCTCGCAAGTATCGCTGCCGGTTCCGGAGATCCCGATGCGCAGTTTATCGGTGCTGCGCCGGAATCTGTAATTGCCGTTGTAAAGTTAAAGCAGGCAAAACAATATCTGAGAGACTACTATTTTATTCCCAATACAGCCCCTGCTTTTCAGGAAAATGATATCATGCTTGGTATGCGCTATCTCCACCTGCTTGCCGAAAAACTGGGACTTCCTCTGATCTTCTGCCTGGCACTTGGCAGCAATCTGGGCGGACACTCCGGCTCTCTCCCACTCTCGATCATTGCCCAGCAGTATACCTTGTTGTCTAATCGGATTCCTGTTATCGGGGTCGGAAATGAAGCAGATCAGAGACATCACTTTTACAGCGAGATCATGAATACTTCTGATACAAAGACCGTAGAAATCCGTGTCGGAGAAAATACTAGCGGTTTTGTGATGGAGCTATGGACCGAACTCCCCAATATCCTCTCCATCAGCCTGACCTCTCCGTCTGGGGAGAGTACGTCCCGCATTCCCATTCGTGCGGGAACAAGCACAACTTTCAATTTTCTTTTTGAAAATACAACAGTCTACATCGACTACCGTCTGTTTGTAGAAAGTACAGCCTCGGAACTGATTCATTTTCGTTTTTCCGATGCTGCTCCCGGAATCTGGAAGCTTGTGGTAGAACCCGTCCAGATTATTGACGGGCGATTCCACATCTGGCTTCCTGTGCGGGAATTTTTAAGCGGAGAAGTTTATTTTTTAAACTCCAATCCATACTATACACTGACTGCCCCTTCTGATTCCGTACAGCCGATCTCCGTCTCCTATTACGATTCTTCCAACAACGGTCTTGCACTTTCCTCCGGAAGAGGGTTTACTCGTACGGAGCAGGTCAAACCGGATTTTACAGCCCCGGGAATCAGCATTACCGGTGCTCTTCCCGGCGGACAGTTTGAGAGCAGGAGCGGTTCCAGTACCTCGGTCGGCATCACTGCAGGCGCAGCCGCTTTGCTTGTGGAATGGCACCTTCAGCAGAAAAAGATCCCATCCGTGAGTACCGCTTTGATCAAAAGTCTGCTGACGTTAGGCGCCACCAGAAACCCGGATATGAAATATCCGAACCGAGAGTGGGGATACGGCCAGTTAAACCTTTACAATACATTCGAAGCTATGCGTCAGTTATAACAAAAAGGGACGCCTTCTCGCGTCCCTGAAAAAATCATTCTCTCTTTTTGGATTCGTAAATTGTCTTTACACGCTCTGATTCCGGTACGATCTGTTCCGGTACCGGAGCCGTGCCCGGTGCAAATACCACCTTCAAAAAGACTGGTGTAATAATTGTCGTGATCACGACAACAATAATGATCGGACCTAAAAATGCAGAACCTAACAGCCCCAGTGCTGTGCCCTTGCTGGCTACGATCAACGCTACTTCTCCACGCGAGATCATACCAATTCCGATTCGTTTTGCCTGATAATTCTTGTAATGACAGATCTTTGCACCAAATCCACATCCAACGACCTTCGTCAATACTGCAACAATCGTCAATGCTACTGCAAATCCAACGATCGCCGCAGACATCTTCGGCAGCTCTACTTTCAGCCCGATACTTGCAAAAAATACCGGCGATAAAAGCAGATAAGACAGTGTATCAAATTTTGTCTCCAGATAAGTAGAACGCTGTACGTTTGAAATGATCAGACCGGCAATAAACGCACCCGTAATATCTGCCACTCCAAAAATATCCTCTGCAATGTATGCCATCAGAAGACAGAACACAAATGCCACGATCGTGTGTCGATGTTTCTCCTTATTGGCTTTGTCCACCCAGTTCTTGTACAATTTGTAGAAGATGAATCCTACAACTGCTGCAAATACAAAGAACCCAACAATCTTCAGCATGACCATTCCAATTTTCACGCTTGGATCTGAAATGCTTGTCACGATTGTCAACGCCACAATTCCCAGAATATCATCAATGATCGCTGCTCCCAGGATTGCATTGCCGGAACGGGTTTTGAGCTTTCCAAGCTCTTTTAATGTCTCCACCGTAATACTGACTGAAGTTGCTGTCAGAATTACTCCGATAAAAATATTCTGCAGGAAAATACTTGCTGATGCATCTGACTCGATCATCCCCGGCCGATTGAACAAATATGCCGTAGCAAATCCACCCGCAAGCGGTACCAGTACTCCACAGAGTGCAATAATAAAGGATGCCTTTCCGCATGCTTTAAGTTCTTTGATATCTGTCTCCATACCTGCACAGAACATCAGAACGACCACACCAATCTCCGCTACAGACTGCAGAAATGATGTCTCTGTCAGAATGCCGACTCCGGCAGGTCCCAACAGTAATCCGGCCAGAAGCGCGCCAACGACCTGCGGCATCTGTACCCTTCTTGTCAAAAGCCCCAGCGCTTTTGTACAAAGTAAAATAATTGCGAGATCTAGTAAATACTTGTAGTCCATAATGTGCCCCCTTTTTGTCAAACATCTATAAGGATACACCTTTAAATTCCTTTTTTCAATACATTTTCTACATTTTATGACGTTTTTACATAATTTTTACCATAATTCTGCACAAATCCGCAATAAAAGAGAGTCTGTTTCCAGACTCTCTCATACTCTTTCTTTTCCTACGGCAATCTCGGCACTTCCTGTCCCCGAAGACTGATCAGAGGACCGCCGGTTCCTTCTATGTAAGATCTTGTGATCGTCACCTCTCCGATGTTCTCATCCTTTGGAATCTCATACATGATATCCAGCATAAACTCTTCGATAATCGCCCGCAGTGCTCTTGCTCCGGTCTCTTTCTTCATTGCCTTCTCCGCAATCGCCTCCAGCGCTCCATCATCAAAATCCAGCTTGACTTCATCCAGTGCAAGCAGCTTCTGATACTGCTTTAAGATGGCATTCTTTGGTTCTTTTAAGATCTTTACATACATATCCTTGTCCAGACCTTTCAGTGTAAAGATGATCGGAAGACGTCCGATAAATTCCGGAATCATACCGAAATTGCGCAAATCTTCCACCGTTACTTTAGACAGGATATCCTTGTCATTGTCATACTGATCTTTTAGCTCTGCATTAAATCCCATGGATGTCTTATGCATCAGCCGTTCCTTGATGATGCCTTCCAGATCCGGGAATGCACCCCCGCAGATAAACAGAATATTCTTCGTATTTACTGTCGTCAGAGGAACCATGGCATTCTTGCTGTTGGCTCCTACCGGAACCTCTACCTCACTGCCTTCCAACAGCTTTAAGAGTCCCTGCTGTACGGATTCTCCGCTTACATCTCTCTGGCTGGAATTTCTCTTCTTCGCGATCTTGTCAATCTCATCGATAAAGATGATTCCCTGCTCGGCTTTCTCTACATCATTATCTGCTGCTGCCAGTAATTTAGATACGACGCTCTCAATGTCATCCCCGATATAACCAGCCTCGGTCAGGGAAGTGGCATCTGTGATCGCAAGCGGTACATCCAACAGTCTCGCAAGTGTCTTTACAAGGTATGTCTT
>ENA-OQJB01000628-OQJB01000628.1-human-gut-metagenome-genome-assembly--contig:-NODE-628-length-15902-cov-4.183899_pt1 | contig 15902 bp, 20 predicted proteins | sample MGYA00242599_ERZ504765 | MGnify/ENA primary metagenome ERZ504765 (study PRJEB26092, sample SAMD00036354) | human gut metagenome | host: Homo sapiens | study: EMG produced TPA metagenomics assembly of...
AAGGCTTCTGCTTGTAGATTGCCCGGTCTCGTCCAATAGTTCCTTGAGTGACCATAATTTCCGTGCAATTGACCATTTGTTGTCGCATCAATTAAGTCCGAGAAGGAGTGAGCTGAATCCTGCCTAATACGGGTCAGAAAAGCAGTTTGCTTTTCCACTGGAAGATTGTTATATAAGCTCAGGATTCTTTGTCCGTCCTCAACCAGTGCCTCAGCAAATTCTGGAGTATTGGATAGATTGCTCCGATAGTTGCACGAAGCATGGTCGATCATGTGAGCAAGCTCGTGGAAATAAGTTGTTCCTGCACCTCTTGGATTTGTCATATCAGAAGCTGCATTGTAGTAGACTCCTCGTGAATGCCCTATATAATTTCCCGGTGAGTAATGTGCTGTCTGATCCGGTGGATATTCAGAATCTTGTATCATCAGTTTACCAGCGAAATGGTCAAACACTTCTCTGACATTCTGCTCTGCATTTTCATGGCGTTGTGATATAACAGCGATATATCCGTCTGGTGTGCTACCTTGGGTTAGCACGCCAAGGCAATACTGATAAGACGAATTACCAACATTAGGTGTTTGCAGACCCTGGAGGAAAGAATTTCGTGCAGAAGGAGTGTCCAAATTAACATTATCATATTCTTGTACACTTTTGGCAAGTGAAGCAACGTATTTTTCGGCCTGAAGCATAATCTGTAAAATATCATTCAGGGCTTTGTTGCAATCTTTTACGATAGTTCCCAGCTCATCGTACTTCTTGTCATTCCATCCAATTCCCAATTGCTGATATTTCATCTTCACAGAACTTCTTGTAGTTTCGATAGAAGAAATGGAGGTCCGCATATTTTTCAGTATTGTCAGTAATTGAGTTGCATCAGCATTTACGTTGCTCAAACACTCACCTCCTCATTTGTTAATCATTTCGAGTGTAGCTACCTGTTACTAAAACCGGGATATATGTATCAAGCGATTGAGCTGCAAGTGTTCGATGTCGCCCATCACTCTGAAATACATAATAAGAACCTACCTGCGCAACCTGGACAGGATTATTGTAATAGCTACGAATGGTATCATCTAACACTGGGTTTTGTGAAAGCTCATCCAAAGACATTCCTGACTCAGTATTTTGACGAACATCTTGGATGTGCGAAGCTCGCCTTAGAATGTTTTCTCTCGACCATCCCTCTCGACCATTCCGTGTCCAAAATCCTTCCGGGTTCCCAAGTTCTCGGTCACTGAGATAAACTCCTTCAATATCCCTTGCTCTAACGTATACGAGTTCTGGATTTTCATTTCGAGAAAAGGTATAGTTCCCGTTCTCCCAATAATCTCGATATTCTTCATAGTGATTTCCACGGGAAAAATATCGTTCAGCTGATAGTCTGTCTTGAACAAATGCAAGATTAGAACCAAAGGTATTTGACTCAAAGGTGGTTGTATCTGCACTTGATGGTGTAACAGCAAAACTACTGGTCTGAGGTGTGCTTGCAGATATTCCATTTGTAGATCCTAGTTGAACACTTTCGTATTCACTAAGGCTCTTGGCGAGTAAAGCCACATATTTTTCTGCTTGAAGCATAATTACCAATATGTCATTGAGAGCCTTGTTGCAGTCTCTTACAACCACGCCCAACTCGTTGTATTTTTTATCTTGCCATCCAGCACCTAACTGTTCATATTTCATCTTTACAGATTTTTGGTAGTTTCGATGGAGGAAATGGAATCCTGCATTTTTTCAGCATTGCGAATAGCTGAACGGAGTCAGCATTTACCATACTCATTTCATCACCTCCTGGCAGCGGATTTTGTGAAGTGCAAAGCGGCGATGTGTCAGGAAAGTCTGACACATCACTGCTTCGGCAAGATTTAATTTAGAGAGGAAAGAAATTGTTCCAACTCAGCAGCGGTCGGTGCAATGTACGGTTTCATCTGGTAAGTATCCTTAACACCGTCTGTGAAGTATACGCTCCTTTCTTTTTTCGTTTTGTTGGTTCATTTTCGCCAGTGTGTTCGTGTCGTTTGCTGTGACGAGAACGCAACATAGACACAAAGAAAACACAAGGGCGAGCTTGCTCGTTTATATACCCTTGTGTTTTCGACTGGATATGTTAAGGTAACAAACAGTAAATGACACGTTACAGACTGCAAAATGTACCAACTGAAAAAAGAAAGAATACCGTTGTGTGCTTTATTTCTCGATCAGCTTTTCAAACATGAGGAAAGGTTTTTATAAAAAAAGAGTAGTTACCGTTTTTTGGTAACTACTCTTTTCCTTTTTTAAGGTTTAAAGTCCTGGAAGTTTAGGTGTTTTGGGTATTGGTGGTGTAGGTAGCTGCAAGCTTTCCAATTTTTGTTGAATTGCTTTAAATTCAGGGGTTTCTTGGTGTTGATTTTGAACCATTTTTTGCTCTATTCTCTCCAAAGTCGGTTGAATTTCTTTCCCTGATACTTTACGATTTAATTCTCTTTCTAAGGTCTCTTTCGGACTAATGGAAGGCGTTTCTAAACTTGAATAGAAGTTTCACTCCTTCTCTATTATAAAGCCTTATATCGCTAAATAAGCCCGTTTTATGAAGGGTTTCTAAGCTGAAATGAACGGGTTTACACCCGGCCTTGACCTCCGCCCGCTGTCCCGCTGAATGGGTGGACAAGGCGGCCAATCCCTCAAAGTGCTTGGACGCTCTCTTTCTGATTTTGGAGCGTTTCTTTTCTAAAAATTGAAATGGGCGGGAAGCCATTTTAGGGCTTTCCCGCCTTGATTACTTTTTAGCAAAGACGGGCGTGACTGTCAACGGCGGCGCATGAAATGCGCCGTTCATCTTGACCGTTGACTGGCTCGGCTGGCTTTGCTATCTTCCTGACAAATGGGAATGTCTAAGATAGTAAAGACGTCCCACATGCAACTCTTTCTTTTATTGCGGAAACCGTATCTTTAATTGTGAATGTAGTTGTGTCTATGACATTTGATTCATATATCCCCAAACCGGAAATTGCTCCCACATTGTTTCCACTAATTCAATATTTGTTTTTCTATCTAATTTTGAGCGTTCCACAGCTCGCTTCATAGTTTCTTTTTTACTCGCTCTTAATACAATATAGTGTACCTCGTAATCTTCTTGGGCAAGAGCTTTCCATGGCTCCAAAAACCATGGCCCGACAATCCCATCTACAATTACATCATATCCGCCACGAGCATATCGCTTTGCAGCTTCTAAAAAGGCTTCAATGACAACCAGATTTTGCTTGTTGGATTCTGGCAAATGTGGTGGTATTGCGCCTTTGCTTAAGTAATGAAAAAAGTCATCGGTGTGCATATGCACTGATTTATCCATATCTGATTCCTTTGCGACAATTGACGCAGTTGTTGTTTTTCCTGTCCCCGGTGAGCCTGTAATCACAATAATTCTTCCTTGATTCATCTGTATTTTCCCTCACAATTTGAATTTATCACTTTGTTCCTGCCTGCTCAATCATCTTCTTCGCAAACTGGTTTTCCCTGACCCTGATTGCCCACCAAGTAAAAAGCGGTTGGCGATTCAACCGCTTTTTACTTGAACCAATTCTTCTAAATTATCATTTAAGCGATTCTCAAACTGTTTGTCAGTAAAATTGACTATATTTGCCATATTAAGCCACTTTCTCTTTATTCAAAACTTGTTTTGAGTAACGATTCATTGACCGCCAATACTCATGAACGGCTTGTAATTCTTCTAAAGAATAATCAAAAAGATTTACACGTTTTGCAAGCTTTAATTGGTTTAATAAATTGACTTCCAATAATTGAGAGTCATTTTTATTTAATTCATGGTTCAAAACATAGTTTAATACTCGATTATAAACGCTTGCCGATAATTCGTTAATGATCTCTATTTCAAATGTTTTTTCATACGTAACTGCCATTTCATTTTCACTCCTTTTAAAGTTTGTCAGGTAAATATTTCCGTATATATTCTTCTAAGGCTTGATCCATAACTTCTTTTACGTTTCCGCCATTCTTTGCTGTTTCGATTTTTATGATATGGTGCAAGTCAGCACGAACACGAACCGTCTTATCTCCCATTATATCTTTTTTTGCACTGATTGGTGTATCATTTCGTTTTGCTTTTTGTGCGCCTAAATTTCCCACAATCACTCACTTCTTTCTATTTCTTCTTATTCTTATTTTATCATCAACAATCACAAATCACAAGTGATTTGTGATTAATCACTTGTGATTTGTGATTCTATTCTTTTTCGTTTTCTAATTGAATAATTCGTTCAAGCATTTCAAAAAATACGTTCTCATACATGGATAAAACTTTTTGTCATAGCCTTTGTGTTCTGTAATTCCGTTTTTAGACCAGGTACTTACTTTATTACTTCGCTTGATAATATTTTGGAAAACCAAGTTATCTTCTTTATGTTGCTTGTACAGTTCTTCCAGGTTTGATTTTATCGTTGCGCTGTCCGTATCAACTAAATAAGGAACAAAACCGATCATATCTAGTCCAGGGTTAAATTGTTCTTGTAAATCAATCAAATAGGAAATATAGTTTTGAATGTTGTTTGTACTTTCTTCTTCTGCTTGTAAAGGGATCATAACGTAATCACTTGCCACGATTGCATTATTTGTATAAACGCTTGGCGTTGGTACAGTATCAATAATAATGAGATCATAGTCACTTTTTAAAGGTTCCAACAGAGTAGCTAGTAATTTACTTTCATTTTCAAACGTCCATGAGCGAGTTAATTTTGGTAATAACATCAAATCAAACGTGCCAGGGATCAAGTCTAAATTATCAGTCAAACGAATAATAGAAGAAGCCAAGTTTCCATTTTTCAAGCCTTCATAAAAATTGACACGTGGCAATTCTACCTCAAAAGTTTTTGCTAAGTCTTTTGTCAATGTTGCTTGTAAGTCCTTATCGATCATTAAAACTTTTAAATTAAATTTGTCTGTCAAAATAAGCAAACATAGTAGATAATTTTGACTTTCCAACACCACCTTTAAAATAATTGTTTAAGATAACAATTGCTTCATTTTTACTGTTTAAAATACGTCTTAATTCTTCAAGTATTTTTAGTTCTTCCTTCTCCATAACTACGCCCCATTCTTTTTTTGTATAGTAATATTGTATCATTATTAATCACAAATCACTTGTGATTTGTGATTAATCACTTGTGATTTGTGATAAGTGATTTGTGATTAATATATAAAAGCCCTCTTTAAAGGGGCTTTTATGTTTATTTTGAGAAAGATATAAAATCAATATATCCCTTTTCCCCAATTTTTACAACGGCATTGTAGGGCTTTTTCTCTTTGTTTTTGATTCCTTTTACCAGGGTTTCTTTTCCCTCTAGTAATTCTTTTACATTTGTTTTGGTGAGTTTTTCTTTCTAAAATGTTCAGCTAAAGTGAAGGTACATTCAGGATAATTTGAACAACCATAAAACGATTTTTTTAATACAATATTGTTGCCACACTTAGGACATTTTCCTACAAGGGGTCCCGAGCGCTTAGTGGGAATTTGTACCCCTTATCGATACAAATTCCCCGTAGGCGCTAGGGACCTCTTTAGCTCCTTGGAAGCTGTCAGTAGTATACCTAATAATTTATCTACATTCCCTTTAGTAACGTGTAACTTTCCAAATTTACAAAAGCGACTCATAGAATTATTTCCTCCCGTTAAATAATAGATAACTATTAAAAATAGACAATACTTGCTCATAAGTAACGGTACTTAAATTGTTTACTTTGGCGTGTTTCATTGCTTGATGAAACTGATTTTTAGTAAACAGTTGACGATATTCTCGATTGACCCATTTTGAAACAAAGTACGTATATAGCTTCCAATATTTATCTGGAACATCTGTGGTATGGCGGGTAAGTTTTATTAAGACACTGTTTACTTTTGGTTTAGGATGAAAGCATTCCGCTGGCAGCTTAAGCAATTGCTGAATCGAGACTTGAGTGTGCAAGAGCAACCCTAGTGTTCGGTGAATATCCAAGGTACGCTTGTAGAATCCTTCTTCAACAATCAGATAGATGTCAGACGCATGGCTTTCAAAAACCACTTTTTTAATAATTTGTGTGCTTAAATGGTAAGGAATACTCCCAACAATTTTATACCTCTGTTTGTTAGGGAATTGAAACTGTAGAATATCTTGGTGAATTAAAGTGACACGAGTATTCAGTTTTAATTTTTCTGACGATAAGTTGAATAGATGACTGTCTAATTCAATAGACGTTACCTGTTTACTTATTTTAGCCAGTTTCGTCGTTAAATGCCCTTTACCTGTTCCAATTTCGTAAACGGTATCGGTTTCTTTTAAATTCAATTGTTTTATTATTTGGTTGAGTACTTTTTCACTCGTTAAAAAGTTTTGAGAATATTTTATATTTTTGTTCATGTAATCACTCCTGAAGTGATTACATCTATAAATAAATACAGAAGTTAAACGATTTGTTTGTAATTTTAGTTATCTGTTTAAAAAGTCATAAGATTAGTCACTGGTAGGAATTAATCTAACGTATTTATTTATCTGCGTAATCACTGTTTTTAGTCTGTTTCAAAACAGTAGATGTTTTATCTACATTACGCATTTGGAATACCAACATGACGAATCCCTCCTTCTTAATTACAAATTTTTAGCATCTAATTTAACTTCAATTCCTATTATACAAAATTTTAAGATACTGCACTATCAACACACTCTTAAGTTTGCTTCTAAGTCTTATTTCCATAACTTCTTTCATTTGGGAATAATTCAAGCTGGCGAATCATATAATGTGTACTTGGAATGTAATCAAAATAAAACAATAGTGCTAGATATAAACTCCATGGAATTGGGCGTGTCCGATTTTCGTAGGCACTATAAGTTTGTCGTGAAATACCAACAGCCGAAGCAATTTCTTCTTGTGATGCACCAACTTTTCCTCTGAGTGCGGGTAACTCAATCGCCAATTGAGTGGCCAAGTTCTCTTTCTCATCTTTACTAAAATTCCAAAACTGCTTATAAGCATCTCGCCCTACAAATTGAATCAATAAATCTCCTCCTGGGTATACTCTTTCGTAGAGTACATTACTCCACGAAAAAACACCGCCAAACACTGAAAACTCAGCATTATTTGACGGTGTTGACAATTTATTTGACGGCTAATAAATCAGAAAGCCGTTGCATATTTTCTCTTTTTAAATCCATGGATGGGTGTACATAGCGATTCATTGTAATATTCACGCTGGCATGACCCAATATTTCGCTGAGACTTTTTACATCGAATCCAAGCTCTATGCACCTTGTAGCAAATGTATGACGTAACGAGTGATAATTTGCGGAGGTGATTCCGCTGTTTTTCAATACCTTCTTAAAATGATTTTGCATGGTTCTTGGTTCTAATGGATTCTGATCGCTATTGGTTAGGATGTAGCCAGTAGAAGAAGCTTTGTGTGCTGTAAGAATAGTCATTAAGCCATGGGGTACTGGAATAGTACGGATGGAGCAAGCACTTTTTGGTGTGGTAACAACAATCCTTGTCTTGTATTCACTGTTGGTTCTATCTTGGATTCTCTGGAGCGTTTGATGCACGTGGATTGTGTAATCTGAGAATGAAACATCTTCCCATCGTAACGCACAAATTTCACCTACTCTGAGACCAGTGAATAAACATACTAATATACCAATATTGCAGGAATCAAGATTAGAATACAAGTATTGGCATAATTTTTCCTGTTCAGCACGACTCAAAACTCTCATTTCCTTCGTTTGACGTTTTATCTGTATAGATCGTGCGTCACAAGAAATGGCTTTCCCGTTTCGGGTGGCAAATTGTAAGACATTTCGAATTAGAGATAAAATATCTGAAACAGTTTTAGAGGAAAGTCCATTCTCCTTTAATCCACCAGAAACAAGGAAAAAATTACACTGCGTTTCAATAAACTCGTGTGTTATATCACGCAATTGTTTGCTTCCGAACACAGGAAGTATATACGAGCTGAGAAGATTCCTATATTTGTTGCTTGTAGATTCCTTCACTTTAGGACATATAGCTTGAAACCATTCCATAGCAACCTGTTCAAATTGATCTGAGCTAATTTCTGGATCGACAGTGACAGAATTACTCGTGCACGAACTTTGACTGATAAGTTTTGCCTTGACTTCTCGATATGACTTTGCATAAACATAACCGTAATTGGCTTTGCCTGTAGAAGATCGGGACTTAATGTATCTTCCTTCCCATCTGCCGTCTTTCCTTTTGTAAATATTTTCTCCTTTTCGTGCCATAAGGTACACCTCCTTCAATATGACTATAATTCTGACGGCAAATTGTGACTTTGGAACTTTCTAAGATGGATTTTTGTGCAAAACCTCGTGTTTTATGTCCCTAACATATTGACAAACAGTGCGACAATTTGTAAAATAAAGATATAAACTAAAAAACAGAGAAGAATGCGATTCGTGGAGTAATGTACTCTACGAATTTTTATTTTAAAGAACCTCAAGATAGCTCATATTGTCGTCTTGGGGTTCTTTTCATTCTATCATTTAATGCAATCTGCCTATAAAATTTTATCATATTGCATTTATAAATGCAACTTGCACCCGATGTTGGTTGTTGAGATTTTTGGTACATTTTATAATGTATAGCAGAATCATACACAGCATGGAGGTGATTGAAACGCAACCGGAAATTGATTACGTTAAGATTGGTCAGCGCATTAGAGCTGCCCGACTGGAAAAGGGTTATAGTCAGGCTGATTTGGGTGCGTTGGTTGGTTGCTCGAACAATCATATGAGCCATGTTGAAGTTGGACAGACGAAAGTTTCTTTGGCAATGCTTCTAAAACTGGCATTCGTCTTGGAAAAGAACTTTGACTATTTTTTACTGGATACCCCATATGCAAAATGCGACAGCATCATTGATAATGAGATTGCTGCAAAAACTGAAAAAAGTGTAATGTAACAACATTGATAACCGTAGGAAAGTTGATTGATGTCTTGATTGACCAGCAAGAGATGATAAAAAAAGCGGAGCTTGATTGATATAATGAAAAAGAAGCCCATTGACGGTACAGAGTGAACTGCTATGGGGTTCTTTTTTGCAGCACAATATACTGATTCTTTAAGAAGCAAAAAGTCCACCAGTCATGATGCACTACGCATCGTACTGGTGGACTTTTTCTGTAAAGATATAAAAATAGATATTCATATATCGCCATAACCAATGTCGTTATCGTAGGCATGAAGATCTTCTTTCAGGAAATCTGCTTTACGAATATACATCGAATTTACCAGCTCTCCTTTTTCGTGGAGCAGGCTGAATTTGTAGTCTAATAATGCTGCCGGTACATAGAGCATTTTAGCCGTTTCAAAAAATGTGTGTTCCGAAAGGCATTCCAGGACTTTCCCATCTTCTAACAGAAGCTCCGCCGCAAAGAAGTTTGCTTCATTTTCTTCGATTGATCTATCATCAAAAACTTCCATTTCTTGAAAGCCGTGCATCATAGCGATTTTTGTATGCAGGACAGCGTGTCCTAATTCATGTGCGACTAATATACGCTCCAGGATACCGTTCACATTGTGATCTATCACGATATTCTTTTGTCTGGACTGGTAATAGAAGAAGCCCTTCAATTTCTTCTGTAAATCGTAATAGTGGATTTTGATACCTAACAGCTGACATAGCTCGTAAGGGTCTCTGGTGTGATATTTTCGCACAAGCTTATCGACAGTTTCAATGATATGCTCTGCCGTTTTCATTTGCTTCACCTCCGAATCGCACACAGAAAACATATTCTGTGCTTGAGGATTTTACTCTTTATCTTTATGCTTTCTGTATTTCTTCGGAGTGTACTTTTCCCGTGCTGTTTTCTTAGAGTCCATATAAACTGACATAATCGCCTGGAAGAATACATCTTTTGCGTCCTCGTCCAATTCTCCACCGGCAAACAGAGAATTTACACGACCCAACACTTCCTGAGCTTCTTTTGCTCCTTTTGAACCGAAGTTTTCCTTTGCCTCTAAAATAAACATATCCTGATCTATATGGCTCTGGCTATCCGTTTCAGATTCGTCCAAAAGATAGGACACAGAGATATGCAGTGCTTCAGCAAGTTTTCTGATGTTGCTTTTTCTGGGGAGTGTTCCGAGCTGCTCATAGGTGTAAAGGGATCTTTCGGAAATGCCGGTCATCTGGGCAAGCTCCGTTTGAGATAGGTTCATAGCCAAACGAGCTTCTTTAATTTTTCTCCAAATGTCATGGTAGTATCCTTCCTTTCAAAAATATTTATTCGTAACTTCCGATTATTTGTTGACAAACTTCTGGAAAATGCTATAATAAGAATCATAACAGAAGTTTTAATTCCACTTAATTATATATCGGAACTTTTATAAAGTCAAGAACTTCCGATTTCACTTCTGTTATTTTAATCAAATATCGGAAGTTATAGTCATTCTTGTCCCATGGTATTTGTTTCCCTTTAGCCAAGTGACAGGAGTTAGAAAGGAATTCTTATTTTATGGATTAGGCTGAAAGGAGATTCTGAATGAGCAGATATAATACACAGGTATTAAGCAGTATTCGAATGCTTTGCCGGATGCAGAACATTGACGAGAAGGTTCTGTATGAAAGAGCAAAGCTGATTTTATCCATATATCGAGAGGTGTGCTGGTCTACCATTGATCGTGCGAATGATGTATGTGATACCCTTATTTGTACTTACGGTGACAGCTTAGATGGTGCATTGATTTATCTGGAGAACTTTGCTCCGGATGAAGCGAGAGAACGATTTGAAGAACGCATTCGCAGCTTATTTGAGACAAAGTGGATCATTGAACTGGTAGATATGGCTATGTTGAAAATCAGAGAATATCCAGATAAAGGCGCTCTGTACTGTGAGATTATCTCAAAGGCATATCTCAACCGCTTCAAGTACAGGGAATCAGAAATGCTGGAGGTTTTGAATATGGAACGCAGCACCTACTATGACCGAAAGAAAGAAGCGATACTGTTATTTGGTCTGTCACTTTGGGGAACAGCCATTCCTAAATTGAAAGATTTCCTGGAAAGTGCCCGGGAGGAAGAAGCATTGTGTTATTGTGAATGCTAAGACAGGATTTTAGTCCGACTAAAATCCGATGAAAATACGACGGTTCCCCTACTGAAAGTCCGACTTGTCCAGTGTTAAAATGGCTATGCTGGGAGATAGCGGCATAAAATTGAATAGAGAGAGTTACGCCTCGTGCCTGTAATGGGTACGGGGCTTTTTTTATACCTGCCTATTTTCCCCCATAATTAACACAAAGGCATGAACGAGAGCTTGGAGTAATTTACTCCGGCTCTTTTTTTATGCCTGCAAGGAGGACAGGCAGATGGCAAGGGTATTGAGAATCGGGCACGATCTCCTCCCGCTGTTTTTGATTTTTGCAACTTCACAAATTCAAAAACACGGAGGAACGAAAATGTATTACGACTTGGTTGAAAGCGGAAAAAGAATTAAAGCCTTGAGAAAGGAACATGGGCTTACACAGGAACAGCTTGCGGAGCAGTTAGGTGTTGCCGCAAACACCATTGCACGAATTGAAACCGGCAACAGAGGTATCTCTATTGATTTGGCAATCGAACTGGTTGTGCGCTTTGAGACAACCCTTGATTACATATTTTTAGGTCGTGAATAACCTCAAAACTATACCTACGAGGCAATAAAAACTTGCATGAGGAACAGGTACAATTTAGATACAGCCAAAGAAAATCGGCTGCTTGATCCTTGAAAACTGAATACACAGTCATCGAATACGTTCCTGTTGCCGGTGCGAGAGCATCAGCCACATCAGCGGTACGCCGAGACGTATCGGATAGAGAAACAGAACGACTTTCTTCTATAAATTAAGCGCTTGTCTCTCTCCCGATGCCAGCGATCAATACTGGCTTGTAAATATTGGGTTGCTCCCAATACGGCCATGAAAGCAACAGGATTAAAGATACTTCTCTACGGAGCTGGCGGAGAACCCGGCAGAGGTTAGATTCCTATGGAACTGATTCGCAATCAGTCGTTCGGTGATTCCCTGAGGGCGTAAGCCCTCTTTCCCAGGGGTGCGTGGCAAATATGGGACACATAGACTTTTGGACTGACTGCCTGATTCCTTTCTGGCAGTCAGTTATTACATAGCCAACGAAAGGAGGTCATGGCACATGATGAAAGAAAATTGGGTATATTGCCGTGGTGATATTTATTGCGCCAAGCTGGACCCGGTAGTTGGGTCGGAACAAGGCGGCATCCGTCCGGTTATCGTCATTCAGAACGATACCGGTAATAAACACGCTCCCACATTGATTGTGGCAACGGTCACCACCAGAATCCATAAGAAAGCGAATATGCCGACGCACTTTGTTATTTACGACAATCCTGCATTCAAAGAAGCGTCCGTTGTTCAGCTGGAACAGATTCGTACCATTGATAAAAGCAGGATTGATAATTACTTAGGTAAGGTAACGCCCCGTGAAATGGTAGCGATTGAGAAAGCCTTATCTGTCAGCCTGGCAATGGAACAGCTGAAAAAGCGTTCCCCAAAACATAAAGCAAAGAGAGCGAAGGAGTGAACATAAATGTTTGAAGAAAGAATCGCTGCCATGAATCAGCGCACCGAAGAAGCGATGGCTGCTAACGCAGTTCAGTTTGATAAGAGAACCTATACGGTTGATGAGATTCAGGATATTCTGGGCATCAGCAGAACCAGCGCATACAACCTTGTGAAAAAGAAAGTTTTCCATAGCGTCCGCATCGGTGGCAGTATCAGAATCTCCAAAAAGAGTTTTGATGAGTGGTTGGATCATCAAATGTAAGATTTGTCAAGGGCGTCGTACAACCCGGCGACAAACTTCAAAACATATTGAGAGTTCGATAAAATGTAGCCATGACAAGAAACACATGGCTACATTTTTTACATAGGAGGTTGTACGATGGCGGAAATGAGAAAACGCACGAGTATGTCTGTTCTGGAAATGGGCAGGATGCTCGGTCTTGGTAAAACGGAGTCATACTGGCTCATTAAGAAGAATTACTTCAAAACCATTCTTGTCGGCAACACCATGAGGGTGATGATCGACAGCTTTGAAGAATGGTATGCCAATCAGTTCAAATACCAGAAGGTCGATGGAACCCCTCCCGGCGAGGAATTGAAGAAAACTACATATTCAATGGAGGAGCTTGGACAGCGCCTTGGGCTGAAAGAAGCGACTGCTTACGAACTGGTTGCCAAAGGGCATTTTGATGTGGTCGATGTCCTGGGCAAGCGCAGAGTGACAAAGGAGAGCTTTGAAAGATGGTATGCTTCTCAAACCGATTACCGCACGGTAGAGGATCAGGAACTGGATGCAGATATTATGGCATCCACCTACGGTCTGCCGGAAATGGCAAGAATGCTTGGGGTACATCGTCAGACCATTTACTATATCGTTGCCAATGAAGATTTTGAGCTTATCAAGGTTGGCAGGTATAAGCGAGCTACCAAAGAGAGCTTTGAAAAATGGTATCACAATCAGACCCGCTACCAGTTAGCGGAAGATAGACAGGAAAGGAGCTGATTACATGGCATCTATCGTTAAGAGAAAAAGAAGTATTCTGTGGTTTATACATACACCGATGAGAACGGCAACAAGCGTCAGAAGTGGGAAACCTTTGAAACGAATGCCGAAGCAAAGAAAAGGAAGTTGCAGGTTGAATATGAGCAGGAGTCCGGAACCTTTATTCCCCCTTCTGCTAAAACCGTCAATGATCTTTTGGATGAGTATATGTCAATCTATGGTGTGAACACCTGGGCGATGTCTACCTATGAAAGCAGAAAGAGCCTGATTGCAAACTATATTCGTCCCCTCATCGGTGATATGAAGCTGGAGGATGTCACGCCGAGAATCATGGACAAGTATTACCGAGATTTGCTTTCTGTCAAAGCGGTTTCTTCTAAGTATGTAAAAGCCCGTACAGAATATCTGACTCCGCATACTGTCCGAGAGGTTCACAAGACATTGCGAAATGCTTTCAATCAAGCGGTCAAGTGGGAATTGATGACCAGAAACCCTGTGGAGCACGCTACGCTGCCGAAAGAAGAACACAAGACCAGGGATATCTGGACAGCAGAAGTGCTCCAGAAGGCTCTGGAAGCCTGTGACGATGATATTCTTCGTCTGGCTATTAACCTTGCCTTCTCCTGTTCCCTGCGAATGGGCGAGCTTCTGGGGCTTACCTGGGACTGTATTGACATTTCCCCCACCAGTATTGAACTTGGTCAGGCAAGCATCTTCGTTGAAAAGGAGTTGCAGAGAGTAAATCGTGAAGCGATGGCAGATCTGGACGGTAAGGACATCATGTTCAAGTTCCCACCGACCTTCGCCAGTACGCATACCGCATTGGTTCTCAAAACTCCTAAGACCAAAACAAGTGTCCGCAAGGTGTTCTTACCGAAAACCGTAGCGGAAATGTTGGTACAGCGAAAGGCTGACATCGAAGAACTGAAAGACCTTTTCGGTGACGAGTTCGTAGACTTCAATCTGGTTTTCTGTTCTTCCAATGGCAAGCCGATTGAGGGGCAGGTTATCAACCGTGCTTTCAATAAGCTGATTGAGGAGAAGGGACTGCCGAAAGTGGTTTTCCATAGTCTCCGACATTCCAGTATCACTTACAAGCTGAAGCTGAACGGCGGCGATATGAAATCCGTTCAAGGCGATTCCGGTCATGCACAGGTCAAGATGGTAGCGGATGTTTACTCCCATATCATCGACGATGACCGCAGACTGAACGCTGAAAGAATGGAAGCTGCGTTCTACTCAGGCAGACAGGCAACGCCTGAGCCGGTTCAACCAGCCGCAACGGAAAGCTCCGCTGATGATAAAGAACTTCTTCTGAAGCTTCTGCAAAATCCGGAAATGGCAGCACTCCTGAAGTCGCTGGCAAAAACATTATAGTAACTGCAAGGGCAGATCCTTTTACATAGCTACAATAGCTGTAAAAGGGTCTGCCCTTATTTTTTTGTTATGGAGGTCAACGAGTATGGATAGAATCTTTATGGACGAGTATTACGAGCATCTGAGAGCTGACAATATCGAGGCATTTTCCAAGGAAAGGAACGACGAATATGTTGGCAGAGCTGAGGAATACAAAGCAGCAAAGTCGGCATTGCTTGAAGGATTGGGACTTGAGCATTTGTTTGACCATAGCCATGAACTGACTCCGAAAGAGAAAGAAATATGGATGCTGTTCGATAGGGTTGATGTAGCAGAGCTTCTTGCAAGGGATGCTTTTGCCAAGGGTGCTTATATGCTCGGCGCTGAGGATAGAGAGATTATGCTGAAATAAAAAAGACCTGCTTCGGCGGGTCTAAATTACATAGAATCATTGAGTCTGAAAAACCTTTGAAATTCTTAATAATTCTGGTTGAAAAATTCATTTTGAAATGATATATAAAACAGACTGAAATCTGTGTCTAAGGACACCCGCACCCTCACACGAGAATGAATAGGATTTCCTATCATTTCGCATCACGAGAAGTTACATAGTGACATTTACTTGCACTTGCAACGTCCACCAAAAATCGAAAGACTTGCTAATTTCGAGCCAATCGGACGGTGTAAAATCCCTCTGAATTAGCTATCACAGCGTAGTATCAGATGGGATTTGAAATGCTGAAAAACCTTGTATTTCCAAGCATTTTTAAGCATTAGATGCCACTTCCCGATGTCGTATCGGGTCTACTCCTAAGGAGGAGACCGCAGGTTCGAATCCTGTCTGGGGTATCCCTTTATGAAAATGCGAAGGTCATTTTTCCATGTGAAAGACGATCTTCGCATTTTTCATTTTGAACCTATCACCAAAATTAGCCAGCTAATGCCATTAGCAGAATTTTCGGTTCCAGCTAATAAAATCAGGCTTC
>ENA-OQJB01000631-OQJB01000631.1-human-gut-metagenome-genome-assembly--contig:-NODE-631-length-15804-cov-3.313006_pt1 | contig 15804 bp, 16 predicted proteins | sample MGYA00242599_ERZ504765 | MGnify/ENA primary metagenome ERZ504765 (study PRJEB26092, sample SAMD00036354) | human gut metagenome | host: Homo sapiens | study: EMG produced TPA metagenomics assembly of...
GCAGGTACAAGCAGGAAAAACGTATGACGTTGAATTGGATTTTGAATATTTCCGTAGCGATGCACTGCTGAACTTCGACCTTGGATTTAAGAATGAAGTGGATGTGAGGAAATCTGTGGAGCGTGTAAAGGATGCTGATATCGTGGTCTTTGTGGGAGGAGTCTCTCCGAACCTCGAAGGCGAGGAGATGGGTGTTGAGCTTCCCGGATTCAGAGGAGGTGACCGTACCGATATCGAGTTGCCTGCTGTCCAACGGGAACTGATTGCCGCCTTGCACCGTGCCGGCAAAAAGGTGGTGTTGGTGAACTGTTCGGGTTCTCCCATCGGTCTGGAGCCGGAAACCGGGAGGTGTGGAGCCATTCTGCAGGCATGGTATCCCGGTCAGGCAGGCGGTACGGCTGTAGCCGAAGTATTGTTCGGCGATTACAATCCGGCAGGACGCTTGCCAGTGACCTTCTACCGCAATGTGTCTCAGCTCCCGGATTTTGAGGATTATAACATGACCGGCCGGACTTACCGTTACATGACCCAGGAACCGCTTTTTCCCTTCGGTCATGGATTGAGCTATACCTCTTTCAGCTATGGTGCTGTGGTGCTTGGTTCGGATAATATAAAGTCCGGTGAGAAATTGAGATTGAGTGTCCCCGTAACCAATACCGGCAAATGTGACGGTGAAGAGGTTGTGCAGGTCTATTTGAAGAAAAACGATGATGTAGAAGGACCGAGCAAGGCATTGCGTGCTTTCAAGCGGGTACATATCCCAGCAGGAAAGACGGTCGATGTAGAGTTTGATTTGGGTGATAAAGAGTTGGTGTGGTGGAATCCGCAAAGCAATACCATGTGCGTTTCCGAAGGCAGTTATGAACTGATGGTGGGCGGTAGCTCGCAAACTGCTGGTTTGCTGCGCCGGTCTTTTGTCATTCAGCCTTGATACATCACTGACAGAGTCAAAAAAAGCTTTCCGCTTGAGGGTGAGTTATGACCCTCAAGCGGAATTTTTATATACTGGGAATACATGTTCTTAATAATCCTTAATACTATATGTTAACTCCCTTGTTTCTTTGTACTTCTCTAATTTTAATTGATATATTTGTGATATCATTATGATATCAATTAAATTTATAGAATATGGAAACAAAAGAGTGTGGTTTCAGTGGTTTCAAGATGAATGGCTTTCTGGCCTTGTTCCTTCATTTGGTAGTGCTTACGGCAGTGATAATCTTTGGGTTTATCATTTCTGTGCCTACCTTGATCCTTTCGGTGTGTCTGTGCCTGGTATGGTTCATTATGTTTGCCGGCTATATGGAGCTGGAGCCGAACGAGGCGCGTGCCATGGTGTTCTTTGGCAAATATAAAGGGACGTTCAAGGAGACCGGCTTTTTCTGGGTAAACCCTTTTCTTAATAAGAAGAAGCTTTCGCTTCGTGCACGCAACCTGGATGTGGAGCCGATAAAGGTGAATGATAAGATTGGTAATCCTATTCTCATAGGGCTGGTATTGGTGTGGAAGCTGAAGGACACCTATAAAGCCATGTTTGAGATTGATTCACAAACAATGGCTGCATCCGCTCCGACAGCGGGTAATGCCAACCAGGTCAGTCTTGGCAATGCGGTGGCCAATCGTATGAATGCGTTCGAGAACTTCGTCATGATACAGAGTGATGCCGCTCTTCGTCAAGTTGCCGGTCAGTATGCCTATGATGATAATGAGGCTGATACGGAAGAGTTGACACTTCGTTCGGGCGGTGAGGAAATCAATGAACAGCTGGAGCAGAAACTGAATGAACGCCTGGCCATGGCGGGTATGGAAGTGGTGGAAGCCCGCATCAACTATCTGGCGTATGCGCCCGAAATTGCCGCTGTGATGCTGCGTCGCCAGCAAGCATCCGCCATCATTACGGCACGCGAGAAGATTGTGGAAGGGGCAGTCTCTATGGTAAAAATGGCGCTCCATAAACTTTCTGAAGAAGAAATTGTTGAACTGGACGAAGACAAGAAAGCAGCAATGGTCAGCAATCTGTTGGTAGTGCTTTGTGCGGACGAGGCTGCACAACCGGTAGTCAATACGGGAACGTTGAACCATTGATAAAGGATACGGATGAAAGAGATGGGGGTTATAGGACGATGGGCTCTTATACTGCTCTTGCTGGGCAATGTATATGGGGGCTTTGCACAAGATGCGAATACTGCGCGCGCAGCACATTTATGAATTGTTTGTGGCAGGGCAAGGTGACAGTATCCATGCGGCATTGAACCGGGAGTTGCAGGAGAAGCTGGCTCCGGCACTCTTCAATGATTCTTTCCGGCAGGCGGAGAAAATGTTCGGTAAATCCATATCAAAAGGAGAATGGAAGACCGATTCTGCCCAGGGAATTACTATCTATTATTCCGATGTGGAGTTTGAACGCTATAATCTCCGCTTTCTGGTGGCTTTTGATGCTGACGGGGCGCTGAACACAATCCGATTGGTACCTGCGCCTGCTGCCAGCACTGCCCAACCGGTAGCCTATGACAAGACAAAGATGGATGAAAGGGATATTACGCTGGGAGCCGACGGCTACAAGCTTCCCGGAACGTTGACTTTGCCCAAGCGGGCAGTCGGTCCGGATGCATGCAGGGTTCCTTGTGTTATTTTGGTACATGGTTCCGGTCCTCACGACCGTGACGAGACGATAGGTCCCAACAAGCCTTTCCGTGACCTTGCCTGGGGATTGGCGAAACGCGGCATTGCTGTCGTCCGCTATGAAAAACGGACAAAGGCATATGGTGCGGCTTGCGTTCCTGCCGGTCGCGAACTCGATTATGATACTGAGGCCGTGGACGATGCCGTTGCCATAGTGGAGCAGGTAAGGGCTTTGCCCGAGCTGGCTCCTGACAGTGTGTATGTGTTGGGGCACAGCCTGGGAGGTACATTGGCTCCCCGTATTGCCGGGCGTTCGAAAGGTTTGGCAGGTATCATTATCCTTGCCGGACTGGCAAGATCGCTTGAAGATGCTCTTGAGGAACAGTTTTATTATACCTCTTCTTTGACGGATTCTTCAGTCAATGTAAAGGTTCAACTTGATGAGCTGAAACAACAGTTGGCTAATGTCAAAAAGCTTGGTACGGAAGAGTTTGATGAAACGATTTCCTTGCCATTGGGGCAGCCCCGCTCATATTGGCTGTTTGCCAATGCTTACAAACCGGTGGAAGTTGCCGCTAAACTAAAGCTGCCTATATTTGTTCTTCAAGGGGAGAGAGATTATCAGGTGACTATGGAAGACTTCGGTTTATGGCGTTCCGGTTTGTTGCGCTGCAAGAATGCATATTTCAAATCTTATCCGAAATTGAATCACTTGTTGCAGGAAGGCAGCGGCAAGGCGACTCCGTTTGAGTATAGCCATGCTTCGCCCGTCCCGGCATATGTTATGGATGACATTGCCTCCTTCGTGCGGGGCAAGCAGAATACTCTTTGATTGGTACTTGGTTATATCAAAGTAACTTCAATCGTAAATCGTAAATTGTTAAATAGTAAATAAATAGTGGCTAAAAAAGAAACTTCAACCAAAAGCTTTGTCCTCCGTGTGGATGCTGCAACGATGGATGCCATTGAAAAATGGGCAGCCGACGAGTTTCGTAGTACCAATGGACAGCTTCAGTGGATTATCGCTGAAGCATTGCGGAAGAGTGGGCGGATGAAGAAGTCCAAGAATCCTCCTCCGTCTGAAGAGAAAGCAGAGGAGGATTCGTAATAACAGATTCTAAATCGCAGATAGTATGATTAATCTTGGTCCTTATTCCGGCAAGAATTGCCCTAATGTCCGTTTTCAACCCACTGTGATTGACCGTATTCTGGAAGGTACGGCCCTGCTTATCGTGCTCGTTACGTGGATTAGCATTTACTGGCTGTATACCCAAAGAGAAGGTGCCCTGCTGCCCGCCGTCTGGGTGATGGGTGGCTGTTCCATTTTCTGTTTCCTTTTGATGGGGGGATTGGCGTATCTTCCCGTCCGTTTCATCAATTTCCCTATTCGGGTCACCGAGCGCAATGCGGCTGTTCAATATTTGTTTGCCATACGCCTTACCCGGGTGATGAACATCATTCTGTTGTTAGTGCTTTTGGGCAGTGTTTGGGGCTTGTATTATGCATTCGGCAAACTCCTGCTCCTTGTCTCGTTTGTTTTGTTGGGGGTGGCATTTATAGGGTACTATATACTGGCGTTTAAATATAAGTAGCCTTACAGTCTGTTTAATAGTCCTTTTTACCACTTACCCTCCTTTCTCATCTTTATTTGTTGTTATAAATCTGCCATTACCTACTAATGGTTACTCCTTCTCTTCTTTTCGTAATTTTTAGGTATTGTTCTCCTTTTTAACTACCTCTACCTTTGCCCCAATAAAATTTAAGATAAAAGATGAGAAAATTAACAGGCTTATTCGTTTTATGTTTTCTGCTTTCTGCCAATGCTTTGCAGGCTGCTGAACCTGAAAAAGTTACTTCTGCAGCAGAGAGTACGAAAATTTCAACAGACAAAGAGAAAAAGGAAAAAGTAGCGAATGATGGCGACAACTACAAGAAATTCCGTTTCGGTGGATACGGAGAAATGGTTGCAAGTTTTAAGGATTATGGTATTAACCGTTTCTATGGTGCGCCTGAAGGCAATCCAGACAAACATAGGAATACAATTTCTATACCCCGTTTCGTGTTGGCTCTGGATTACAAGTTCAATTCCAAATGGATACTCGGTGCTGAAATCGAGTTTGAATCCGGTGGTACGGGTACTGCTTATGAACTTGAGAATACGGAAAACGGTGAGTATGAAACGGAGGTGGAAAAGGGTGGCGAAGTGGCTATCGAGCAATTCCACATTACCCGTTTAATTGTTCCACAATTCAACATACGTGCCGGTCACGTCATTGTCCCGGTAGGATTGACCAACGCCCATCATGAACCAATCAATTTCTTTGGAACTTATCGGCCGGAAGGAGAGACAACCATCCTTCCTTCTACGTGGCATGAAAACGGACTCGAGTTTTTTGGTTCTTTTGGAAAAGGATATGCCAGCTTTGATTATCAAGCCATGATAGTGGCCGGTCTGAATGCCAATGGTTTTGACCGTAACACCTGGATAGCAAGTGGCAAACAAGGCATCTTTGAAGAAGACAACTTTACTTCACCGGGCTATGTGGCTCGTCTGGACTACAAGGGGGGTCCGGGGTTGCGTATAGGCGCTTCGTTTTATTACTGCGCTGATGCCGGTTCCAATTCTGACAAAGCGGATACTTATTCGTCTACCGGTAAGATTCCGGTAAGAATCTACACGGCAGATGCCCAATACCGTAATAAATATGTGATTGCCCGTGCCAATATGGTATACGGAAATTTGGGCAATTCAGCGAAGCTTAGTGAGGCAAATACCAAATTATCGAATAAATCTCCTTACAGCCGTATAACCCCCATTGCAAAGAATGTAGTCAGTTATGCAGCCGAGGCCGGTTTGAATATCAGCGCTTTCTTCAAAGGAAACAAGAAAGTTCCGGTTATCTACCCCTTTGCACGTTATGAATATTACAATCCGCAAGAAAAGGGAGAGGCTAGCCAGATAATGGAGAAACGTTGTCAAGTAAGCATGTGGACTGCTGGATTGAATTGGTATGCCTTGCCTAATCTGGTGGTAAAGGCTGATTACACCACCCGCCAAATCGGAACAAACAAGGTTTTTGGAACTGGTAAGTATAATAGTGAAAATGAGTTTTCGATCGGTATTGCCTATATCGGTTGGTTTGTCAAGAAGTAGATGAATAGTAATCAATTAATTTTATACAAATGAAGAAAAATTTCTTTTATGCGACAGCTTTGGTATTAGGGCTGGCATTTACGGCTACTGCTTGTAGCGATGATGATGACAACAGTACAGTTAATCCTGCTGACATTGAGTATAATTCGGAGAATGCAGCAAGTTGGCACAACTACATGAGAAATGTGGCGGCTTTGTTGAAGACAGATGCCACCAATCTTTATGATTCTTGGAATACGAGTTATAAGGGTGGGGCAAGTTTTGCAACTTCCTTCAAAGCTCATAATGGTGCCTATAACTTTTCAAGTGCCTGGAACTGTATAGAGCAGGTTATCGACGGTTGTGTTGAAATCTCCAATGAGGTAGGTGAGACGAAGATTGGTGATCCATATAATAAATATATGGCAAACAATGTTACAGAGGCCCTCTATGCTGTTGAGTCATGGTATAGCTGGCATTCCCGTGATGATTATACCAATAATATTTACTCAATCCGCAATGCCTATTACGGCTCTTTGGACGGTAAGGTGAGCGACAAGTCAATTTCAAAATTGGTGGCTGGAGCCAATGCGGAGTTGGATACGAAAGTGTCGGCAGCTATCACTACGGCAGCATCGGCTATTCAGGCTATTCCCCAACCTTTCCGTAATAATATCAACAGTCAGGAAACGGTATCGGCTATCAAGGCTTGTGAAGAACTGGAAAGTGTATTGGATAAGGAGTTGAAACCTTATATCAGGGACAATAGCACCATTAACAGCAATGAAGCACTTGACCCGATTGTTGAAAATTATGTCAATGTTGTGGTTTTGCCTACCTATAAGGATTTGAAGGAGAAGAATAGTACGCTGTATGACGCTGTGGTGGCTCTTGCCAACAATCCCTCTAACAGTGCTTTTGAGACGGCATGCAATGCTTGGATAACAGCCCGTGAACCTTGGGAGGAAAGTGAGGCGTTCCTATTTGGGCCGGTGGATGAGCTGGGGCTTGACCCGAATATGGATAGTTGGCCTTTGGACCAGAACGCCATTGTCCAGATTCTGAATTCCCAGAAATGGGGCGATTTGGAATGGAGCGAGGGTGATGATGATGCAAAAGTTGAATCTGCCCAAAATGTACGCGGATTCCATACTTTAGAATTCCTGCTTTTCAAGGATGGCAAGCCTCGTACAGTTAAATAAGAATTATTTATAAACAATACTCAAGAAGTAAAGGGGGGATTTGGAGAATCCTGCCTTTACTTCTTTGGCATGTTTGGATATGCCATTATTAAAAAGTAGATAAAGATGATGAATCATTTAATGAGATATTCATGTCTTCTCCTTTGTTTGTCGGCAGGTTTGACTGCTTGTGATGATGATGGGATTGACGTGTTGGATATAGAGATTCCTGAAGGATACGCTCTGTCTGCCGGAACGTCCACAATCTTCATGAATTCATCCAAGGCCTATGATTCACCGGCAGATTGGGTGTCGGGTGTTTACAACAGTCGCTTTAATGATGGTGACGGGCTTTACGATGATGTGCGTACGAGTAGCAATGGCATGGGAGGGGGCTTGGCCCGGTCTATGCGGGGTATTCTTGTGGCAGTTGTCATCGTAATGCCGGCCGTACCAAACCGACGCTGTGGAGTGAAGGCGGATCGGGTAGTTACGGGTTTTCCTCGATGCTGGTTTATATAAGCCGCAAGAATGGTGCGTTTTTTCAGGATTATGGCCGTGTTCTCCATGACCAGGCCATTTATGGAGTGAAACCGGAGGGAAAGCTTTCTGTGGAGTATACTTATGAGACTTTTACCTTTCCCGACGGAGAGAAGTATGAACTTTGCAGACCGGCTTATTCCATATCCGAATGGTATGCTGACAGTATAAAGCCTGAAGATATGTTCTGTACGGTGCGTATCCCGTTGAGACATGTCGGTATGGGGGCAAATGATGGCTTTGGAACCTACGGAGATTGAAGCGCTTGCTGCAAAAAAGTATTATCCGGAGTATAGGTATAAGTGGCCGTTGCAATTACATTACCGAACGTGGTGTGAGAAGCTTGGGGCTGTCGGGAAATAAGGCTCAACATGCGGATTTGACTGTTGAACTTGGTTTTCAAGTGATATGGGGTGTTACCAATAGCCGCTATCCGGAAGAGATATGCGAGGGGCAGTCCCAGGTGAATCAAGGCAGCATGATGGGGCTTTCTTATGCCCAGTTGGATGTTTCTACAGAAGATATGGAAGATGTTGACTTGTATATGCAGAGTCTTGGTGTTCCTGCACGGCGTAATGTGAATGACCCGCAGGTGATAAGGGGAGAACAGAATTTCTATAAAGCCAAGTGCCATCTTTGCCATGTCACCACGTTGCATACCAAGCCTCGGGGCTCCGTGCTGTTGAACGGTACCCGTTTGCCATGGTTGGGAAGTCAGACAATTCACCCCTATTCGGATTTTTTGCTGCATGATATGGGCTCCGAAATTATGGGAGTCGGTCTGAATGATAACTATGTAAGTGGGTTGGCGCGTGGCAATGAATGGCGCACTACTCCGCTTTGGGGTATTGGGCTTCAGGAAAAGGTAAACGGACATACCTACTTCTTGCACGATGGTCGTGCCCGCAATCTTGTTGAAGCCATAATGTGGCATGGGGGAGAGGGAGAAGCATCGAAAAATCTCTTTAAGAACATGAGTAAGGATGACCGTGATGCCCTGATTGTATTTTTAAATTCACTTTAGAACTAATAAGCTTTATATAAAAAGTAATTATGAAGAAATTTTTATATGTCGCCATGCTGGCTGTTTTGCCTTTGACCGCTATGGCGCAACATGAGGAAGATACGGAGAATGGTGTAGTGTCATTGGCCGGAAGAGAAGGTTTTACCATTGAAACAAAGAAAGGTGACTTTGTTTTCAAGCCTTATCTGTTGGTACAAACGAGTGCTAATTTCAATTGGTATGATGATGAAGGCTTGGATAAGGCTTATAACCAAGATAATATTGCCAATTCGGGTTTTTCCATTCCTTATGCCGTACTTGGCTTTACTGGCAAGGCTTTTGGAAAAGTAGCTTTCAATCTGTCCATCAATGCTGCTGCAAGTGGAGGAGCGCTGTTACAGCAGGCGTGGTTTGATGTACAGCTGAAAAACAATTTGCGATTCGTGTCGGAAAGTTCAAGACTCCATTCTCGCATGCCTATCTGACAACTCTTGGCGAAACACTGCTTCCCCAGTTGCCGGTTTCTCTGACGTCTTCTGTAATTTTGCCTTATTCGTTGAATGCCGTGACGCCTAATATCGGTACGGGATTTGACCTGGGTGTTGAAATTCACGGTCTGGTGGCAGATAAGTTCGGTTATGAAGTCGGCTTGTTCAATGGAACCGGAGCTTCCGTGAATACAGCTTCAAAGACGATGAGTGATGACTGGCATATCCCTTCATTGCTGTATGCCGGACGTCTGACTTATATGCCCAAGGGGGTGATGCCTTCCACACAAGGTAATCCTAACCGTTTGAACGAGGATAAGATATTATTCGGTCTTTCGGGTTCTATCAATGTGGAGAGTGAAAATGAGAGTACCAATGATACCCGTGTGGGGTTGGAATTTGCCATGTTGAAGAACAAGCTCTATCTGGCGGCTGAAGCTTATTATATGAATGTAGGTTTCACCAAACGGCAAAAGATAAATGAATCGTATAGCTTTTTAGGCGGTTATGTGCAAGGTGGTTACTTTGTCGCTCCCCGCCTACAGCTTGCCGCACGCTACGATATCTTCAATCGTAACGGTACGGATGACGACGGTTTCCTGAATATGCCTGCTGTAGGTATGAACTACTTTTTCAGAGGATGCAACTTGAAATTGCAGGCAATGTATCAGTATGTAGCCCGTTGGGGACACGACACGCAGCTCGACCGTGATAATGATAATTTAGGTCTGGCCACTCACTCTGCCACGGTGATGCTTCAATATACATTCTAAATGAAGTCAGGAAGGATTCGTCTATGAAAAATACATTCTTTCTTTTTTCTGCCCGTGCTTCTTATAGGTCTGCATGCATGCGATGAGGGGAGAATTTATGAGAATGCCGTTGTGGCCACGGGTGAAGGACGCACAGTGAAGATGACAGGCCGGATTAGTGGTGTGGATAAGTGGTCGGGCGACTATAGTGTGGTAGTGGCAGGATTTGATGATGAAAGCGATTATGCCATTGTTTCAAAGGTTGTTCCGGCATCCGAATCGGATAATGATGAAATCCAGTTGACAATGTCCGGCATAACGGATGAGGTGACAACTGTCGAGCTATGTGTAATCAATAAGTTGAGGAAGCGCATTGTCAGTTTGGTGGCAATGGAATGTACTGAAATCGCTGATACTATACTTATGGATGCAGGAACAGTTGATGCAAGTATGTACAATGCCATTCAACAAAAAATATTCAATGCCACTTGTACGGCTTGCCATGGTCTTAGCACCACTCCGGGTGGTGGCTTGAATCTGCTGGAAGGACATAGCCATGCTGATCTGGTCAACCGGGCTTCAACGACGGTGGACGGTAAAATGAGGGTTATGCCCGGTAATGCGTCAGAAAGTGTCTTGCATCTCATATTGGGTACGGACATCAGCTCGGATTGGCGTATAGACCATTCTCAGATGATAACCTCATCTGATATGCAGTCTTTGATTGGCAACTGGATTGACGATGGTGCACAGCAGTAATAATGATGGGCCTTACTGGTAATACCGGTACTTTTTTGAACAACAACGACTAATTGATATTTAATATGAAAAATAAACAACAACAAACTAATCAATTGGAGAATACCTTAACCGAAATCTTTAAATATGAGGTAGAAGCGGGTGTTTCAGAATATCATGTAATGATTCATGCCACCAGACCGGAAGCGACTTATGAAGAACAGCTGAATGCGGTGGTCGACACTTACTGCCAACTGCGTGAAAGTGAACTACAAGGTGCTGTTGCCATCTTTAAACGCTACTTTCTAAGTGACGCCGCCAATCAAGCAGATATGCTACTGGCGCTTTCGGCAGAATGTTCGGATTGTGCACTCTCCGTGGTAGAGCAGCCGCCGTTGAACGGTACAAAGATTGCACTGTGGGTCTATCTGCAGAAAGGTGTAGAAACACAGGTGCTTCATAACGGATTGTTCGAAGTGAGACATGGCGCCTACCGTCACCTTTGGGGAGGCGGCTCTTTCAATCGTGCTGCCAATTCGGAATACCAGACCCGTCTGCTGTTGAATGACTATGTGATGCAGCTGATGGAACAGGGCTGTAAGCTGGCTGATAATTGCATACGTACCTGGTTCTTTGTACAGAACGTGGATGTGAATTATGCCGGAGTGGTGAAGGCGCGTAATGAGGTGTTTGTTACCCAGGACTTGACGGAGAAGACTCATTATATTTCCAGTACCGGTATCGGTGGCCGTCATGCCGACCCCAAAGTGACGGTTCAGATGGATACTTATGCTGTAGATGGTTTGAAATCTGAACAAATTCACTACCTTTACGCACCGACACATCTGAATCCCACATACGAATACGGTGTGAGTTTCGAGCGAGGTACGTATGTGGATTATGGCGACCGTCGCCAGGTGTTTATTTCGGGTACTGCGAGCATCAATAATAAAGGTGAGGTGGTATGTCCCGGAGACATTCGCAAGCAGACGGAACGTATGTGGGAGAATGTGGAGGCTTTGTTGAAAGAGGCTGGCTGTACGTTTGATGATTTAGGACAGATGATTGTTTATCTGCGGGATGTTGCAGACTATACCGTGGTCAAAGGAATGTATGACGAGCGTTTTCCGGATACTCCGAGAGTGTTTGTATATGCTCCCGTATGTCGTCCGGGTTGGCTGATAGAGATGGAATGTATGGGAGTCAAGTCTTTAGAAAACAAGGAGTTTGCTCCATATTGATTTTTTACTTTTAATTGATAGCTCTTAATTGAAAAAGTTTCTCATAGCTGTTTATGGTTGTTTGCTGCTCTTACTTGCTGCAACTACGTTTGTAGAGCAGACATACAGTACGGATTTTGTAGAAAAGCATGTTTATCATACGATTTGGTTCTGTTGTTTGTGGGGAGCCCTTGCTGCGATGACTGTTGTTGTGCTTGTAAGACAGCGGTTGTGGCGGCGTCTCCCGACGTTGTTGTTGCATGGCTCCTTCCTCGTGATTTTGGCGGGAGCCATGACTACGTTTCTTTGTGGCCGAAAAGGATATGTGCATCTTACTGTCGGCAGTGAGGTGAACTGCTTTTTGGAACAAGACGGCAGGCAGGTTGTAGAGTTACCGTTCACCTTACGTCTGGACAGTTTCCGGATTGAGTACTATCCGGGTACGGATGCTCCTGCAGATTATATCAGCTATATTCACGGTGAGACGCCCGTCTCCATGAACCGTATTCTTTCACGGCAGGGGTTCCGCTTTTATCAGTCTTCCTTTGATGAGGATATGCAGGGGAGCTGGCTGACAGTGAATTATGACCCGTGGGGGATAGGGGTTACCTATAGTGGATACCTCTTGTTAGGTGTCTCCATGCTCTGGATGCTGGTCAGCCGGGGTGGAGAGTTCCGCAGGCTGCTGAGGCATCCGTTGTTGAAGAAGGGAGGAATGTTTGTTCTATTGTTGCTGTGTCTGGGAAGTGGGGTACATGCGCAGAAGAGAAGCCTTCCGGCACTGGCACGCAAGCAGGCGGATAGTCTCGCCCGTAAGCAGGTGATTTATAATGACCGTGTGGTTCCTTTCAATACCCTTGCGCGCGATTTTGTACTGAAACTGACGGGAAAACCGTCTTATGGAGGCATGACGCCGGAGCAGGTGATTGGTGGATGGCTTCTGCGTCCGGAAGTTTGGCAGAATGAGCCGATGATTTATATCAAAAACGAGGCACTCCGTCGCCTGCTTCATTTGGAGACACCCTATGCATGTCTGGCTGATTTGTTCGACGGTGAGAAGTATCGCTTGCAGAAGTTCTGGAAGGGGAAGCAAGACCATCATCAGAAAATGACTTCTCTGGAAAAGGCCATTGTAGAGGCGGATGAAAAGGTGGGACTGATTTTGATGCTCCAAAATGGTACATTGATTCGTCCTTTGCCGGAAGACGGGAGTGTGGAGCCTGTTTCCGATACTAAAATACAAGCCGAATTGCTGTATAACCGTATTCCTTTCAGTAAATTGCTGTTCATGTTCAACCTTACGGTGGGGATGCTGGCTTTCTTCCGTCTGCTGTATCGCGGCCTGCGTCGTTCGTCGGCATTGTCAGACTCTTCCGGTAGGATTGTAGCGCTCTCTTTCTCTTCGCGTTTGGCAGATACTTTTTTCCCGTTTTCTCTTTATGCGGCGTTTCTCTTTCAGCTCTTCGGGTATGGCCTGAGGTGGTACATCGGTGGGCGAATACCGTTGGGCAACGGATACGAAACGATGCAGTTCATGGCATTATGTGCGCTGTTCCTGGCTTGTCTGTTTCGGCGGCGCTTCCCGTTTATGGTGCCTTTCGGCTTTTTGCTGTCCGGTTTTGCCTTGCTAGTGTCTTATTTGGGACAGATGAATCCCCAAATCACTCCCTTGATGCCCGTGCTTGTTTCTCCATGGCTCAGTACGCATGTGTCGTTGATAATGATGTCTTATGCTTTGTTTGCCTTTATGATGCTGAACGGCATACTGGCATTGTGTCTTCGCCGTTCAGCCCGGATGTTGATGCTGCTCAGCCGATTGCTGCTTTATCCCGCCGTTTCTTTTTGGGAGCCGGTATTTTTCTGGGTGCGGTTTGGGCCAATGCTTCTTGGGGGCGATATTGGGCTTGGGACCCGAAGGAAGTATGGGCGCTGATTACCTTTATGGTTTATGGAGCGGCGTTCCATGCGCGCAGCCTACGCATTTTCCGCAGGCCGTTATTCTTCCACATCTATATGATTGTCGCCTTTCTGACAGTCCTGATGACCTATTTTGGGGTGAACTACATCCTTGGAGGAATGCATAGCTATGCCAATGCTTGATTTACGGGTGGTTCTACCTATTTATAATGACTGGCTTTTTTCATTATACCTAATTTGAGCGATTGCGCACTGTCTGCCGATGCCTTATCTTTGCAACATCAGATTTGAATGAATTAGTTAGTCATAATTACGTAACCACTTTTATGAAGATAAAAGGATCCCCACTTTCCGATGTGATATCGTGAAGTGGGGATTTGTGTATGGCGTGGCGGATACTGTGGGCAAGGTTGGTTAAGGCTACTTGTCAGACTGCTTGAGCCATAGCATGGGGAGGGCTGACATAGGGGATGAGCTTTGTCTTCAGCCTGAAGATGCACATCTCTATGCTGAAGATATACATCTTTACGCTAAAGATGTATATCGCCAGTCACAAGATAAACCTTAATCAATAGCCAGAGGCCTTTTCCCGTATGGGGGAGAATACTTTTGCAAGGGATTCATCCGTTTTTTCCCTATAGGCCGTAGTGGGTAGGGAAACAGTTGCCGGAAGAACCTTATAGAGAGTCCTTGATGTCGCCCAATTCCACCAGCTTGTTCACAATAGCGTAGATGGTAAGCCCTGCCGGAGAATGTATCTGCTAGTTTGCGTGCAATGTTACGGCGATGGGTAATGACAGTATGAATGGAGAGGTAGAGTTTGTCGGCGATGGCTTTGTTGGTCATGCCCTTCACAACGCAGGTGATGATTTCTTTTTCGCGCTGGCTCAGGGTTTCTTGTTCGCTGTCTTTTTCCTCTTCCTCCTCGGTGTGCAGCAAGTGGTTGATTTTGGAGGTGATGACATCTATGTCATCGCACATGGCGAAGTTCTCGTCATATTCCTTCAATATGTTGTTGTCAATGACGGAGCATACCATAGCAATGTACTTGATGCCGGATTTTCCGTGTTCTGCCTTGAAGGCGGGCAGGTCGAACCAGCCACCGAAAGTGGGGTTGATGATGATAATGTCTGCCGGATGCATGTGAATATAGTTTTGCAGCGATTCCGGAGAAGAAACCTCAATAGGGTGTGCATTCAAGTTGGGAATACGCTTCAAAACAGCCGTCAGACCACTCCGGATGATGACCGAAGTTTCTGCAATGACAATCTTCAAAGAAGTATTATTGTTCATTTTTCAGTTTCCTTTCTATTTGCGCTACGGCGGGAACAAACATATAATCTTCTACCTGGCAGTGGGTGGCAAGGTCTTGTTCGCAGTTGAATATATCGAACAAGACCGCATTTAGGAGATTGTTGTTCTCCTTTTCCGGGTAGTATTTGATGATGATGTTCTTCAGCTCTTTCAGTTTGGTGTCTATCTGATTATGTTTGCTGGCAAAAGTGGCGATGTTGTATTCGTCCGATAGTCTGCCTTGGAGCAATTGCTCTACATAGGTGAATACGGCCTGGTTTTCATATTCCATGTGGCGGCGTACCTCCTTGGCATATTCATCGAAGAACTTCAGGATGAGGTAGGCTACATCGTTTGTACTGGAACAATCGATGGCTTCGATGAGTTTGCGGCGGATGGCCGGCAGGTTGAAGTCGAGGAAATACGTGTGGGCACGCTTCAGATAATCCATAAGGGCGGGAATGGAAAAGTCACTTTCATTGCCGCTGTAAGAGTATTGTTCTTCGCTGATAAAGTTGGCTACGGCGAGGAATGTGGGGCAATCTACGCCTTGCGCTTCGCAGACGTCCTTCACGCTCTTGTCTCCGAATCCTAATGACAGTCCGAAGCGGCTCATCACCATTAATAAGGAGTAATTGTCACAGATGAGGTCACTCATCTTGTCCGTGGAGCGGTACTTATGTTGCTCATTCATTGTATGTTATTGTTTTTAATTCTTTAATTCGTGCGCAAAGTAACGGCTTTTATCCGAGAACTGCAATCACTATTAGTAGGTATTTTGCTTGTCGGGAGATGGTTGGAGAGTGGTGTTTGCCGGATAAACTAAAAGCTTTAGTTTATTTAACGAGAGAAATTAGTTTTGAACTAAATAATTTAGTTATTTGCAGAAAACAAAGAATGTTATGAAAGGATTGACT
>ENA-OQJB01000633-OQJB01000633.1-human-gut-metagenome-genome-assembly--contig:-NODE-633-length-15710-cov-2.892319_pt1 | contig 15710 bp, 20 predicted proteins | sample MGYA00242599_ERZ504765 | MGnify/ENA primary metagenome ERZ504765 (study PRJEB26092, sample SAMD00036354) | human gut metagenome | host: Homo sapiens | study: EMG produced TPA metagenomics assembly of...
TAATTACTATCCAGGATTAACAGAGGCTTTTTACCGCAAATTGCCGGTGCTTGCCATCACTTCGCACCAAGGGACAGATAGGGATAGGACAACTTATTCCTCAGAACATAGACAGGCGTATTCTTCCGAATGACATAGCACGGCTTTCGGTAGAACTGCCTGTGGTCAAAGATTGCAGGGACGAAGACTATGTCGTGATGGAAGTAAACAAAGCCATGCTTGAGTTGCGCAGGAATGGAGGAGGACCGGTTCATATAAATTTGATAACAACCTACAGTCGTGATTTTTCGGTGAAAGAATTGCCTCATGTGAAAGTCATGCGTCGCTTCCAAGCCTGGGATGAACTGCCTGTGCTGCCTGAGGGAAGAATAGGTATTTATGTGGGCTCTCATACACATTTTTCTGAAAAACAAAATAGGGCTATTGATCGCTTTTGTGCCACTTATGACGCTGTAGTGATTTGCGACCATACGAGCGGCTATTACGGTAAATACAAGTTACTTCCGACGCTGGTCCAGTTGCAATCCGATATCACTTCACCATTCCCTCCATTGGATTTGATGGTTCACATCGGGGAAATATCAGCAGCTTCTTTCAACGATACAATCCCAGCAAAGGAGGTTTGGCGAGTAAGCGAAGATGGGGAATTGCGTGATCCGTTTAAAAAACTGACAACGGTATTTCAAATGTCCGAAGAAATGTTTTTTCTGCATTATGGGAAAGATGGTTGCAATCGGCACGTTTTGATAGATGAATGCCGAGAACTGTTTGGTGAAATCTATGAGCAAATTCCTGAATTGCCTTTCTGCAATATTTGGACTGCCATGCAGCTATCTTCGAGACTTCCCAAAGGAGCGTTGTTCCACATGGGCGTTTCCAATACCCGGCGTTGTTGGAATATGTTCCAGTTGCCGGAAAGTGTTGAGTCTGCTTGTAATGTAGGTTGTTGTGGTATTGACGGTTGTGTCAGTACATTGTCGGGGCTTCATTAGTCAATCCCGATAGGCTTTGCTATGTCGTAGTGGGTGATTTGACTTTCTTTTATGACCTGAATTCCTTGGGCAACCATCATATAGGGACGAATTTACGTGTTATGCTTGTCAATAACGGGAGGGGTACGGAATTTCGCTTGGGCATTCATCATTGCAATGTTTTTGGCGATGATGCCGACAAGTATATGGCTGCAGCTGGGCATTTTGGTAATAAATCTCCTCTGCTGGTTAAGCATTATGCTGAGGATTTAGGTTTCCACTATTTGTCTGCTACTACCAAAGAAGAATTTATGACTGCATTGTCTAATTTCACCAATCCACAGTTAAGTGATCATTCTATGATATTGGAAGTCTTTACTGACTCGAAAGATGAAAGCGAGGCTTTGTATCTGATGAGCCATATTCAAAGCGATGCCAAAGGCATGGTACGTAGTAAGCTGAAAGATGCGGTAAGGAATGTGGCAGGAGAAAAAGGCATTAATGCTATAAAAAAATTTTGAAAAATAAAAGATGGAAACGTATTGTTGGTAGGAATAGGTGAGGCTACAACTACGGCTGCAAAGCCATCGGGTGTGGGACGGTGAATATCTTGGAGCAGGTAGATTTCACGTTTCTTTTTTGCAACTTGTGAAATTTGAATATATCTATATGAATAATAACTGTTTAACAAGCGAAAAGGTAGAAAATATTCAACTACTGATTCGCATTATTTAAGAAATAGTGCATATCTTAATAATTTCTCTTCCTCTTCATACCAATATAGGAGGTATATTACAATCCTATGCCTTACAGACTGTTTTATCTCGCAATGGTCATGATGCAATAGTTCTGAACAGACCATTTTGCAGTAAGCCCAGTGTTGCGAAAGTTCTAGCCAAGGCTTGTTGTAGATTGCTTAAGAAAATGCTTGGTCGTGAGACTGTACCATTATTTTATGACTTCAAGCATTATAAAGAATATACTGTCATCAGTCAGCATACTGAGGCATTCATAGAGAAGAATATCCATTGTCGTTATTACAAACGCTATACAGATATACGGGAAGCGGATTGGGATGCTCTCGTGGTGGGTAGTGACCAAATCTGGCGGCGCAACTTCAATCAAAAGATTGAGAATGTATTTTTCGATTTTGCTTGGGACTGGAAAAATGTGAGACGGATTGCCTATGCTCCTTCTTTCGGACTGGATACTTGGGGATATTCAGATGTTGAAACGAAAAATTGTGCAGGGTTGGTGAAGAAGTTCAATCTTGTTACAGTACGTGAGGAGTCTGCAGTGGGGCTTTGCGAGAAGCATTTAGGCGTAAAGCCTATGCATGTCTTGGATCCAACGATGCTTCTCGATCGAAAGGATTATGAAGCACTGACATCAGAAGTTAAAGAAAAGTCTGATGGTGATATGTTGGTCTACTTGCTCGATCCGATGGAATCAAACCTTGTTACGGTAAAGGAGGTGTCTGCAGTGCTTCATCATAAACCTTTCTATGTATTCTCAAAGGTCAATGACACAAGTCTGCCACTCAGTGAACGTATACAGATTCCGGTAGAGAAGTGGCTAAAGGGGTTTCAGGATGCTAAGTTCGTGATTACAGACAGTTTCCATGGCTGCATATTCTCTATTATCTTCAATGTGCCTTTTGTGGTGTTGAGAAATGAACAAGGTGGATTGGCGCGTATTTATTCTCTTTTGAGCATGTTCTGTTTAAAAGACCGTTTAGTAGACTCAGTTGATGATCTGAAGCAGTTGAAGATTATTGATTGGAATAAGGTCAATGCCATCCGAGAAAAAAGAAGTATTTTGCATTGGGATTAATTGATAAAATACTAAGATAAACCAACAGCTTCCTTTACAATAATAAATATGTCTTTATGCTCTCAATAATTATTCCCCTTTATAATAAGCAAGCTGTAATAGCGCGCACCATTGAGTCGATACTCAGCCAATCCTATATCAATTGGGAACTGATTATCGTGGATGATGGATCTACCGATGGCAGTGATGAAGTGGTGAGACTGTATCTTGGTGATCAGCGTATACGGTATATACGTAAGCCTAATGGTGGGGTGTCATCAGCCAGAAACCGGGGTATCAAGGAGGCTAAAGGGGAGTGGATATGCTATATTGATGCGGATGATTATTTTCTGCCGGAGGGATTGAAGACAATGGTTGAATTGGCAGAGAAATATAATGTAAAGGTGGGCTGCAGGACGTTTTTTGTATAGAAATTAAAAAAGAAGATTTCCGGGAGTGAATGGTAAAAGAGAAGGCGTATTGGAAGATAATTTTAAAGAGTGGTTTTTAATAGGGTGATACCTCGTGCAGGAGCTGCTGTCTTTCATGCCGAATTATTGAAGAATCATTTGTTTGATGAGACATTGAGTCGATATGAAGATGCAAAAATCTCTTTTTGAAATTTTACGTGAAAACAGAATGGCTTATACTCCTATTGATGTGATGACTTATTCTCTTGATAATCTCGGTCTAAGTGGTAAGGTGGCTGATTTTTCAAAGGATTTTATATTTAGTATGAACTTTGATGGAAAGTCTTATTGGGAAAAAATGCTTTTGGGGGATATGCTCAACCAGGGATTAAAGCTATATCCCGAATATAAACAATTCTTATTGAATAAATATGGCAACGATTTAATGTGGAGTAATAAGGCTAAACGATGCAATTTTATGAATAGGATAATATTTATTCCGAGAAAACTAATAATGAAGTTAAAGTTTTATTTGTCAGGTCCTTTAGCGGGGTAAGCTATTGATAATGAGCTTATTATTGGTGAATTTTGTTGTTTTGTATAAATCTGATTTCTTGCCTAAAGTAGGTAAAAGGCTAAACCTTGATTGAAGTTAGTCCGACTGACGCACCCGATTACTGGGCTATACGTGGTTGGACAAATACATTGCAAAAAATGAGTTATGATGCGGATATTTGCTTTTTGGGTAATTCAATTACGTATGCGAGTAATTTTCAAACTTATTTCACGGATAAGAAGATTGTAGAACTAGGCTATCCTGGTGATACCATGATTGGCATGATGCGACGTATGGATATGCTGCGTGCTGTTTGTCCTGAAAAAGTGTTTTTGATGGCAGGTATCAATGACTTGGCAAATCAAAGTATGGATATGGATGAGTTTGCTGAGCGGTATAATGTTTTAGTGGATTCTATAACTAACGCTTGTCCTCATGCAGAAGTCTATTTGGAATCTATACTTCCAGTCAATCGTAGTCATAGAATGTATAGAAACTGTGACAGAATTATTCAAGCTAATCAAATTATTACTCGTATAGCAGGTGAAAAAGGAATGATATATATTGACCTATTTTCTCTATATTGTATAGATGGACAGCTGCCTGATGAACTAACTAATGATGGCATTCATCTTTTACCAAAAGCTTATGATAGATGGGCTGAAGCTATTCGTGAGTATGTAACAAGTTATCTCAAATAAAAGTATATAAGACCACTAATACTCTTTGTGCTATTGATATATGGTTGTTTTGATATGGTGAATAAGAAAAACAATAGGAGTTCATTTTTTTGTGTATTTAAATACTTGATATTTATATTACAACATTTTCTAAGATGGATTTTTATTAATAGTTTATCTAGAGGATTTTATTATAGTATTAAATATTCTAGTACGGTTACAATAGGTTATGGAGCTAAGGTTACCCGTATATCTAAGTTTGAAGGATGTAATAGAGTTTGTGCGCACAGTACATTTAATGGCACATTAGGTTATGGATCTTATATAGGATTCAATTCAAGAATAAGTGGAGAAATTGGACGTTTTACTTCTATTGCAGATGATTGTATGGTTGTTCGTGGACGTCATCCTTACGAGTATCCTTATGTAGCCACAAGTCCTATGTTTTTCTCTATGATGAAGCAAACTGGATATACTTTTGCTGATAGGCAAATTTATAATGAATTTAAATTTGTAAGAGAATGTGTTCCAGTGGTTATTGGTTCTGATTGTTGGATAGGAGCAGGAGCAAAAATCATTGAAGGAGTTACGATAGGTATAGGGGGCATGGTACTTGCTGGCGCTTTAGTTACTCATGATGTACCCCCTTATGCAATAGTGGGAGGGGTTCCCGCTAAAGTCCTCCGGTTTCGATATAATGAAGACGCTATACAAATGCTTCTGAAATCTAAATGGTGGGAGAAAGATGAAAAGTGGTTCAAGATAAATTGGCGTTTACTAAATGACCTAGATGCTTTTGAAAAGTATTTTGCTAATGAAAGTAAATGAGATGGGGAATTCACTAACTAAAACAAGATGCTGATATATATATTACTGATTATATTGTCTACCATAATATTTATTTCACACATATATGTGAAAGATGAAAAGGTCAATTTTGTGACAGCATTTGTGTGGGTATTGTTGATGACACTCTTTGTTGGTTCACAAGATGGTATAGGAACAGATCACAGTAATTATATTGCTCAAATAGAGAGCCCTTGGGTTGTTCCATCAGAACCTTTTACGATTTTAGTTTTTGCAATAATTCGTTCATTTGGAATATCTTCATATGCCTTTTTTTATATATATGCTTTCTTGACTTATTTTTATTTAGCAAAAGCAGTGCTATTATCTGATCGAAATATTAGGTTTATTGTTGTAATCATGATATTACAATCATTGTTGTTTTTTCAATCATTCAATTTGGTTCGTCAGATATTAGCTTGTGCCATTTTCTTGTATGGCTTAATGTTAATTTCTTGTGGGAAGAAACATTACATAGTTTTTGTTTTTGGCTTTTCTAGTGCATTATTCTGCATTGTTCGGGATATTGATGATTGTATTAGCTAAAATGATAAAGGTGAATATTGTAGTGTTGATGATATATATAGGATCCGTTTGTATCTTACTATGGGGAGGATTTATGAGTGGCTTTATATCAATATTTGAGCCTATAATTGGAAAAACGTATTATGGCTATTATTTGGAATCAGCACTTATAAATGAAAATCAAACAGCTCATTTTGGTGTAGTATATCAAGTGATATTTGTATTATCTCTTATTGTTTATGCGAAGAGAAATTATTATGTATCGAATAATTTAGAATTGATTTTGAATGTTTTTTTTCTTGGTCAGATAATGTATAATGTGCTTTCTGCTAATATAACTTTACAAAGAATTACATATTATCCCTATGTCTCTATGGTTTTTGTAATTCCTTTATTGGCTAAGTCTTTACATTCTTATTGGACGACTAGAAATGCTTTATTATTATACTTGATTTATTTTGTTTTCATCTTGGCTTCTTTATCTTCCAAAGGAAGCCCGTATGTACCATATAAAAGTATTTTATAAATATTTGCAAAATATAAAGTGATGAAAGTTCTTTATTTAGGTTGCTTTTGTGAACCTACAATTTCTACATTTATAAAAGAATGTACAAAAGGGGTTATTACAGTAAGCGCAACTACATTTCAGAAAGCTCTTTTAGCGGGATGTAACGAGTGTGGTATAAGACCTGATTATATAGTGAATGTACCTGATATTGGTAGTTTCCCATTTCGTTGTAACAATTTGTTTTTTCAAAATCTAAGTTTGAATATGCTTCAATAAAAGGGGTAAATGCATCTTTTTTAATGTCACATATTTAAAAAATGCAGTATATATCATACCATTATGAGAGAAGCCAAATTGTGGCTTAATAAAAATAGGGAGGAAAAAGTAACAATTTTAGTTTATTCTTTGATTTATCCTTATTTGAAAGCTGCTATTGATTTGAAAAAAATGTACCCAAATGTTCAAATTTGTTGTATCGTATTGGATTTGCCTGAATATTTTGGAGATAGCACTTCTTTATTGTACCGTTTTTTAGGTAATTTGGAAACTAAACGAATATATTCATTAGTACCCTCTGTTGATTCCTTTGTTCTTCTTACCAAGTATATGAGAGAAAAACTTAATGTTGGTTTACGTCCCAGCTTACTCTTAGAAGGAATATATAATCCAGTATGTATAGTTCCTCAGAAAAAGCGGAAAAAACTATTTTATATACAGGCAAGCTAGACATTCGTTTCGGGATTAGAGATTTAATCAAAGCTTTTAACGATATTGATGATTCAGAATTTGTTTTGTGGATATGTGGATTTGGACTTGATAGAATCTTTGTTGAAGAAGCTGCAAAAAGATAAGAGAATAATATATTGGGGAGTTGTAGAACAGAAGCATGTTTTGAAATGCAACAACAAGCTACATTGTTAGTTAACCCTCGTAAAGGGCATGAAGAATATACCAAATATTCATTTCCATCAAAAACAATGGAGTATATGGCTTCGGGTACTCCAACTATAATGTATAAACTTCCAGGATTACCTATAGAATATGAAGAATACCTTGTTCTATTACCAGATAATTCACAAGAAACATTGACTGCTATTTTAAAACAATGGGGAAGTAAAACACAAGCAGAACTATATGAGTTTGGAGAGAAGGCGAAACGGTTTATATTAGAGAATAAAAATTCTGAGATTCAGGCCAGTCGACTAATGAATTTTATAAAACATAGCTAAGGTGTGAAAAGAATTTTATTTTATTCGAGTGTGAATTCACTTGAGTTATTTAAGACTCAGAAATTCTATCAGATAGATATATCAATATTGAAAGATTTAGGATATGACGTTTTACTATCTAATCGAATATTCGATAGCCTTTTATTTTGGAAATATGATATTCTGTTTTCTTATTTCTATCGATATTCATTTTTTGCTGCATTGTTAGCAAAATGTTTTAGGAAAAAAACATATTTTACAGGAGGTATTGACTCTTTGGATTCGGATTATGCATCTGCTTTTAATTATAAAATACAAGCATTGTTTTTTAAACTTTGTTATTGGGTGGCTGATTCTTGTATAATTGTGTCGCAATCAGATTTGAAAAACATCTTTAAGGTATCATCATTAAAGAAAAAATTGAGTTATAGCGAGCATGTTATTAACACAAAACTTTTTATTGCTGATGTTCCAAAAGAAAAGATATTTACTTCTATAGTTTGGATGGGAGATGAAGGTAATGTGGTAAGAAAGGGGGTGGATAAGGCTTTACAAATTTTTGCTGAATTGAAAAAAATACCGGAGTTTGTTGATTATCGATTTGTAATTATAGGCAGAAAAGGAGAAGGAGAAGTCTTGGTTCGGTCAATAATAGATAAATATAATTTGAAAGGCTCAGTTGAATTGAAAGGAGAAGTGTCTGAAGAGGATAAAATTAATCTTTTGAAACAATCTAAATATTATTTTCAACTTTCATTGTATGAGGGATTTGGTTTAGCTGCATTGGAGGCATTATGTGCTAATAATATCATAATTCATTCAGGAAAGGGTGGTTTGGCTAATCCTATTTATAAAGAACAGTTGTTGTTTGACATAGATAATGATTTCGATAGTGAATTGCTTAAATTGGTTAATAAATTAGCTTGTTTTACTCCAATAACTTCATATGATAATCTTCTAGAATATTATGATATTCAAAGGCGAAAAGATGATTTTGAAGCTATAATAGTTAATGGGAAAAGCAATTATAAATTAAAATAGTTATGTCTATATTCAAAGACAAAGTTTTATTAATCACTGGCGGTACCGGTTCCTTCGGTAACGCCGTATTGCGTCGTTTCCTCGATTCAGATATCAAGGAAATTCGCATCTTTAGCCGTGACGAGAAAAAGCAGGATGACATGCGTCATCACCTGCAGAATCCGAAAGTGAAATTTTACATTGGTAATGTCCGTGACCGCCAGTCTGTGGACGGTGCCATGATGGGAGTGGATTATGTGTTTTCCGCCGCCGCCTTGAAGCAGGTTCCCAGTTGCGAGTTCTTTCCGTTGCAGGCTGTGCAGACCAATGTGATCGGTACCGACAATGTACTGGAATCCGCCATAGCGCATGGTGTAAAGAATGTAGTAGTGCTTTCTACCGACAAGGCTGCCTATCCCATCAATGCCATGGGCATCAGCAAGGCCATGATGGAGAAGGTTGCCATAGCCAAGGGCCGTGCGTTGGGTGAGGAAGCCGGCACAACCATCTGCTGTACCCGTTACGGCAATGTGATGGCAAGCCGCGGTTCTGTAATTCCCTTGTGGGTGGAGCAGATAAAGAACGGCAGGCCCATTACGGTAACGGATCCTAACATGACCCGCTTCATGATGACGCTGGACGATGCCGTGGATCTGGTAATCTATGCGTTTGAGCACGGACATAACGGTGACCTGTTCGTGCAGAAGGCTCCTGCCGCCACCTTGGATGTACTGGCGCAGGCCTTGAAGGAAACATACGCGCAGGTTGATCCGAAATACGGTGAGACGGAGGTGAAGACCATCGGCACGCGCCACGGCGAGAAACTGTATGAGACACTGGTAACCCGCGAAGAGATGGCAAAGGCTGTCGACATGGGCGACTACTACCGCATCCCCTGCGACACCCGTGATCTGAACTATGACAAGTTCTTCACGGAAGGCAATGAGGATATTGCCCGTATAGAGGACTATCACAGCCATAACACTGCCCGCCTGGATGTGGAGGGCATGAAAAAGCTTCTTTTGAAACTCCGCTTCATCCGCGAAGACCTCGGAATGGAGGAAAAGGCGAAGAGCGCGGAAATCAAGAGTGAATAAGTCTTTAATTTGAATAATACAACAGGAAAGAAAGAGGGAATGTATTGTTCCTTTAGAAAAAAAACTATCTTTGCCATATTGAAACTAATAATTGAGAATATGGCAGCAACAGTATTAAATTCAGTTCAACAACATCTTTTGAAGATGTTTGCTTTTGATGGTTCGGAGGAGCGATTGAATGAAGTTAAAGAAGTGTTGACCAAATATTTTTCTCAGAAGTTAGATGACCGCTTGAATGACTTATGGGATTCGGGAGTTTTAAACCAAGAAAAACTTGATGAACTGAGAAAAATTGATGTCCGTACACTTCCGAAGAGATGAATAGAATTGTATTAGATACAAATAGCTTGATACAGTGCATTTCTCCCAAAAGCAGGTACCGTAAGATTTGGGATTGCTTTTTGGATGGAACGAATCAGTTATGCGTTTCTGATGAAATTCTTAATGAATATGAGGAAATATTAGAACGTTTGGCAGGTGTGGAAATAGCTAAGCTGGTGATTGATGTCATTCTCAATAATCCTTATACTTTGTTCTTTACTCCTTATTATAACTTCAATCTGATAAAATCAGATCCGGATGATAATAAGTTTGTGGACTGTGCAGTTGTGGCTAATGCCAAGTTTATTGTTACGGAAGATCATCATTTTCATATATTGAAGCAATATAATTTCCCAAAAGTAAGTTTTATAGGTTTGGATGATTTCTGTCATTCACTATGAATATCTTCTCTTTTCTGTGACAAACAGAACCCATTAGTTTATGAAAATCTTAGTAACCGGCTCCCGAGGGTTTGTCGGCCGGAACCTTGTATCCCAACTGCATAACATCCGTGACGGGAAAGCCCGCAATTATGGCATTGCAGGTGAGAAACTTACCATTTACGAATATGACATGGACAGTGACCCTGCCGAACTGGATGTCTATTGCAGACAAGCTGACTTTGTCTTCAATCTGGCAGGCGTGAACCGTCCCCAGGATGCGTCTGAGTTTATGAAAGGGAACTTCGGCTTCGCCTCCACGCTGCTTGATACATTGAAGAAGTACGGCAATACCTGTCCGGTAATGATTTCCTCTTCCACGCAGGCCGCACTCGACAACCCTTACGGTGAATCGAAGCGGGCAGGGGAGCAACTGTTGTTCGAGTACTCCAGGGAAACGGGTGCAAAGGTACTGGTGTACCGCTTCCCGAATGTTTTCGGCAAATGGTGCCGCCCCAACTATAACAGCGCGGTGGCCACTTTCTGCAACAACATCGCCCATGACTTGCCCATCCGGGTGAACGACCCTTCGGTGGTGATGCATCTGGTTTACATAGACGATGTGGTGGACGAGCTTATCTCTGCCCTGGGCGGCAGGGAACACCGCAACGGGGATTATTGCGAAGTGCCCGTGGTACATACCATTACCCTGGGCGGCATTGTGGAACTGATAAGGTCTTTCAGGCAAATGCCCGGTACCTTGTCCGTCCCGGATTTGAGCGATGCCTTTACAAAGAAACTCTATTCCACATACCTCTCATACCTGCCTGAAGAACGGTTCAGCTATCCCCTGAAGATGAATGTGGACGACCGCGGCAGTTTTACGGAGATTATCCGTACTTCCGACCGCGGGCAGTTCTCGGTGAACATCTCCAAGCCGGGCGTTACGAAAGGCCAGCACTGGCACCATACCAAGAACGAGAAGTTTGTGGTGGTGAGCGGACACGGTCTGATACAGCTCCGCAAGATAGGTACGGAGGAGGTTGTCAGCTTCGAGGTAAGCGGCGGGAGGATGGAGGTCGTGGAGATGATTCCCGGTTATACGCACAACATTGTCAACCTTTCGGAAACGGAAGACCTGGTGACCTTCATGTGGTGCAACGAGTGTTTCGACCCGGCACGTCCGGACACTTATTTTGAAAAAGTCTGAAACGAGTTAAAGAATACAGGAACAGATGGATATAAAATTTGATTATTCGCAAGTCAGGTTTCAGGAGAACGGCAGACTGAAACTTCTGATTATAGTGGGCACCCGTCCGGAAATCATCCGCCTGGCGGCTGTCATCAACAAATGCCGCAGTTATTTTGACTGTCTTCTGGCCCACACCGGCCAGAATTACGACTATAACCTGAACGGTGTCTTCTTCCGTGACCTGAAGCTGAAAGACCCCGATGTGTATATGGATGCCGTCGGCGATGACCTCGGTGCCACGATAGGGAATATTATCAACGCCGGCTACAAGCTGATGGTGCAGGTGAAACCTGATGCCGTGCTGGTGTTGGGAGACACGAACTCCTGCCTGAGCGTGATAGGCGCGAAACGTCTGCATATCCCCATCTTCCATATGGAGGCAGGCAACCGCTGCTTTGACGAGTGCCTGCCTGAGGAGACCAACCGCCGTATTGTGGACGTCATTTCCGATGTGAACCTCTGCTATTCGGAGCATGCCCGCAGATACCTGAACGTTTCGGGCGTGGCGAAAGAACGTACATACGTAACCGGTTCGCCCATGGCGGAAGTCCTGCATGAGAATTTGTCCGAAATAGAGTCCAGCGATATTCATCAGAGATTGCATCTCCAGAAAGGTAAATACATCCTGCTTTCCGCGCACCGAGAAGAGAACATTGACACGGAGAAGAACTTCCTGTCCCTTTTCAGCGCGGTTAACGCTATGGCCGAGAAATATGACATGCCCATACTTTACAGTTGTCATCCCCGTAGCAGGAAACGTCTGGAATCAAGCGACTTTGCACTTGACAGACGTGTGATTCAGCATGAACCTCTCGGTTTCCACGACTACAACTGCCTGCAGATGAACGCCTATGCCGTTGTGAGTGACAGCGGCACCTTGCCTGAGGAGAGCAGTTTCTTCACTTCGGTGGGGCATCCTTTCCCGGCTGTATGCATCCGTACGAGTACGGAGCGTCCCGAGGCTCTTGACAAGGGTATCTTTGTCCTTGCCGGCATTGATGGGAAATCCTTGCTTCAGGCTGTAGATACTGCTGTGGAGATGAATAGGAATGAGGACGATGGTCTGCCGGTGCCCAATTATACGGATGAGAATGTATCGGCCAAGGTTGTGAAGTTGATTCAGAGCTATACGGGGGTGGTGAACAAGATGGTTTGGAGAAAATAATGGTGAGACATGCCTAAGAAAATCTTGATACATAGCCTGATTTTCAGTCCGGATGGAGTTTCGACAGCCTATCTTTATAATGATATTGCTCTGAAATTCCAAGAAAACGGTTATGAAGTATTGGTATTGACAACTACGCCTCATTACAATGTTGTGGAATCACAACTGGCAGCACAACCTCTGAAATGGAAGGTTTGGGGGATTTGTAAAGAAAGCTGTTTTCATGGAATCAGAGTTCTTCATGTACCCCAGAAGAAATTCAGAAATACATTTCTGCGTGTCCTGGGATTTGTCTATTGGCATATTATCTCTTTCCTGATTGGTTTGTTCCAGAGAAATATAGATGTCATACTGTCACCTTCCCCTCCTTTGACTATTGGTGTAATAAACATTTGGCTGGCGAAAATCAAGGGATGTAAAACCATATATAATGTGCAGGAAATATATCCTGACATCTTGAAACGAAAGGACGGGCTTGTTATAGAACAGCTACGTAGGATGGAACGGTATGTTTATAATAACTCAACGGCCGTAACGACAATAGACCAGGTTTTTATAATGTAATAGCCGGAAGGTTTAAGGATAAGTCCAAGCTTTGTATAATACCTAATTTTGTAGATACAGAATTGTATAATTCTCAAGGTGGAAATGTAGAATGTCTGAATCCCCATTTTTTCCCTGCCACAGATTCTTTGAAATTGCTTTATGCCGGGAATATTGGTTATGCCCAAGATTGGGAGCCCTTAATTTGTCTGGCAGAAAAGACGAAAGGGGTTTCCATTGAATACTTTATAATCGGTGAGGGAGTCATGAAACCCGTTCTTGAGGAGAAAGTACGTGAGTTGGAGCTGGATAATGTGCATATTTTGCCCTATCAGCCCAGAAGTTTGATGCCGTCCATTCTTGCCTATTCAGACATCCAGTTTATTTTCATGAACCCTGAGATGGAGATGCAGGGATTCCCTTCCAAGGTTTATACAATCATGGCATGTGGTAGGCCTTTATTGGTCTGCTCGGGAAAGGATACGCCTATCATCAACTTCCTGCAGGAACATGGCTGTGCAAAATTGATTACAGAGAAGAGTTTGGAAAAGAAGGTGGGAGAAATGGCGGACTGGCTGAATTCCGTCTCAAAAAGCGAACTGGCTTTACTGGGTCGAAATGGTGTAGAGGTGATTAAGCGATTATATTCCAAGGATGTGGTAACTCAAAAATATGTAGACTTAGTTGAAGCTTTATGAACATACGATATTTATCAATCAATTATTAGGATATCTTGATATTCCCGGGTATCTTTGTAGAAAGATTGGATTCATGAAGAAGAACAAGCCATATAAGGAACAAGAACCGATGGTGCCGAATGTTGGTGAACCGGTAGTTGTATATACGGGTAATGAGAATAATCCGAATATCGTTACGGAAGGACGTGATGACATTAGGCATGCTATTTCCGGTGAAGAATTATTGGATAGGCTTTGCCCTCGTATAAAGGCTTTGTTTGGATGAGAGTCGTATTCGCTCCCGAAGTAGAGGAGGATTTGTATGGGCTTATAAAAATACTTGTTGAGAAGGAGTATTTGGGTACTTATCCTTTTGCTATTTCTTATGTAGAAGAACTGATAGCTGATATTCAACAGAACATTCATTCTAAATTAAAAAGAAAGCTCCCGCTTTTTTTGAACGTTATGGTAAGGATATGTATTACATCACTTACCAACGTAATTCTAATACAACGTGGTATATTTTTTCTCTGTCATCGGAGATACTTATTTTATCAAATACATAACCAATAACCACGTTTCCGGTCAGTATATTTTTTAGCATATTTCAATGAACATACTCGTCACTGGAATCCACGGCTTTGTGGGTTCCAATCTCGTTGTTGCCCTAAAGGAACGTCATAGCCTTTACGGGCTGGATATTGTTGCTCCTGAAAAGGAGGGGGTGGTAAAGACTTTCTCCTGGAAGGATATTGAACCAGCTTCTTTTCCGATGCGGAATCTTCCTGAATTCGATGCCATTATTCATCTGGCTGGTAAAGCCCATGACACGAAGAACCGGTCTGCTGCCCAAGCCTATTTTGATATCAATATGGGATTGACTCAAAAGATATTTGATTTCTTTCTGGAATCGTCTGCGAAGAAGTTCGTATTCTTCAGTTCTGTGAAAGCCGCTGCAGACAGTGTGGTGGGTGATATGCTGACTGAAGATGTGGTGCCTGCTCCGGTAGGGCCTTATGGGGAAAGTAAGATAGCTGCCGAGAATTACATCCTTGACAAGTTGAAGGTTGAGAATGGGAAATTGAAAGCTAATCCTTATGATGACAAGCAGGTTTATATCCTGCGTCCCTGCATGATTCATGGTTCCGGCAATAAAGGCAATCTGAATCTTCTTTATAATGTGGTGAGGAAAGGTGTTCCCTGGCCTTTAGGGGCTTTTGAGAACAGAAGGTCTTTTACTTCAATAGACAATCTCTGCTACGTGGTGGAAGGTCTTTTGACCAAGGAGGTGGCGAGTGGTATCTACCACATGGGAGATGACGAAGCCTTGTCCACAAATGAACTGATAACTTTGATGTGTCGGGCTTTGGAGCGTAAGCCGCATATCTGGAAGATAAACAGAGGACTGATGGAGTTCTGTGCTCGGCTTGGGACTCTGCTCCATTTGCCTTTGAATACAGAGCGTCTGCGCAAGTTGACTGAGAATTATGTGGTGAGTAATGCGAAAATAAAGGCTGCCCTGGGAATTGACAGAATGCCGGTGAGGGCAGAGGAGGGGATAGTAAGAACGATAAAATCGTTCTCAAATTAAAAGTTAAGAATTAAAAATTGATAATTAAAATTAAGAGGAAAATACTGTTATGTATTATCTGTTAATATTGGTTCTGCTGTTTTTGGCTAGTAACTTTTTTATTTAAGGTGGTCTGATAGGTGTAATATCATCGACAAGCCCAATGAGC
>ENA-OQJB01000634-OQJB01000634.1-human-gut-metagenome-genome-assembly--contig:-NODE-634-length-15706-cov-6.774761_pt1 | contig 15706 bp, 10 predicted proteins | sample MGYA00242599_ERZ504765 | MGnify/ENA primary metagenome ERZ504765 (study PRJEB26092, sample SAMD00036354) | human gut metagenome | host: Homo sapiens | study: EMG produced TPA metagenomics assembly of...
CAGGACTTCACGGTAGCCGGTGGTTCATTAGGTTTGCAACATGCCCGTAAGATCACGAAGATCATGGACCATGCCCTGAAAATGAAATGTCCGATTATCGGTATTAACGACTCGGGTGGTGCTCGTATTCAGGAAGGTGTTGGTGCTTTGGCCGGATATGGCGAAATATTTTATAGAAATACAATTGCATCAGGTGTTATCCCTCAGATTTCTTTGATTCTGGGTCCATGTGCCGGTGGAGCTGTTTATTCTCCTGCATTGACAGACTTTGTGTTCGTGGTAGAAAATATCTCTAAGATGTTTATTACCGGACCGAACGTAATCAAGACTGTGTTGGGTGAAGATATTTCTATGGAAGACTTGGGTGGTGCACGCGTTCATGCGGAAACAACCGGTAACGCTCATTTCTATGCACAGAGCGAGCAAGAATGTTTCGAACAGGTGAAACGTTTGGTTAGCTTTATCCCTTGGAATAACCAGGAACGTGCGAAAGTGGCAGAGTCGAAGGAACCCGCTGCGGTAATGAACATCGAAGATGTGGTTCCGGCAGATCCGAAGCAGCCGTACGACGTTCGTAACGTGATCAAATGTATTGTGGACGATTCCGATTTCCTGGAAGTACAGGAGTTGTGGGCAGCCAACATCGTGATCGGTTTCGGCCGTATGGGCGGTGAAACTGTCGGTTTCGTTGCTAACCAGCCGATGGTATTGGCAGGTGTGTTGGATTGCGACAGTGCCGATAAGGCAGCACGTTTTATCCGTTTCTGCGATTCTTTCAATATTCCTATTATCACGTTGGAAGATATGCCGGGCTATTTGCCGGGCGTTGACCAGGAACATGCCGGTGTGATCCGTCACGGTGCAAAAGTATTGTATGCTTATTCCGAAGCGACAGTTCCCAAGATCACGGTTATCTTGCGTAAGGCTTATGGTGGCGGTTATATCGCCATGAACTCACGCCACTTAGGTGCGGACTTTATGTTTGCATGGCCGAGTGCGGAAATTGCGGTGATGGGACCGGAAGGAGCTGCCAATATTATCTTCCGCAAGGAGATCATGGAAGCCGAAGACCAGAATGCAATGCGCCAGGAAAAGGTGAAGGAATATATCGAGAAGTTTGCAAATCCTTATGTAGCTGCGTCCAAAGGGTTCATCGATTCTGTTATCGAGCCGAAAGAAACACGTTCATTGTTGCTTCACGCGCTTAAACTTTCTGTATTGAAAGAAGAATACAGACCGGCTAAGAAGCACGGATTGCCTCCGTTCTAATTAACGCCGTAAAAACTTTTGAATATGGAAAAGAAAGAGAAAGATAACGAATATGTGGATTTTGTAGTAACGGCCCGCAAATACAAGACGACGCTGACTGCAAAATATAAGAACCGTAAAATGTGGCATAAGCCCTTTGTCGGTGATGTGATTTCTCATCTTCCCGGAACGATCGTTAAAGTGGAGGTACAGCAAGGGCAGGAAGTCGAAGCCGGCCAGTTGCTTCTGATCCACCAGGCGATGAAGATGTACAACCGGGTGGTAGCTCCCGTTGCCGGAACGATTGTCGAACTGGGTGTAACGGAAGGTGATAAGATCCCAAAGGACCATTTGATGGTTAAGATTCAGCCGAAGTAAATAACTGAGGTAAGTAAATATAGAAAGCTTTCACACTGTTTTGCAGTCCGTGAAAGCTTTTTTTATAGATTGGTTTTAATGGCTAAGATTATTTACTTACTTTTGCGACCGATCAATGTTGAATATTTTTATAATAGATGAAGAAAGCGATTCTTTTATTTATATTCCAGCTGTGTTCGTTAGCCATGTTTGCACAAATTAATACGGATCGTGTGTTGACTATCGGGCGCAACGCCTTGTATTTTGAGGACTATGTTCTTTCGATACAATATTTCAATCAGGTTATCAAATCGAAACCCTGGTTGGCCGAACCGTATTTCTACCGTGCTGTGGCAAAAATCAATTTGGACGATTATAAAGGAGCTGAAGAAGACTGTACACTTTGTCTTGAGCGGAATCCTTTCCTGGTACAGGCATATTACGCACGTGGTATTGCCCGTCAGAGCCAGGAGAAATTTGACGAAGCAATAGAAGACTACAGGAAAGGTTTGGAGTTTAAGGCGGAAGACCGCCAGATGTTGGTGAATATGGCAGTAGCCAATATTCAGAAAAAAGATTTTAAGGAGGCCGAAAAGGTGTTTGATGAACTGATGGCGGCCCATCCTAAATATTCAATGAACTATCTGACGCGTGGTGCGATGTACACCGAGAAAGGCGATACGGTCAAAGCACTTGCCGACTATGATAAGGCGATCAGTATGGACCCCTACTATGCTCCCGCTTATGGCAACCGGGCGATCCTGCATTACCAGATGAACAATATGAAAGACGCGCTTGCCGATCTGAACGAGGCCATTCGTCTGAATACCCGTGAGAGCGGTTATTACATCAATAGAGGTCTGGTCCGGTATCAGTTAAAGGATTTGCGTGGTGCTATGGCTGATTATGATCAGGTGGTCAGCATGGACAGCCACAACCTGATTGCCCGCTTCAACCGAGGATTGCTTCGGGCACAGATCGGGGATAACAACCGGGCTATCGAAGATTTCGACGTTGTGATCGAGATTGAACCGGACAACTATATGGCTTATTATAACCGGGCGTTGTTGCGTTACGAGACGGGAGATTATCAAGGTTCCGTACATGATTTCGATGTCGTGTTGCGTCAGTATCCGAATTTTGTGGCCGGTTATTACAGTCGTGCGGAAGTGAAGCGGAAAATGCATGATGAGGTAGGAGCCGACCGCGACTACTGGACTGCCTATAATATGGAGCAGAAAAAGAAGAACGGGAATGCTTCGGGAAATGCAGTCGCTTCCCAAAATGGCAATAATACCGGTACGCAATCGGCCGATCCGGCATCAAAGGATGAAAATACGCGTGAACAGTCGGATAAGAATATCGATAAGTTCAACCGTCTTGTCGTGTATGATGAAGAAGAGGTACGTAAGACGAAGTATAACAGCGAAATTCGTGGACGCGTGCAGGACCGCAATGTGCGTGTGGATCTGGAACCGATGTTTGTCCTGACGTATTACGAAAAAGTCGATCCGGTAAAGAAGCTGGTTTATTATGATAAGATGGTGGAAGCTTACAATTCCCGTCTGGTACTGGAACGTAAGCTGCGTATCACAAATGAAGAAGCCGCTCTTACGGAAGACCAGGTTGCCGTACATTTTGCATCTATCGATAATTTTTCGGCTCGTATAGTGAAGAATCCGAACGATGTGGATGCCTATTTCGGACGGGCTTTGGATTTTATGCTTGTACAGGACTTTACCGAAGCGATTAAGGATTATACAAAGGTGATCGAATTGAATCCGGATTTTGCTATGGCTTATTTTAACCGGGCTGTTGTCCGGTATAAGCAACTTGACTATAATATGTCGCAGGCTGCCAGCTCACAAGACGATTTTTCTGCTATGAGCATGAATCTTAAGATGGGTAAGAATCCGACGGTTGTCCGTACTCCGGCAACATCTGATCCGGCTTCCGCATCCTTGAAAGACAATAAGCGGGCTTACGAGCATGAAATGATTACGAGGGATTATGACATGGTGATCAAATTGAATCCGGGCTTCGTATATGCTTATTTCAATCGTGGAAACCTGCGTTGTGCGCAACGCGACTTCCGTGCAGCCATCCAGGATTACAGCGAAGCGATCCAGCGTGATCCGGAATTTGCCGAGGCTTATTTCAATCGTGGCTTGGCACGCCTTTCGCAGGGAGATGCCAATCGGGGAATCGCCGATTTGAGCAAAGCCGGAGAGCTGGGTATCATCAATGCCTACAGCATTATCAAGCGTATGACAAGTAATTGACCCCCCCCTTATTGTAAAAAACATCTTGAAAATGACTTGAAACCCATCCGCCCAATGTTCTTCGGACAGTTGTTTACGGATCGAAAATAAGGCCTTTGGGAGGCCATTCCTGTGAGGTGCGCGGTTTTTTCTCCCGACGACCGTCTTCATCGCCATGAAGTCTGACTTTGTATAGAGTGAATCCGGCAGCCCGGAGCGATGAAGACGGTCGTCACGGCGATGAAGGTGGTCGTCGTGGAAATAAGGGTTCGATTCCCTTGAAAAGACCCTCCGGATCCGGGCAATATTCCTTTACCCTCTCCTTTGTTTTCCCAAATATTCAACTCACCGGCAGTTCCGTTTTTTCGAAGAGTAAGGGATATGGAGAATAAGATAGCCAAGTGCCATGCAATTTCTGCCAGTCCGGCGGCCCGTTTGCCGGTATGTTAGTGAAAGCGCTGTTTCGGTGGAAAAAAGACAGGCTGAGATTGTACTTGTTTTCCCTTGAAATAGAAAAAACAAGGGTTATTGTAAAAAACGGAGCTATAGTCAAGATCGGTGTGCATTTTTTTTCCGAGCCCCGTAATATCGAGAGGTGGGTGGTGGAAGGTGCAGAAGATGACATAACCGTATGAACGGATGAACTCGTTGTGCTTCGATCTTTTTCATGAATTCCGGCTTTAGCGGTTCTTTTTTCCATTGTAGAAATTTGTTATAAATCTTTTCATTCTTGCAGGCTTCAATCAGAAAAGCCGCCAATTCTTTCGGTGAACTGAAATTCCGTATATCCACAAAACAATTTTCTCCGGGGGCAAATGTCTCGATATTGGGTGCACCTAAATAGATAGGTACTGCACCAGCCAATAGTGAATCGTAGAATTTTTCCGTGACATAGTCGTTTGCACGACTGTTTTCAAATGCAATGACAAATTTGTACTGTCGATATAATTCCATTTTGCTGTCCTGCCCCGAATCTTTTTCCAATTTACAATTATTAAATAATTTCCCGTACGAATCGATCGAAATATATTGCATCAGTTCTTGCAAGTATTCCTGTCTTCCGCTTTGATTGAACGGGCTGGATATCATCATGCAAATATCCTTCTTTTCATGAAACGAAAATTCAGGCATTAAGATTAATTCTTTTCGATATTCATATCTATAATATGGATAAACGATATCTGCATCTTGGTGATATGACATTTTATAGTCGAAGACTTCCATAAATTCAGGGTCTTTCAAAAAATGATAGTTCTCTTCGCATTCCAGTGACCAGGCGACCCATTTCTGTCCTTCGGGTTTGTCAAGGTCTTCTTCCAATTCGTTACTTAAGTCGGGCAGATGGAAGACTACAAAATCCGCTGTTGACAGGAATTGCCGATCTGTCGTAATGATGCAATTTGCCGGAATTTTCTGTATAGGAATATCAAGCGGTTTATTCCACATTGTGTTAAAGATCAGAATTAGCTTTGTTTCGGGCGGTATTTCGTAAGTTAATTTTCTTATCCAATAGGAATTACGCCATTTCAGGTAGGACTTTAGTCCTTGTTTAGCCGTCTTATATTGATTGATACATGTATTTCTTGCGTCTGCCGTAAGTTTATTTTTTATAGCAAATAGTTGGTACAGATGGTGGGTAGGTAAAATGAATCGAGTGTCATGTATGTGTGCTAATGAAGAAAATGCAATTTTGTATAGCAGGTAGCTTCTTACATATAACTGGCTTTTAAGATTTTTATCATCAGAATCAAATCTATAATTTTCAGCCAAGCGGATCAACCGGTCAGCAATGAAAAATAGATCGTGTATTCTCTTTTCCCGGCGTAGAGAAGTCATAATCGATCCTTCCCGTTGCCTATAACCGTAGAAATCAATATTTGTGACAACGATCCGCCTGGCATAACAGAGTGCGATTGGCGTCCACAGTTCATCCTCATGCAGAACACTTTCAAAGCGGAGCTGATGGGAAAGAAGCCATTCCCTGCGATAGATGTAATTATACACCATTGGCGGATAGACATTTTGTTTCATTAATTCAGTGAAACAATATTTTCCATCTATAGTCTGCCCTATAAGGTTTTGCGGGATGGGTGCAAATGGATTGCCATTACTACCGTCCGGATAACAGAAAAGGGAGTTCCCCATTCCCATATCCGCATTTGCTTGTGAAGTTTGAAGGTATATATCAACAATTTGATCGCCAATGAGCCAATCATCACTATCGAGAAATGCAATATAGTTGCCTTCTGCAAGTTCTACCCCTCTGTTTCGTGTTGCAGATAATCCTGCATTCGTCTGATGGATTACATGTATATGGCTATAGTTTTCGGCATACTTATCTGCTATTCTGCCGGAGTTATCGGTTGAGCCATCATCAATCAGGATGATTTCAAAATTTGTCAAGGGAAGATGCAATACAGATTCGAGACATGCAGGCAGATATAGCTCCACATTATAAATGGGAATGATAAAAGATAGCACAGGCGTTTCGTGTTTCATGTTTTGATTTAATTAGATTGAACAAAAGTAAGGAATAAAGTTATTTTTTCAAAAGAAAATGTATATTTGGTGGAAGGAAATGTGATTTTTAACCGCAAAAACACTATTCTAATGAAAAATCTAACAAAAACACTGATCATGACCGTTTTGACTTTGATGTTTTTCGGCTTGTTCACTTGTCATCCTAAATCTGATCCTGCTATTTATCAGGCTGAAAGTTTCATGAATGTATATCCCGATAGTGCATTTCTGCTTTTGAAAAACATCCTTAAGCCGGAAAAACTATCAGCAGAAGAATATGCGACATGGTGTCTCCTGATGACACAGGCACGAGACAAAAATTATATGGAGCATACTTCAGATTCAATGATTAATGTGGCGGTGAAGTATTTTGAAAGACATAAAGACCCGAAACGTTTAGCCTGGTCGTATTATTATTCGGGAATAATCTCGAATGAATTAGGCGAACATGTTCAATCTCAATTAGCTTTCCTAAAGGCTCGGTCGGTTGCATTAGAAATAGATGAACCTAAATTGCTGGGACGGATTTATGAAAATCTGGGAAATTTATATGAACGGCAAGAATTGCAGGATTCGGTGTTGTTTTTTATAATAAAGCATTGCTTTATTATCAGCAGGCGCAAGATTCTGTGGGTGTTGGAATCTCACTGCGTAATATAGGTCGATCATACCTTCATTTTGATTTGGATAGTGCTGAACGGTATTATCAAGAGTCACTACAATGGCTTCATAACAACCGATATATGAGAGCTTCCGTACTGAATGATCTTGGAATTTTATACAAACAAAGAGGTGAGAATGAATTGTCCTTACAATATATAAGACATTCGTTGGAGGTTTCAGGTTATGGCATACGATATATACATACCAGATATCTGAATATAGGTGAATTATATTTGCGAATGGGACAAAAAGACTCAGCATTGTATTATTTGGAACGCTGTTTGGCAGACGCGAATACCCGAACGGCCGCTTGCGCCTCTCTTTCTAAACTATATAGTCGTATCGGTGATTGGAAGATTGCTTGTACTTATCAGAACTGCTATATTGCCTATATTGATTCTGTTTATCAAAACCATAAAGCGGCAGAGCTGGCAATGCAGTCGGAACACTATGACAAAGAAAAAGCAATAGCAATCATGCAACAGCAGAATTTGAAATCTCGGTTTGTGCTGTTTCTGATTGTGGGTATCATAATCATGATATTGTTAGTAATATTATTGATTGTGAGTAAAAAAAGTAAGTCGAAAGCAGTCGACTTGCTGAAAGCATCACAGATCATAGCTTCTTTTAAACGGGACTATGTGGATGCGCAGGAACAAAAGATATTATTGGAAAATAATTATCGAACCGTTTGTGAAAAATTAAAATCTTTGAAAGAGAATGAGGCACAGAGGCAGGGACAATATACGAAATTAGAAAGGCAGAAAAAGGATTTGGAAGAACAATTAGCAGGTTACAAGAAAGAAATAGAAGATCAGTTGGAAAAAGAAAAGCAGAGCTTGAAATTGCAGTTAGTAAGCAAAGAAGAAGAGGTGGTTCATTTGAAAAAGCAAATAGAGCAAATGGAAAACTTGGAAAAGAATGTGGAGATTTTAAGGCAATATATATTAAAACAATCAAGTCTTTATAATCAAATCATTCCTCTCGTAGGAAAAAAACATACAGTAAAAGATCATAAGGTAAAAATAGCGGCAGAAGACTGGCAGATATTCTTTAATCAAATGGATACAGCATTTAGCGGCTTTGCCTCCAACCTGGAGGCAAAGTACCATTTAAAAGATGAATATCTGGGACTGGCTTGTCTGATTTTCCTAAATGTTAAGCCCTGCAATCTGCAAATCGTGTACAACATCAGTCTAAGTGGCATCAGTAACAAAAGAAAGAGTTTGGCTGTAATATTAGATGTGTCAATCGATGATTTGGATAATTATTTGAGGACGAAAGTAATATGAAAAACAAAATGTGTATAGATTTTGATGTTGTATGATGTGATGTTTTTTAATGCTGTGTCGTTTAAGTTGCTTATATTTATATGTTTATATTTATGCTGGTAATGATTTTTATATGATTGGGATTGGTTGAAAAGTGTATAAAATTGAGGAAAAAGTGAATAGGAACAGCATTCTTGTTTGGATATTTAACCCTTACTTTACAGGTGAAAACACAATATAAAAATAGTATAACCATGAAAACTACAATTAAAATTTTGATGTTGGTTGTTGGATTCTTTTTTGTGAGTGGAACTATATCTTATGCAGAAAACGATTCTACTGAACGCATTATTATTAAAGAATCACAAGATCAAGAACGAACCCGTTCCATTTGTCCAGTTGAAGCTTGGTATCAAGGGACGAATGTTTATATTTCTTTCCTTGATCAGCCGGTCATAGCAACAATCTCTATTACTAATATTCTGAATGGCGAGGTTACAACGAACGTCTACCAGTCTCCACAGACGGTTTTAATACCTGTATATGGTGGAAGCGGTGAATATCAAATAGAAGTTAGTTATGATTCAAAGAGTTTTGTTGGTCATTTTGAATTGAAATAAGATTTATTCATTATAGAGACAAGTTGCCATGAAACGTTTGCACATATTATATTTGTATATAGGAAAAGTGGAATCAATAGTTCTGCAAGTCCTTTCTACTCGTTGTTCTGTCCAGTTATGTCGTGCTGGAGAAGAAAACGGATTACAAAAGGATGGTTGGGATTTGGTAGTTCTTCAAGATGCCGTATACTGTTTATTGCAAGCAAATTTCTGTCATAAATTGAAGAAATATCCGTGGCTGTTTGTTTCGACCCGTCCGGATATTCGGGGATATATGGCTCCTACCGCCGATTTGTTCGGTGTGGCCAATTTTTCCGGCATAAACCTGTCTTTGTGGGGAATTCCTGAAGAATTGCAACTTCGTTTGGATTATCCGGTAGAAAGGGCGGCAGACTGGTATTTTTATGAGCAGCAACCGGAAGTCTGCCGGATCGCCTATTGTCCGACCGGTAACAGTGTTCAGGAGAACGATTTCAAGTTGATATCTTTCGTCCAAAAGACGAATGCCGAAGTTACGATCGTCTCGGATCGTTATCGGGGAATGGCGGATGCATTCCCTCCGTTCGTCCGTGTCGTACCGGAGAAAGACCGTCTTGCTGTCTTCAAAAAATCCCATTTGGTTGTCGCTTCCGGGCGGGACACTGTCCGTGCCTTGGCTGTCTGCAAGCCTTGCGTTGTCTTGGGGGATTGCGGTTTGGGCGGATGGGTGACACCTGCCAATTATGAGCAACTTCGAAGTGTATCCTTTTCCGGCAGGAAAGGCGGTTGCTCCGGTGAATTTGTGCCGATGGACCTGTTGGAAACGGAGATTCGGAACGTATTCTCATCTGATTGCAAGGATGCGATGCTTGCCCTTCGTAAAAAGGTGCTTGCCGTGTACGGCATGGACCGCTTTTCCGCAGGTTTGACCGGTGAAGTCGAGCGGATCATCGCTTTGTCTGCCCGTTTGAAGAGCCGGAAAGGACGGTTTGAACTGAAACCGTTCCAGTCTTCTGTATTCCATGTGGAGGAGTTGGATGGGAAAATGTATATTATGCGTGGTATGCAGTGTCTTGGCGAGATCGAGGAGGAAATGGCGGGATTGCTGAAACAATGCGACGGTACTGTGACGGTGTCGGATTTGATCGTCCGTAACGGCTATGAGCCGGAAGATGCCGTCATCCTTTGGGAAAATCTGCATGCTTTGTGGAAAGAGAAACTAATCCTGTTCGCGTTATGAAGCAGTTGCCTGATTTCGACCTGAGTATCGTGATGCCGTTCTATAAGCGTCTGGATGAGTTTAAACGGGTGTTCCCGTCTAAAGCGAAGTACTATGAACGCAACGGGATAGAGGTGGTGATTGTCGCGGACGAACCGACTGAGGAGCAAGGTCTCTTGGATTATATCCGAAGATATCCCTTTATCAATTGGAAAGTCGTGGTCAACGACGAGGATCATCCCTGGCGAAATCCGGCGAAAGCATTCAATGTCGGTATCCGGCAGGCTACGAAGCGGTATATTCTGGTGATGGATCCGGAGTTGGAGTTTTATACGGATGTGATTTACGAATTGCGTGAGAAGTTGGACTCTTATCCGGAACATTATGCCGTCGGTCAAGTCTTGTTCACGGGCATTAGTGAGGAGATAGATGAAGAAACGCTGCATAAACATGACCGTGAACTGATTCCATACGGGAGCATCATGGCGAAGAAGGAATATTTCGAACGGATCAGCGGTTATAGCGAACATTATACCGAATGGGGCGGTGAAGACGATCACCTAAGAAAACGTTTGGAACTGGCAGGTATCCGCCGTTTGTTTTTTCCGGATTCGGTGTTGGTTCACCGGGAAGGTATGAGGAAGCGGACCATTTCCCGCAACGAGCAGCGGGCGCGGATTCCCCGCGATGTCTTGTCCGAAATGCTTTTGCCCGTGGAGATCGGGGTAAACGGAGAAGATTGGGGTATGGATTTCAGCCGTGTCGCATACGACTGGCGAGATCATCCTTTTGCAAAGGAGCAGTGCCGGGAATATCTTTCGACATTGAAGCAGTTCGATATTCCATCTGACGAGGTCTTTGAAAAGTCTTATCCATTGATAGCTTTGATCCCTACCTATAATGAGTCGGAACGGATCGTCGATTGCCTTCGGAGCGTGGAGAAATATTGTGATGGCATTATCCTTTTGGATGATGACAGCCGGGACGATACGTATTCCATTGCCCGTTCGGAGAAGTTATTGTTGAAAGCGAAGAAAGTCCGTACGGAGTTCAACGACAAGCAGAACCGGAACATATTGCTGGATATCGCTTCGTTCTTCAAGGCCGAATGGTTTATCTTCATAGATGCGGACGAACGTTTTGACGATCGGTTTGTGGACTTGCGTGATGTGATGAAAAGGGATGATGTTGATACGGTCGGGGTTTGGATTGCGAATTTGTGGGATAGTATGGAGACGTATCGGGTGGATATGGAGGATACAAATCCTTTGTCCCAAAATGGGCTTTGGTTCCGATGGAGGATGTTTCGAAACAAAGGGCATATGAATCTTAGGATTAGTAGATCTTTGCATTTTGCAGCAGTACCTTATAGGACTGAGAATACAAATTGGATCTCACATTCCTTATTAATTCATTTAGGATATTTAGATTCCGTTGATAGAATAAAAAATATTTTTTTATCAAGGTGAGGATCGAGATAAAATTTTGAGTTATGAGAATATATTGTATGATAAATATAACTTATTGAATGTTAATGATATATTATTGTCTGCATTGAATGTGGAGAGGTAGAAGCAGAACGGCCTAATGAACAAGGGATGCATATACGTGATATATCTTTTCAGGATATGAAAAAGATCAAAAAATTAGAGTTGTTGAAAAACTCTATTGTTGAGCTTAGTAAAGATAGTTCTAGAGTATTAAAAGGGAGTGCTGGTTGTTCAACAAGTCCTCATAGTACTCATGTGAATACATGCTTTACTTACAATTGTTGTGGCTCGCAAGGTTGTTCTTATAAGTAAGAGCAAAGGATAGTTTAAACCGAGGGGGAATTGATATTTCTCCTCGGTATGTTTGATTTTAGTTCATAGGGTTGAAATTGAAAGCGAATTAATATATATGTGGCAGGTCATTGTAAATGAACGTGTAAAGTGTGTAGAAATACGTCGAAAAATAGATGAAGTATTTGATGTGCTGGTAAATAGGATGAAGGATGTAAAGAATTTTGATCTTTATTTGGGTAGATCTGGTATTTGTCTTTTTTGCATATTATAGCAATATAAGTAAAAGAGCTAATAGTGAATTAGAAGATTGTATTGATGGTATTATAGATACTATGTCCCATTATACTATAGAAAATGTTAAAGAGCTTACCTTCTTTGCTGAATCTTTTTGGTTGTTATGTCATTTATATGAAATGAAGAAAATTGATATGAACATTGATAATTACTTTTTAAATTCAGATCGACAACTATATATGGGTATGGAGATGTTGTTAAGAGAGAAAGAGTATGGCTGTATTAATGGCGGAATTTCTATTGCTATGTACTTTTATTATAGATATATATTAGGAGATTATAAAAGTAAGTTGTATTTGGATAGATTTGTAGATATTTTAAAGGATATATCTATAGAACATGATAATACTATTAGATGGATATGTACTGTTGATTATGGAACATATGAACAGGGGTATAATTTAGGTATTGCTCATGGAATACCTGGTATATTATTATTCCTTAGAAAATTGTACTTGAAAAACATTAAAGTAGATGAAATTGAAATGTTATTATTGAAATCATGTAATTTCATGTTGCAGCAAAAACATTCGTTAGAAACACATAAATCATATTTCTATAATGTTAGTAATTTATCTGGTATTGGTCATGATACTAGATTAGGATGGTGTTATGGAGATATGTCTGTCGGATATGCATTATACTTGATATCGTTAATACAATTGTCAAATTATAAGGATATAAGGAAAGAGGCAGAAGAGATCTTAATAGAAACAACAAAACGTACTAATTTATTGGATATTGGAATTGTAGATGCTGGAATTTGTCATGGTACTTCTAGTATTGCTCATATGTACCATCGTCTATATTCTTTAACCAGTAAATTAGAATTTAGAAATTCTGCACAATATTGGTACGATGAAACGTTGAAGATGGTAAAGTCTGAAAATGAATATGCAGGATATAAACTTCCTTATTATTTAAAAGATTCAGAAAAAGATATTAGAGAATTACATAATTTGTCATTTTTAACAGGTATTTCAGGAATAGGTTTATCCTTAATATCTGCAATTTATCCTATAGAACCTACTTGGGATATGTCATTACTATTGAGCTAATAAAAATATTCATTGTTATAAATATTTATGATGAAGTATTATTCTATTTTACCCGAGGTTGTTTTACGGACTCCTAGTTGCTCTTTTAATGAGTTGAAAAAGTGTAACTATGATGATATAGGACTTTTATTTTCTCAAAATAATATTTCAGAATCTATACGTATTTCATCTTTGGATTTGTATGAGAAAATGAGGAAATATCATTCATTAAATGATAAGGATAGAATTCGTGTGAAAAATTCTTTTATTCGTTATTTTATTCGTAGATCAACTCGATGTACTCCATTTGGATTGTTTGCTGGATGTTCAATTGTAATGTTGAATGATTATACTGATTTACTTCTTTCATCTCGGAAAAAATATCATACCCGTTTAGATTTAAGTTTCCTTTCTTATTTATCTCATACTCTTGTGGAAGTACCAGAAATTAAGTGTAAATTAAAATTTTATCCTAATAATAGTCTATATAATGTGGGTGATGAGTTTCGTTATATTGAATATTATTATATGAATAATGAACGAATATATCAAATATCATCTGTGAAAAAAACAGATTATTTAGTGGATATATTAGAATTATGTAAAGAGGGAAAGACTGTTGAACTTATATTGGATTATTTAGTGAATATAGGTTTCTCTGAAAGTTTAGTTGTTGCTTATATCGATGACTTGATAAAATCTCAAATTTTAATTTCTGAACTAGAGCCTGTAATAATAGGTGATGATATTTTGAATAGAATTTTATCTATTTTGAAAAAAAAGGTACAGAAAATGTTTTTTATCATACTTTGAAAAAAATTCAAAATGTAATAGTCTCAATGGATTGTGATGAAAATGATCGCATAGAAAAATATGAATTGATTGAATCTTTAGTAAATTCGTTAGGGATTGATTATGATAGGAAGCACTTAATTCAAGTTGATACTAGTAATTTTGTTCTTAATTCTAAAATTGGTATTTCAATAAGAAAAGAAATTGAGTCTACAATTTCTTTTTTGAGTAAAATCATTTATAAAAAAGAAGATTCTAATTTGATAGAATTTCAAAGATTATTTGAAACAAGGTATGGAGATAAGGAAATGCCACTATTGGTGGTGCTTGATCCTGAAATAGGTATTGGGTATCCAACAAGCGATAATATTCAAGATGTATCTTTGTTGTTGAAAGATTTTTTTCTTCCAGAAAAGAAAAATTAATAGAGAGAATAGAATTAGATCGTATTCAGTTGATTATTTTGAAAAAAATCTCGAAGGAAACGTCTTTTTTAGAAGAGATAGAGTTGTTAGATCACGATTTTGTGGATTTTGAAGAGGATTGGGATAATTTGCCAGATTCATTCTCAGTCTTTTTTGAAATCATAAAGGATACAAATAAGCAAACTTTGATTCGGTTAAAATCTGTAGGGCATAGTTCTGCAGCTAATTTATTGTCACGCTTTGCCTCTGGGAATAAAGGATTCGAAAATCTTGTAAAAAAATAACAACAAAGGAGCAAGAGATAAATCCTAATGTATTGTTGGCGGAAATTGTGCATTTGCCTGATTTGAGAATAGGCAATGTGTTATCTCATCCAAGATTTAGACATTATGAGATTGTTTATTTAGCAAACTCATCAATAAAGTCGGATAAAATGATATTAGGTTCAGATATTATGATATCAATTAAAAAGGGGAAAATATTTTTAAGATCTAAATCTTTTGATAAAGAAATTAGGCCTTGTTTAACTAATGCTCATAATCACTCTTTGTCTACAATTCCTTTGTATAGATTTTTAACTGATATGCAGCATTATGATAAACGTACAACATTGTCATTTGATCTGACAAATTTGCTTGATATTTTGTCTTATATTCCTCGTATACGTTATAGAAATACAGTTTTATTTTTAGCATCTTGGCTTATTATGGTAGAGGAAATAAAGACTTTTATGTCTATTTCTGAAGGAAATATTCTACTTCCTAAAATAAAAAGATGGAGGGAAAATAAAAAAATACCTCAGTATTCTATTTTGGCAGATGGTGATAATGAGCTATTTATAGATTGGGATAATTTCCATAATGTACAAGCCTTTTTTTCTATAATTAAAAGTAGGAATAGTTTTATTATAAAAGAATTTTTGTATGATGAAAATAATGCTGTTGTCAAGGATGAGTTAGGAAATATTTATATGAATGAATGTATAATGTCATTATTGAAGGTTTAATATGGGTAATATAAAAAGAACATTTGTGCCAGGTGATGAATGGATTTTTTTTAAAAATCTATACAGGCGTTAGAATAGCAGATTTTATTTTAGTGAAGGAACTATATGTTGTAATTGATAAATTAATTATTGATGGGAAAGTCGAAAAGTTTTATTTTATTCGTTACCGTGATCCTGATTTTCATATTCGATTACGTTTATTGGTACCAAATAGGGATTTGTTTTTGTTT
>ENA-OQJB01000635-OQJB01000635.1-human-gut-metagenome-genome-assembly--contig:-NODE-635-length-15682-cov-3.050402_pt1 | contig 15682 bp, 18 predicted proteins | sample MGYA00242599_ERZ504765 | MGnify/ENA primary metagenome ERZ504765 (study PRJEB26092, sample SAMD00036354) | human gut metagenome | host: Homo sapiens | study: EMG produced TPA metagenomics assembly of...
CAAGAAATAAAGTTAAACAAATTAGTGAAAGAGGGAAGCGATGGGAATGGGAGAATAATTCAGTTTAAGCTTTATTCAAATCAATATAAAATACTTTGGTAATTGCTCAACTTCAAGGAGCAGGTGGAGCCTTTATCAACCAATAAAAAATAGTCATTATCTCATATCTGGCAGCAACATCTGTAGTAAAAGGGGAAATGACTCTTGGAATGATGATTGCCATACAATATGTTCTTGGGCAGTTGAATACTCCATTGAATCAATTCTTAAACTTCATAAAAGAATCGCAAGAAGCTAAAATTAGTTTAGAACGTATTAATGAGATATATGATAAACCGGATGAAGAACCTGTAGGGGTTAGTAAAATTACCAATATACCTAGTTGTTCTAATATCATATTCCAGAATGTAACTTTCTGTTATGGAAATCCTGAGGCAGAAAAGGCCCTTAAAAATATTAATCTTATTATTGAGGCCGGCAAAGTAACCGCCATAGTAGGAACAAGTGGAAGTGGAAAAACAACTTTACTTAAATTGCTATTGGGATTTTACCATCCAACTTCTGGTATCGTTTGTATTGGAGAAAAATCTTTAACAGATTATAGCGAGAAATACTGGAGAAGATGTTGTGGGGTGGTAATGCAGGAAGGATTCATATTTTCAGATTCAATTGCAAAAAACATAGGCATTATTGATGAAGAGCTTGATTATGACAGACTACACTATGCAGCACGGCTGGCCAATATCGATTCTTTCATTAACTCACTCCCACTAGGATACGAAACCAAAATTGGGAGTGAAGGCTGTGGATTAAGCAATGGCCAAAAGCAGCGAATATTGATAGCAAGAGCGATATATAAAAATCCAAATTATATTTTTCTAGATGAAGCAACTAATTCATTAGATACCACAAATGAAACTATCATCATGGAGAATTTGCAGAAATTTTACTCGGGAAGGACAGTTGTGATAGTCGCACATCGATTAAGCACAGTTAGAAATGCTGATAAAATAATCGTTCTTCATCATGGAGAAATAGTAGAAGTAGGTACTCATGAAACGTTAATATCACATCAAGGTGTTTATTATCAATTGATTGAAAATCAATTGGAACTCAATAAGAATGTATAATTATGAATGAACAAAATCCGAAATTAGAAAAAATAATGAACAAAGTTCCTGGTGGGTTGATTATTAGTGGGATAATGTGGCTTATTATGTGTATCTTAATAATTGCAGGTATGTATTTAATAAAGTATCCGCACTTTACTTACATATCAGTCATATATAATGGAAACCAGAATAATGAACATAAAAATGAATTGCTTTTCACAATAGAAAACACTGATATTGGGATATTACAGTCTCATATTAAGGGAAGCCGCGTTTCATTGAAAATAAATGGAAGACTACTATTAGGAGTTATAACAAATATATTTGCGCAAGGAAAAGATGAATTCATTGAGATAAGTATTACTGATATAGATATGCAGAAAATACCTGTAGGAAGCAAAGGACAGATGGCAATCATGATGTCTAAAAAACGAATGTTTGAATTGATTCCTTTTCTAAAAAGAGCTAGTAAATAACAATATACACTATAAAAATGGGAAATATATTTAACATAGAAGAATACTGCAAGGATACTAAAAGTACTCTTAGCATGCAAGATGTGGAAATTAATGATTATAATAAAGACTATGTGATTTTAGTAGCTAAAGAAACTGGAGCTTGGGCTACTATTAATAAGTCATGTATCTATCTTGTTGAAGAACTATTAGAAAAAGAAATTACCTTGAATAAATTTAAAGAAACATTTCCTGAACATATTCAACTATTAAATTTACTTTTCAATTCAGGGGTTTTAAAAGTTAATCATACATCATCATTCCATGATAAGTTAAAAAGGCGCCAATGCAAAATATCCAGTTCCAACGTTTGCCAAGTTGTACTTAGGTATACAAAGAGTTGCAATTTATCATGCTCTTATTGTTATGCTCATACAGATTTAAAACCTCCTACATCAATGAGCAATGAAACTGTTTTATACATATTGCGCAAATTGAGTAAATCTTATCCAGAGAAGGTTCTTAATTTATCATTTCACGGTGGGGAACCATTGTTGAACTATAATAAACTTGTACCTTTGGTAAAGGAAATAAGGAAAATTTCTGAAAATATTAAATTCTACATACAAACTAATGGAACTTTAGTAACAAAAGAGATTGCAGGTTTTTCTAAAAGCAGAAAATTTTAATGTTGGAATAAGCATAGACGGGTTTGATACCGCTTCTAATTCACATCGATGCCAACTCAACGGGAGTAGTTCATTAAAACAGTCGCTTATTGGACTGGATTATTTGTTGGCTGCTGGAATTTCCCCCGGAATGTTTACGGTAGTCACTGCTGCCAATCAATATAAGCTATTAGATCATTTTGATTTTTACGTAGGCAAAGGTATAAAGAAATTCAATTTTAGCCCTATACTTCATTCTGGGAAAGCAGCTGATAAAAAATATGATGTGAACATTAATCATTTGATTGAAACAAATCTCAAATTAATGGAGAAAATCAATTTGATAAATAATGAATGTAATAATATTGAAGACTATATTTCTGAAGTGAATATTAGTAATCTACTGAATAATTTGTCATCTTTGAATATTTATAATTTGTGCACATTGGCTCCTTGTGGAGCCGGTCATACAATGCTGGGGTTTGATATTGACGGTTCATTCTATTCCTGCGATTATTTTATCGGTAATTTAGAATTTAAAATTGGCAATATTTATGAAGTAGATGACATAAAAAATAGTATTTTCAGAAATCCATCAGTTCAAAATTTATTAAAGAGAAATATTGATAGTATTAAAGAGTGTAGGATGTGTACATGGAAAAACGTATGTACATATCATTGTGCTTCAGATTCCTATTTTAATCACAAAACACTATACAAGCCACATAGTATGTGCGAATATGTAAAAAAAATTATTCCTCGAATAATAGATTTATTATATAGGAAAAAAATATCTATAAATAACATTCCGCCCTGTTGATAAAGGGTGTTAAAATATTTTTCTATGACTATATAAAAATGAATTGATATGAAATTTATAATAAGTGCCATACTTTCCTTGTGTATTAACAATGTATATGCACAGAAAATAACCGGAGTAATTACAGACAGAGATAATAACCCGATTGAATTTGCAACAATTGTTTTACAGACAACTGATTCTGTATTTTTGAATTCTGCCTATACCGATTCCGTTGGGAGATTCAGTATAAAAACAGATACACTTCCTGTAATTATAACCATTCAACATCTGATGTACGAAACGTATCAAAAAAATGTAACACAAAGGCTATTGGCTCTATCCAGATGAATGAGAAAAGTCAAATGTTGTCTGAAGTGTCTATAATAGGTGAATATCCGCTGGTGAGAGTCATTGACGGAAAAATGACTTATAATATGTCGCAGCTTTTAACAGACAAAATGGCAACTAGCATCTATGATGCCATATTGAAACTTCCTGGGATTCATATACAAAAGGGTACTTTTCAACTGATAGGGGCAAATAACGTGACTATCCTAATCAATGGAAAGAAAACCAATATGGATGAAAACCAATTGAATAATCTGCTAAAAAATATGCCGAAAGAGCGTATTCGGGAAGCAGAAGTAATGTATAGTGCTCCTCCCCAGTATCATGTACGTGGAGCCGTAATAAACCTTGTACTTGACAATGCGATTTACGACACCCAGCAATTGCAAGGACAAATAAATACGTTGTATAACCAAGGGTATTATAAGAATTTTCAAGGAGGTGTCACAATCCTATATAACACTCCTAAAACCTTGACAGATTTCCTCTATTCGTTCGGTTACAACCAGGTTCGCACAGGACAGGAAATTATATCTCAACATATATTCAATGATCAGGTATCTGATATAAATCAATCCGACCGAGGTTACTCCGTCAAGCCTATCCATACCATTCGTTTGGGGAATGATTGGCTAATCAACGACAAGGACAAAATCACCCTAGCATACACTGCAGAAATTCAGCCGTGGATGCGGTCTTTCAATTCTTCTAATGGAACCTACTCAGATTCGGAAAATAAAAAAATACGGATAAGCCAGTGCAAATGCACAATATTGCGTTGAACTACACCTCCGGATTTGGGTTTAGCACAGGCATTGACTTCACTTCCTATAAAAACCATACGACACAGCATTACCGGGAAAGGATGGAAGGCAAGGAAGATTTCTTTGATGCCCGCTCGAAGCAAGATATTCGCCGTCTTTCATTCTACGCAGATCAAAGCCATTCACTGGGAAAAGGCTGGACATTGAATTATGGTACTAAATTTAGTTTCGCCTCAGACAAGAGTTCTCAAATCTATCATTCCTCTGTCAGCCATAATTGGTCAGACTATGACAGTGACAGCCAATTGAATGAGTACACTTATGATTTATACGCAGGTTTCTCCAAGCGTTTTGCCAACAATCTCTCCCTGAATGCTTCCTTGACCGGAGAGTATTATAAGCATAAGAAAATTGACTACCGAAGCCTATTCCCTATGATGGAAATTACTTATACAGCTAATCCTGTCTCTGTTTTTCAACTGTCAGTTTCTTCTGATAAGGTTTATCCGTAGTTATTAGGGAAATGACAAAATACAACATCTTACCTCAATGGATATACAGAAATACAGGGAAATACGGATTTGAGACCTGACAAAAAACTACTCGTTTCAGTTAAACTACATCTGGAAAAGTAAATATATTTTTACATTATTCGCGAATTATACAGATGATTTTTTCTGCCAGATACCTTATCAGTCCTCCGACAGATTGATGCTGATTTATAAGACCTTGAACTTTAATTATTCAGCGAAGTTAGGGTTTAACATGATGATTCCGTTTCGGATAAGCAGGATATTTGAATCCAGATTTATCTTAAACGGATATTACGACAAAATGAAAAGCGACCATTATTATGACCTAAGCTTCACGAAAAACAATCTAGCGATTTATACCAATCTTGATAATACATTTACCATATCATCGAAACCCAATATCAAGGCGGAATTATCCGGTTCCTATATTTCACGTAACATTCAGGGGCCTATGACTATCAATGCCATGTATCGCATTGATACGGGTATAAAATGGACATTTAATCGTAACAAAGCGGAATTATCTCTGAAAGTCAACGATATATTCAACTCATGGGCTCCGAAAGAACTTAACCTCCAATATCAAACACAGAATCTACGGATGAAAGAAGTTGTGGATTCAAGAAGGATTTCTTTGTCTTTCACATACAGGTTTGGCGATTTCAAACCAAAAGCACACAAAGAAGTAGATCAATCACGGTTTGGCAAATAAGCATAAAAAATTAGATGTACTAAAGTAAATAACAGAAGCTATTAGATTACTCGAATAAGCATTTTATATAATAACAATTAGTTATGCAAATACTAAGAATGATGATATGTCTGTTTATGATAAATGGCACTTTTGTATTGAAGCCAATCTACGCCCAAGAACATTGGGGTAAGGAGGACTCTATAAAACTATCTAAAATGCTAAATGGAGAAATGCCAATATATATAAATAAAAAAATCAAAATAGAATTTGAAAAATCGCTTTTAGAACATCCTCAAATAGAAGATAATGATGAGTGGAAAAAATATCTAAATTTTAAACAATCATTGACATACCATTGGTTATCCCCAATTGACGATGATATATTGACTAATCATTTTTTACAAACTTACAATAAAAGAATGAATGATAATTTGTTTTTCATGAATAATCAAATTATAAATATTTCCCAATATTCCAATATGTCAATACCACTTGCGAAGAGAATTCATTTCAATGTTTATGGGATCAAAGAATTAAGTGAGAAAAAAGTACTGCCCCATCCTATCTCCTTTTTTCCTTACGAGTTTGGAGCAGGTTTTTCATATGATATTAATCGCCACTTAAAAATAGGAACGCAAAGTAATTATCAATATAATTCTATTCACAAAAAGTGGGAGTGGTTTATGGGACTTGGAATAGTTGTGGTCTTTTGACAACTTCAGAGAATTCTATTTTTAAGGTATTATTGCCACTATAGAAAATTTTGCACCATAGCAAAACTTCATGCGTAGCAAGAAATATAAAAATATATTTTGAATATTTAACTTACAGTCTATACTGTTTATTGATGTTTTTCTATTTTTGTACTATAAATAAACGAAATATGAAAAATAAAATTACCATACTGGGAAACTTAATATTTGATAATTGGTTTCTATTTGTAATAAATACATTGATATACATATATTCATTGTATTTAGAGTTGAAATATATATTCGTAGATGACTTCTATCGATTATCAGTATATAAAAGATATGGGAATGAAGAGGAGTTTCTCAAATTTCTTTCATCAGAAAGATCTTTAGATTTTCTAAATTATTTATGGATGCCAATACACGTTATTGGAATTGCTTTGTTTACAACAATATGCATATTCTTGGGCTTTAATATTATGGGAATTAGATTAGCCTTCAATAAGGCTTTTAAATATTCCTTGCAGGCATCAATAGTATTTTCGTTCAACTATTTGTTATTGACTTCTCTTAGAAAAATTATTGGGTGTCGTAACTTAATAATTACAACACTGTCGATGATGTGTATTTTGTTCAATCATTAGGTCGCTTGTTCACTCGCTTTAATTGGCCAGATTGGGCTTATGGCATTTTAGGCAGGATTAGTATTGTAGAGTTTCTTTTTATTTTGTACTATCAATAATCATAGCAAAATCAATAAAAATCAACTTTAAAACAAGTTTATATAAGACCGGAATATCATACGGTATTGGTTTGTGTTTTCTTGGAATAATAACAACCTTTATTGGTTTTATTATATAACAATTATTATTAACTTATTAAATTAGTTTTTTATGAAAAAAGTAAGCAACAAAGTTTTGTCCCGTGCATTTGGGGGTAAAATGTTTGGATCAAAAACAGAATGCGAACGTTGGGAAGGCGGTTGTAGATGCCGTCAAGTCTATTACACATTTTGGGTAAAATCCTATGGAGCCTGGAACCCTGCAGCCGATTGGCAGTGCAACTAACCAGTAGGTAAATAAGAGATATATCTTCATTGGCTGCTTTTTATTTAATCTTTTAAGAATTAATAAAATAGTAAAGCCAATTGATGGTATATCTCTTTTATTTTTGCAAATTATGAATAGAAAAAAATATTGTATTGCAACAGTAATATTTATAGTGGCGTCCACCATGTCACTCTTTACAATTTCAATAAGAAAGCATAGTTACAACGCTTCTCATTCATTTGATATGAATTCTATCCATATGGATATAGAAAACCGGAATATTCAATTATCTATGCAGGTCACGAAAAGTATTATGTGTATATTTTTTAACACAGAATGCGATTTATGTGCCAAAGAAATTCTTTATATAAAAGATAACTTAGATATATTTTCACGTAAATACAACCTCGTTCTAATATCATTTGAAGATAGACATAAATTAATAAATTATAAAAATGAAATTATATCTAAAGATAAAACCTCTTCATTGATATTCATATCCGACAGTAATTTTGAACTTATTGAAAAGTACAATGTATCTGTATTTCCGACCATTTTAGTTTTCTCTAAAAATGGAATAGAAGAAAGTAGATGTACTGGTATAAATATTGATTTTTTAAAACAACTAAAAAGTAATATGTAATGATATTAAATATCGATCAAGCGAAGAAAGTATTTACGCAACAAAAATCAATTAATTTATGCGGGATAGCTTGTCTTATTTCTGTATGTAAATACTTTAATATTAATGTCAATGAAGCGGAAATATTGAGAAACAGTGGAACTGTACATACAGGCACAACCCTTTTGGGCATAAAAGAGTCAGCAGAAAAACTCAATTTAACAGCAGATGGTTATAGATGCAGTATTGATGAATTAAAGAATTGTGACACAATTTCGATATTACATACGGTTAACAAAGATGGTTTTACCCATTTTGTAACCTGCTTTGGGTATAATAATATAACTAATCAATTTTTAATTGGTGATCCGGCAAGTGGGTTATTTCATTGCGACGAATATTATTTAGACTCAATATGGAAGTCAAAACTTTTATTGTTATTTGATAGTAAAAAAAGCACATCTAAGAATAACAGAGACAAAAAAAGCAACAATTATCAATATATTTTTGATATTATAAGTCGAGATATACCACTCCTACTAGTTACATTAATCTTAAGTATATTTGCATCAATTTTTAGCTTAGTTCCAGCCATCTTTATTCAAAAATTGGCAGACGATATTATTCCTCAAAAAAATATGATGCTCATTTTTTATGGTATCATGCTTTATGCCTTAATACTCGTAATTATAGCCATAATATCATATATAAATGAAAGAGTTATTATTAAGCAAAACCTATTATTCAATGTAAGGATATTGCAAAATCTTTTATTTAGGGTCTTTCATTTACCCATAACTTTTCACAAGTCACTAAATACTGGGGAAATAGTATCAAGGTTGAGCGATACTGAGCGAATTCAGAATTCAATAGTATTGCTTATAAATTCAGTTTTTATGCAAATAATCATTTTGTTTGTATCTATATCCATTTTATTCTATTATGAACTAAATATAGGAGTAATTGCACTATTAAGCATACCTTCGCTTATTTGGTTGTCATATTATTATAGTTCTAAAAATAGGAAAGAAGCAAAAGCAAACAATGGCAAAATATGCCAAATTTGAAGCATATTCAATAGATATACTTTCCGGATATTTTGCGATAAAAAGTAATGTAAAAGAAAAACTGTTTCATAAAAGGCTACTTGAATCATACAAGTCTGCTCAACTAAAAAGAACGGATCTCCAAATACTTAATTCTCAATATAATTTATACACTAACTTAATTGTATGTGTATTTTCAATTACCGTTGTTTTGCTAAGCTCGTACTTTGTGGTTATCGGAAAAATTGAAATTGGAGTTTTATTTGCAATTATTACTATTTTGGCTCAAATTCTTCAAGCATCCATAAAAGTAGTTTCATATATGGTAAGTGTGCAAGAGGCAAAAGCCGCTTATAATCGTTCTCTTCTTATAATTCAGCATCCTCTTGAAGACAATAGTAAACATATAGATATAACAATAACTTCTTGTAACATGCTTGCATTAGAAAATGTTACGTTTAAGTATCCGGGACGAGAAATTTTACTTGAAAAAATAAATTTAACAGTCAGGACAGGTGAGCTTTTATCTATATTTGGTCGGATCGGTAGTGGGAAAACAACGATAATTCAACTGATTCAACGTTTTTATGCACCAAGTGAGGGTATTATAACATTTAATAATGCAGATATTAATAAATTTGATTTGCATAAATGGAGAAGACAAATAAAGGTCGTTTCACAACAAACCAAATTGTTTATTGGAACAATTGCGGATAATATATCTATGTTTTCTGATTCGTTGGAAAATGTAGAGTTATTTTGTAAGACAATGCAATTGGATTGGTTTTTCAAAATTGAAGATTTGAAATTGCATAATATGGTCGATGAGAATGGGAACAACCTTTCGGGAGGTCAAAAGCAGCTGATTGGGATTGCAAGAGCCTTGTATCAAAGTGCTCCAATTTTAGTATTAGATGAACCAACAGCAAGTATGGATAAAGAGTGTGAGCTTGAGGTGATCCAATTACTTTTTAGGCTAAAAAAAGACATGATAATAATAATGATAACCCATAAACCAGAAATAGCAAAAATGAGTGATAAAATTTATATATTGGATAATAAGCACATGACGGTTTGTGATGACTATTTACTCTTATAATGATAAAATACCCTAATAAAAATAAATCAATATTATTGTTGGTTGCTATGACGATTTTATTTTTACTGAGTTATACCTTATATATAACAATAGCAACTGTCACTATGAACCAATAGTTACAGTTGCTATTGTTTTATTACGCTTGATATATCGTAGTTGTACCAATTACTATATTTTGTGCTTTGCATAGTCAACTAGTTTCCAAATGTAATAACTTCTATTTGTGTAGAAGCAATTCAGGGAATAAAGGAGCTTTTTGTAACTATGCTTTGATTAATTGATAAATTTGCATAACCTCCCTTTCCAACTGTTCTATTTTATATCCATCAGTATAAACAATGCCACTTAGATAAGATCCTAAAAATACATTCTCAAATATACTTGCAAAAAGTTCTACATTTATATCACTTCTAATCTCTTTTAGCTCTTTTGCTTTTTCTAAAATATTCATCCAAACCACTTTCTCCTGAGAAAGCCAATTGAATGCATATTCCCTCATTTTAGGTAATGCAAAAAATGCAGAAATTGTAATGTTCATCATTGCAGTGTTCACATTAAAAATTCCGGAAGCTGCCATTTCTTTTTTTCCTTTTGACAAGATTCTATAAAATGAGTCAATGTAAGTATAAGACTAGACTCCGGGGAGTTTTAGGCATAGAAGAGATACTATTGACTTCAAATATAAATTTTTGACTACATTTAAAAATAAATTTTCTTTGTTTGATATGATATAAAATTGCTCCGCGACTCAATCCTGTAGCTTGTTCTAAGTCTGCGAATGTAACTCGATCATATGGTTTTGACGTAAATAACTTGAAAGCTTCAATTAAAAGCTTATCCTTTGTAGATTTTCCATTTCTCATAACATTTTAAGTTTATCAGTATGTTCTGTTTACAAAGGTATTGAATATTTGTCGAATACAAATATATTTGTCTCTCTTTTCAGGAAATTAATAAAAAAAAACAATAGTCATAAAGAAAAAGAACTTATATTTGCACAGTCTATACTGTATAATACATAACATTATGAGGTACGTTATAAACATAACAAAAATAAGACCAGTAAAGATGGTTCTATTTTAGGGAAAGTCCTTGACTTTAAGAATGAAATGACTTTGCATGAACAAAGCGAGTTGAATGTATATAAAAAGCATCCACAATTAACGGCTTGCAATAGAGAAGTTACAATCTATAATAGATACACTCAACAAAAAGTACAAACTATCATGTTCGGCTCAAATAGCTATTTAGGTGCTACTATCTTTCCTGAAGCTATTCAAAAGGCTATTGAAGTGACGAAGGAATTAGGTATAGGATCTGGTGGAGTTCCGTTATTATCAGGTACATTTATGTATCAGCAAGAATTAGAACATCTTATTGCTAAAATGTCAGGTATGGATGATTCTATTCTGTTTTCTTCCGGTTATACAGCCAATTTAGGAGTTATTTCCGGATTAATACGAGCGAATAACCTCATCATACATGATAAGCTTAATCATGCTAGTCTACTTGATGGCACAGTCATGTCTGGTGCAAAAATGATTAGGTATAAACATGGTGATATAAGTCATTTAGAAAGTTTATTAAAAGACAACAGTCCTAAATATCCCGAAGGCATTCTGGTTGTTACAGATGGTGTATTTAGTATGGATGGTGATATCGCAAAACTTCCATTAATCTTGGAGACTATAAGGAAATATAATGCAGTTTTACTTATTGATGAAGCACATGCAACAGGAGTGATAGGTGATAATGGGGCTGGAACATTATCGCATTACGGAATTACTGATAGAAAAAATATTATTCTAACTGGAACACTGAGCAAAGCAATTGGAACAGTGGGTGGGTATATAACAGCCTCACAAGACATTATAGACTATTTGCGAATATATGCAAGAAGCAATATGTTCTCAACCTCATTGCCTCCCAGCGTATGTGCTGCTGCTATTGAGGTAATAAAGTATGCAAAATACAAATATAGTAGAACGACTCAAACAAAATGCAAAGTATCTACAACATAAATTTAGAGATGGAGGATTTAATATATTGAATACTGAAACGCCAATTATTCCTTTGGTCGTAGGTGATCAAGCCATTTTGACTCAAATGGCCAAAGATGCTTTTGATAACGGATTTGTCTTAAACTCTATTTTTCCACCAGTCGTACCAGCCAATTTGACAAGATTTCGAATAAGCATAATGGCAAACCACACACAAAAAGATATGGATATGTTATTTGAATTGATGATTAAATTATTTGATAAATACAACGTTCCACGATTCGTGAGATAATCATTCTATAAGTTGAGGTGTGTTCATTCTCTCAATAAAGAAGAAATTTTAGAGAAAATCATAATCAAAAAAGAAACGATATTAAATGTTCTAATACAAGTATACATTTTGTGGCTAAAAACTTTACCAAATACAATAAAACAAGTATAATGTCATTGATGAGGGTCAAAACTCCATTTTGAAAAGATGAACTTATAATTTGAAATTTGAGCATCCTAAAAGGCTAAAGAAAGGGTCATAGCATTACTCAATACAGAGTCTGATACGACCCTTTTTAGTATTTGTTGTTACAATCTGTAACTTTGGGGAGTATTCATTTTGGTTTTGACACCCCTCATCAATTACTGCAAAAAAACGGCTCTAATTTTTAATTGCAAATATAGATTCAAGAAAATAAGGGTATTCAAAAGTATGCAGTCTTTCGTAATAACAAGTCGTATGATATTGTTCTACATAAATACTTCGAAATAAAAAACCGCATACCAAAGAATCCATTTTAGAATTTTGAACTTTTTTATCCATTTGTGCTGCTAGTTTCCAGTACTTCTTATCACATGCAATAAATGCTAACATTCTTTCTTTAAAATCTAAAACATACAGATTAGCTTGTCCTGCAATGTGAAAGAAAGCACTACAAGGATTGATTAGAATTTCTTCTTGGTCGAACCAAGATTGTATCTTCACTAAATGCTCATTCTTTTTATTCCAATATTCTTGTAAAGAATAAGCCTCGTCAGGTATAACAGGAAAGAATATATTTAAAGGAGAAAAAAAATACTTAGCTATTACTTCCTTAAATATTGTTTCCTTATCTTTAAAATGATAAAAAATTGCTCCACGCTGCAACTTAGTAACACGTTCCAACTCAGGAACTGTCACTTTTTCCACATTCCTCTGAAGGAATAGCTTAAAAGCTTCCTTCAGAATCAATTCTCTTGAATTCTCTACAGGTTTATTAAACCAATCTGTCTCTGCCATAACGATAGGGTAAATTGTTTATTTAATTTCTTTAAGCAAACCCTTTACCATATCTAATATATTGAAAGGCACAGAGTCCGCTCATTTTGTAAAGAGAGGCACTGGTATACCCGAAAGACAAAACGAGCGACCTGTGCCGTATTTAAACAAATACGACACACTCGCTTCGTATATCCTTGTCTTTCTTGAAAATTACCAGTTTTCTCTTTACAAGTCCACACGAACACGAACTGAATGAGATAAACTCATTCTACATAAGAATGGTGATATTACACACCAACTTACTGCAAAGATACACAAAATATTATAATGTGTGAAAGTTGATTAAGGAAATAACGAATTTTAATTCAAGATGGTTGGAAGTAGTATATTGTTTCCAATAGATTATAAAAAAAACAGCCAAACTCTTAGATAAGAATTCGGCTGTTTTTAGATGTGTATGTCTTTTGGATATATACTATAACCAAAATGGGTCTTCTTTCCAATTTGTGGTAAAGCCCATTGCTGTGGTATCTACATTCGGGAACTCCTGTAACAGGGACTTGAAATCTTGCACCAGTGTATTTTCAGGTTCAATTGCATTAAGCCAATAGATAAGGCAGCAAAATACAGCATAGAAACGATTGGCCATTTGCGGTTTGTCCGTTATCCAGGTATTTCGCAAGGTGGCGGGTAACTGTGGTATGACAGGCATCACCCTGTTCCAAATACGTTCATGATGGGCGCAAGCATTTCTTAACGCATTGACCGCCTTCATCCAACTTTCAAGCATTTCATGCTGTGGTACGCCATACGAACGGGCGATTTTCTTTTTGATAGTCGTATCGGCGAAATTGAAATAGAGCTTAGTCAAGCAACCGAATGAAACCAATTCCAATATTTTCCATGCCGGAGGATAACCTTCTTTGCCGTATTTAACACAATGCTCCTTGATAAACTCGTCTTTGGAGCGTTGGAGTTCTCTCTCCAGCGTACTTAAGTTCTCTGTAAACTTATGCTTGTCTGTGGCCAATTCCGGCTGGATAAACCAAAATGCGCCATGGCTTAACGAGAAATGATTGATAATCTTGGCACGCAAGGACACTTCTATTTGTTGTATTGCAGAGAAAATAAGCATTCTTAGCCGTGTATCGAACAGATATAGTGACACAGCCTTGCCAAATGAGGCTCCGGACTTGTATTGGTGCATAACCGTATCTTGCTCCATAGGACGAAGATATGTCCTGAAACGGAAATAGCTGACATTTTCAAGAAATGCCAACGCCTTGTTGTCGTCAGTAATTGACAGTCCCCTATCTTTTAATGTTTGGATTAAAGCAGGAACTTCAAGAGGGGAATTTGTATAATCCATAAACGTATATATAAAAAAGTTCCGCCCTGGTACGCTGTTCTACGGGAAGCGTGGCGGATTCTAGCAATGCAAATGTACGACTTTCTTTTGGAATATCCAAGAGTTTCGGACAAATCAATTCATTTTTAACTATTTTAAAGCCTGTTCTTATCCCCATGCGATCGGTTCCACGTGTCGTAATCGGAATACGTAGGGGTATCATCCCAAAAGGATGATTTCTTTCTTCTTTTGCGGTGTTTGGGCTTTTTATCGTAGTCATCCCCACCGGAAAATATGCTTTTGAGTATTACATAACCTACCAAAAGTATTATCAGAGCGTCCATATATTCATGTTTTAAGTGTTTTAAAATCAGTATGTAAAGTTACAAAACAATATCTATATAATCAAATAATCACAGAGAAAATTCGCAAGAAAAACGCTGTCAGAAAATACCTAAACGGGCGACAGCTTCCTCTTTTGTCTCCCGGACAAACTGCAAGAGAATACCGGGATTGATGTAACGGTTTTGGAATTTGCAGGTAAGGTGCATATGGGGACCGGTACTGCGCCCCGTGTTGCCGGTAATGGCAATCACCTCGCCGGGCATGACGGAAGCCCCCCGACGAACCAGCACTTGGGAAAGGTGGCAATAGCTGACGGTGTAACCGCCGTGACGGAGGGTGACGAAGTTACCCGAACGCCTGTCGTACCCCACCTTGACCACCACGCCCGACAACATGGCGTAAGCTTCTTCACCTTTGGCACGCAGGTCGATCCCGTTGTGCCGACTGCGCTTCTTGCTGAAAGGGTCGATACGGAGACCATAAGGCGAAGTGACAGTAATACGCTTCAACGGATAGGAGACGCTCATGTATCGCCGTACCCACTCGCCATACTCATTGGCAGGGAATTTCCCTGCCGTAGAAACAGACTCCTTATTTGGATTGGAAACCTTTTCTACAGGAGGAAGGCCTTTTTTTGTGTCTATGCGACAGACCGGTTGCCGCCTGGCTACGGTGTGGAACTGCGCTTTAGCGGACAGACACACCGACAGCATGGATAATATAAGAATCGCTTTCATACGGACAAAGGTAGGGAGAGAACTTCGACTACTTTATATATAAAGGAGGAAAGCACTGAATTTTAACCTTGTATAAGCCATCATACCTGGGAATCATACTCGACAACCAACACACG
>ENA-OQJB01000636-OQJB01000636.1-human-gut-metagenome-genome-assembly--contig:-NODE-636-length-15665-cov-3.469494_pt1 | contig 15665 bp, 13 predicted proteins | sample MGYA00242599_ERZ504765 | MGnify/ENA primary metagenome ERZ504765 (study PRJEB26092, sample SAMD00036354) | human gut metagenome | host: Homo sapiens | study: EMG produced TPA metagenomics assembly of...
CTGGACGAAGCTCAAACTTTATGCCGTTGGCAGTAGTGAATATACCGACAAAATCATGTTCTTTTTCGTTGTTGTCACATCCGGTTAGTAGCAGTATTCCCAACAATATTCCTATAATGACTGTTTGTTTCATATTTTTAGTTGTTATATTATAAAAAGAGTGCTTCAATCGGATGAAGCACTCTCTCTTGTCTGTTTACTTTATTGGCATCTCTTTTCAGAGTTGTCTCTTATCTTCCTGCGGGAGTACCGGCATTTTCATTTACGTGGATTTTGAATTCCTGAGTGAAAGTCTTCCACTTATAACCGAACTTGATAGGAACATAGATTTCATAATCCCAGTTTACAGGAGTACCACTGTGGTTGTAGTAAGTCAGTGTTTCCTTACCAGTTGTTGCATCTACGTTGTAAACTACAGTTGTGTTGGCAGGAAGGCTACCTTCCTTGTAACCAGCCACAGGCTGCAAATTGCCGTCTACCAGTTTCAGGTTAGTCTTAACTTGATCAGTCATCCAGTTGCTCGGAGTACATTCGTAGAATTTGAACAGTTCTTTTTGCAGAGCTGTTGCATTGGGAGCCTCAGAAGCAGTGTAGAAATTACCGTTTTCGTCTGCATTCCAGCAAGTGTAAGTATAAGCACCTGTTACATCTACAGAGCTACCGTTAACAACAGCATCAGTTACTTCTCCTTCTTCCTTATTCACTGTGATAGTCATCGGTTCAATGATGTTGGCATCATAAGCCTTGATAACTTCAGTATGAGCAGCCGGATGTCCCGGAGTTGCATCACCATAGCAAAGGTCTGCAACCAACTTGATAGGAACACTCTGACCTACCAAAGCTTTGGCAGCTTCTGTCGGTTTGGTGTTTTCTCCGAAATTGGATTTTGCATCCGGATCAGCTTCTTGCAATTTGATGTTATAAGTCTTGTGACCTTTCAGAGGATTATTTGCATTTGTACAGAGGTTGTCCTTATAATTGTCAATTGTTGCAGCCAATTCACCTGCAATGTACAATTTTGTGTTGTCGGCATTCAATGTAACAGCACCATCCTTGAATGTCTTGCTGGCAACATCAAAGTACTTATAAGTTCTACCAGCCAACTGTTCAGCATCGAATTCAAAACGTACACCTGCTGCTTCAAATGTAGGAGAATAAGGATTCTTCACATTCGCAACGTTCTTATCCTGGAAGTACAGGTATTCCCATGCACCAGTAGCAGGTTTTACACCGTCTTTGTTCAAGAAACCGTTCACTAAGTCAGTGTAGATATTTACGGTCGGATTATTGTTAGTCTTATCGCCAGTCAATACGTGTCCAGTGGTTTCATTCCATGCAGGATTCCATTCCACAGCACCATAAACTACCGGGTTCACATTGAATACAGTGTTGTTGGTGTTTTTCTTCCAATAACGATTGTCATATCCATATCCACCGAATGTAGGTTTGTAGATAGTACGTGTCAATGTAATCTTCAAAGTAGGATATGCTTTTGTCGGATCTTTCCAGAAGAATGTCTTGGTGAATACCATATCTTCGTGATTTTTCCATACCGGATATTTCTTCACGATGTCAGCGTGAGTCAAAGTCCACTCAATGTTGTAAGATTCAACGCCGTCTTCTGTATTCTTAATAAGTTTAACTGTACCATAATCTACTCCATTTTGTGCGTCGAAACCTTCGTCAGTGTAAATGGCGTGGAATTCCTGTTTGGTCATACCACCTTCTTTTGCACCGTTGTAGATAACTTCGTTCATGGCTACAGTACCAATTCTATCTGCGAAATTGCCACATTTGAATATGGTATCATCGTATGTGAAACCGATTTCACGCATACCTTCTTCTTTCACCCATTTCACCTTGATGTAACGCATTGCTACCAAAGCATTGTTTACAGTATCCACCAGCTCTACACGTACCAACGGTTCGCGGCCTACTGCAGTGGCAGATACACCGTCAAGGCTATAGACCTTTGAAGTCATGTGACCATTCATAGGAGAGTCGATTTCTGCAAATTTCTGCTGATCAGTCTTGTTGCTGTTATTCTCAGGACCACCTAAAGTGATATATTCTTCAGTAGCCTTGTAGAAACGGAATGTCAGACCGTAGTCTTTGTATGCCTTCAACTCTGCATGTTGTTTATGGTCTTCTGCACCGATTTCCGTTGTACAAACCTCAACCAATTTCTTCAGGTCAAGGACTTTGTCATACTGTGCATAAACGTCAATCATGTTGTTAGCTTGTGATTCGTATGCACAAATAGAGTCGTGGTAGTGTACGTAGAATCTGCCTTCGCCATCGGTCTGAACTTCGTCAGCAAATTTGCCGGTCATAGTTTCGCCGTACTTCGTACGTGCATTAGCGATATAAGGAGCTACTTTTGTTTCGTGCAGACGAACATATTCAGAGTTTACATAAACTTGAGTGCCATTTTCCTTAAGGGCTTTAGCTTCATCAGCAGTCAAGTTTTCCTTAGCGATAGGAGCCTTTAGAGAAGCCATGTAGAAAGTTTCTTTTCCACTTGCATGACCGCCTGCTTCATTGATGGATTCGGCAACAGTCTTCTTGAATTGTACTGTCAATACATTGTCTTCTATTTTATAGCCAGTTGGCTGGATAGGAGAGTTCTCCGAAATCGTTGCGCCAGCTTTGGTGAGGATGTTTTCAGATTTGATGCAATCGAAAGAAGGCATATAGATATCCTCTGTACGTACACCCATATTGGGGCTAACGTGGAAGTAAGCCTCATTTTTGTCTGTAGATACCGTGTATGGATTAGCACCAGCTTTATTAACGTGGTCAAGTACAGGAGTTTTGGAATGTGCGGTAAACGTTCCTTCAGAATCTTCGTCAGTTTGAGGACCATCTGTATGTTTTGCCATTGCCTTGTACTCTTGTGGAGTATACTGTAGAGTAGTCAATGTAATAGCAGCAATACCATTGATATGACTTGTAGGAATTACAGCCAGACTAGTCAAACGATGTCCGATAATAGACATAACTTGAGCGCTCAATGCATCAACCTCAGCAGCCAAGTTCTTTTAGTTTTCGTCTGTAACAAAGCCGCCTTCCAATTCTTCTTTCAAGTCGTTGATTTTAGTCTCAACTGCCTCCAAAGAAGCCAACTTCTCAATTTGCTTTTCCAGTTCTTTCTTCAAAGCAGTCAAATCTGCCTCGGATACTCCGCCTTCTGTCGAATTAGCCTTGTCCAAAGCTTCCTGAGCTTTGTTCTTGGCCTCGTTTGCGGCACTTTTGGCTTCATCTACAGCCGTCTGCAACGTAGTAACTTTTGCATTCAGGTCATCAAGTGAAGCTTTCTTGTCCAGTTGTTCCTGCAAGTCCTTGATGTCATCATCATAATCCTTACAAGACGTGAACGTACCTGCAGTACCCAACATCAAGGCACTGAACAGGGTCACACTTAGAAACTTCTTGTTCATAATTGAAAACTTTAAATTTATAAATTTAAAAAATAAAAAAGTGAATAATCTCTCATTTCGAATCCCTTCCACATAGCTGTCTGTCATGTGATTTTTTCCGTTACTTCGCAGGTAATGAAATCCTGTTAATTTCGTTAATAATCAGGGAATAAGGAGAAAATAGACCGGTTTTGTTTGGAATAGTAAAAATCAGTCCGTTGGGATATTGGAAAGATAATATATAGTCTTAATCTCCAACATCATAGAAAAGCTGCAATAGAAATTATGAAGTGAAAAAGTCTCTAATTTTCAATATAAGATTCTATCTTTCAGTTTATTGCTTACGTTGGGAAACTTTTTGTAAAGCTAATATCAACCCGCTCCTCAAAACTTTGTTTGAAGACTATAAAAAGAAACAACAAGTTTGCTCTACTTCCTCAAAAGAAGTAATCTCTTTTATACTGGATATCCTTCGTTTTTACAAAAGAAATTACCTTTTGATTGGCTTCGTCAATCTTTCTGTTGCTGAAAGGCTTCAGATAAGTTTCCGTCACTGTGATGGAAGAGTGCCCCATGGCTTCTGATATGATTCCTGGATGTATCTCGCAGTGGTAAGCCATGGTCGCCCAAGTATGGCGTGCCGCATAACTACTGAGTGCCGACTGCATTCCCAAGCATTGTCTGAGTACTGCCAAACGTTGGTTGAATGCCCTGAGTGCCGACTGGTATTCCCGGTATGCCGCTTCTGTGCCTTCCTCACTTTGTAATATGGGGAATAAATAAGGAGAGTCCTTGTCCTTGTTTGCTATCATTCTCACCATTTGCATAGCCTCCGGCGTCAGTGAGACGGTCAGTGCCCGTCCCGTCTTCCTGCGCCTGTAGGACAAGGTATTTCCTTGTAAATCCCTTTTGTGCAAATAGGCCAGGTCCACAAAAGGAATCCCTCTTAGCATAAACATCAATACAAAGAAAATCTTTGTTTTCTGTCGGGTGTTGGGAGAATTACCGGCCTGCAGGCTCATCTCTGTCTCCCGTACCAAGCAGCCTATGTCGGAAGCTTCGAGCGCCTTTTTCCTATCCGCCCGTGTGCCGGTATACACATGCTCAAACAGCCTGGGTACATATCGCACCAGCTTTTTGTCCACCGCCCGGTTGTAAACCGAACGTATCGCTTTGATATAGGTGGATACCGTATTCCAACTACAATTCCTCTGCCTGAGGAAGTTTTCGAATCTCTTCAGCACGGTCGTGCTCAGCTTGCGCATGGGCATCGGTTGCCATTGGGTGAATGCCGAGAATGCATTCACCGCTGACTGGTAGATGTGTGCCGTCCCCCACCTGCCGCTTTCCCGGAGTTCCCCGATGATTGAGGAGAACATCTCTTGTAAGGTAATTTCATTTCTGCTCATTTCCAAATTATTTATAAAAAGGTTTATCCTGCAATTATAAATAAATTGAGAGCAAGTGCAAAGGCATCATTCTGAAATCTGCGAAACGGGAATGATGCCGTATCCGACAGCTTATTTGTTGGCTAACGTCTGTTTAGTGGCTGATATACGTATCCTGGAAGAACCGCTTGTTATCATTCAGGCTGCAAGTGGCATCCACTCCGGCTTGTTGCAGGCGTTCGGCAATCTCATTCAGTTTCTTCCTCGAAACCCTTCCGATATAGAACAGACGGTAGCGGTAATCGTTGTCCAGCAATTCCATGACGTGCGTGAAATTCTGTTCGCGGGCAAAGTCGAAGTTTACTTTTCTTAGGTTCTGGTACGGATAGCGGATAGTCCTGCCTACGCTGTGTATGATGAGGCCGTTATTGTCCAACGTCAGGTAGCAGAAGCGGGTCATCAGCATGCTGATGAAAAAAAGACTTAATGCAAACGAAATGATAGCCGGGATGAAGCCCCACCATACGTTGCCACTGATGGAATAATATCCCAATATAAGGAATATCAGGAATAAGACAAAGAACCAGAACATGTAGAGTGACGGACGCTGGTATGTTTCTGTGGGAACCTCTGCGACTGTCCGTTCCCTCGGTGCGTGGTTGTCGAAGGGGATTTCTTGGGAGACCAGGTAGCGGATGACCGAGGAAGGGTGACGGAAAGGAGGCAGATAGATTACTTTTTCTTTCCCTTCCTTTAGATGTAAAGTCAGTATGCCCGGACCATATTTGTCTTTCGCAGCCAAGTTGCTTTTGCGGGGAACCTGGTGGTAACGCTTCATGAAACTGAAACTCTTGATTTGGTGCAGTCCGATGTGCTGGCTTTGCAGCAGTTGTTCGGCTCTTTTCTGTTCTTTACTGGTCACTTCCATAGTTCTTATTTTTTAAGTTCGGGATAACTGATGCGGGTATGGTATATAGTCTTCAGCTTCTCCTTGAATACGTTCTTCACGGTGGCAATATCCTTGAAGGTGATGGGGCATTCCTTGAAATAGCCTTCTGCCACTTGCGAATCGATAATCTTGTCTACCAGATTGCTGATGCTCTCTTCCGTATATTCGGGCAGACTGCGTGAAGCGGCTTCCACCGAATCGGCCATCATTAGGATAGCCTGCTCTTTGGTGAACGGGTTGGGACCGGGGTAGGTGAATGCCTCCTCGTTAGGGTCTTCACCGGGGTGCTCGTTTTTCCAGGAGATATAGAAATACTTCGTTTTCCCACGGCCATGGTGAGTGGTGATGAAATCCTTGATTACTTTGGGGAGATTGTTCTTCTCGGCCAGCTTCAGCCCGTCCGTCACATGGCTGATGACGACTTGGGCACTTTGCTCATAGCCCAGATTCTTGTGCGGATTGACTCCACCCGATTGGTTCTCGGTGAAGAACACCGGATTCTCCATCTTGCCGATGTCATGATACAGCGCTCCGGTACGTACCAGCTGGCTTTTGGCTCCGATACGGTTGGCCGCTTCCGCCGCAAGGTTGGCAACCTGCATGGAATGCTGGAAGGTGCCGGGAACTGTCTCGGACATGCGGCGTAGCAGGCTGTTGTTGATGTTGGACAATTCGACCAGGGTGACATTGGAGGTAAAGCCAAACGTCTTTTCCACCAGGAAGAGCAGGGGATAGGTGAACAGCAGCAACACTCCGTTGATGACGAAATAGGTGTACATGCTTCCGTTGATTTTTGTCAAGTCGTTTTCTGTAATCAGCTCGAAAGCAAAGTAGACGGCAGCGTAGGTCAATATGACGAGGAAGGCTGTCCGGAACAGTTGCGACCGTTGTGAAAGTTCCCTCAGACTGAAGATGGCAACCAGCCCCGCCGAGAGTTGCAGAAGAATGAATTCATGCGGATAGCGCAGGCAGATGGAGCATATCAGTATGGTGGTGACTTGTGCGATGAAGGCCGTGCGTGAGTCGAGGAACACCCGGATGATGACCGGCAGCATGGCATACGGGATGATATAGACATTGAATATGTTGTTGGCAACCATGATGGCCGTCACCACGCAATAGAACATGATGAGGGCGAAGAGTAGGGAGAGGCTGCCCTTGCGCTTGTAGTAATCTTTACGGAACAAGTCGAGGTAGAGCATGAAACACAGCATGAAGATACTGACAAACAATACCTGCCCCGCCAGCATCAACCGTTTTTGCCCGATGGACTCACTGCGTTTGATGGATTCTTTCCGTAGACTCTCAAGGATGTTGTATGTCTCCTGGCTGACAATCTCGCCGCGGTCGATGATTTTCTGTCCGCTCAGTACGATGCCGTTGGCCCATGAATAGTTGTCGAGCATCTCCTTCTTAGCGGTTTCGGTCCGCTGCTCGTCATAGGTCAGATTAGGGAACAGATATTCGTTCAGCGAGCATTGCCGTAGAATGTCCGGGCGGTAGTGGGCGGTATCGGCCGTGAGTATATAGTTATAGGCATCCTTCACCGAATATACCTTGTTGATGTCCTGCTGGTTGGCCAGTTTGTCGTTAATGACCATGATGGCGGTTGTGCTGTCCTTATGCAGTTGGTTCAGCTCTTCGGTAGAAACGATGCCGGCGCGATATACTTCAGAGAGTTTCCTTTCCAGAAAGCGGACGTAGTCGGTGGAGGGAAGCAGGCCGCGCAGGTGGGTCTGATAGTCTGCCTTCAACTTGGCGAGCACACTTTTCTCAATGCTTTTGTCCAGCTGGAAATACGGCTGGAAGGCGGCGAGGATACTGTCTTGCTCGCGTTTCACCACTTCATCGGCCTTATAGATGGGGAAGTCGAAGGTGGCCATGAGCTGTCCGTACTTCCAGGGCTTGTCAATGTCGAACTGGTAGTTGAATTTACCGTCACGTGGCAGAAAATAGACAATAATCCCCACAGTGCCGATGAATATCAGTGCTCTGTATAGCAAATCTCTGAGCGAGAACTCTTTTTTTGTATTGAAATAACTCATATCGGCTGAAATTTTTGCGAAAAGTACAAAAAAAAACATTAGTGTGGAAAAAAGGTTTAATTTTGCCGTCTAAAATATTCATAAGTAAGGTAGATTATGACAGAAAGAAAGGTCAGAGTCCGTTTTGCCCCGAGTCCTACGGGGGCGTTGCACATCGGCGGTGTGCGTACAGCTTTATACAATTATCTCTTTGCGCGTCAGCATGGAGGAGATTTGATATTTCGTATTGAAGATACTGATTCCAACCGGTTTGTACCGGGTGCGGAAGAATATATCCTGGAGTCTTTCAAGTGGTTGGGCATCCCGTTTGACGAGGGCGTGAGTTTCGGTGGAGACCATGGCCCGTACCGTCAGTCGGAACGTCGGGAAATATACAAGAAGTATGTTCAGATTCTGCTGGAGGCCGGAAAAGCCTACATCGCTTTCGATACTCCTGAGGAGCTGGAAGCAAAGCGTGCGGAGATTGCGAATTTCCAGTACGATGCTTCTACCCGCATGCAGATGCGCAATTCACTGACCCTTCCTAAAGAAGAGGTAGACGCGCTGATTGCTGCCGGTAAGCAGTACGTGGTGCGTTTCAAGATAGAGCCGAACGAAGATGTGCATGTGAACGACCTGATTCGTGGGGAAGTAGTGATAAACTCTTCCATTCTTGATGACAAGGTTCTTTATAAATCGGCAGATGAACTTCCTACTTACCATCTGGCCAATATTGTGGACGACCATTTGATGGAAGTGTCCCATGTGATACGCGGTGAGGAATGGTTGCCTTCCGCACCGTTGCATGTATTGCTCTACCGTGCCTTTGGGTGGGAGGATACCATGCCTGCCTTTGCGCATTTGCCCTTGTTGCTGAAGCCCGAGGGTAACGGCAAATTGAGTAAGCGTGACGGCGACCGTCTGGGCTTCCCGGTTTTCCCGTTGGAGTGGCATGACCCCAAGTCGGGAGATGTCTCTTCAGGCTACCGCGAATCAGGCTATCTGCCCGAAGCGGTCATTAATTTCCTGGCTCTGCTGGGCTGGAATCCGGGCAATGACCAGGAACTGATGTCTATGGATGAATTGGTGAAATTGTTTGATTTGAGCCATTGCAGCAAGTCGGGTGCCAAATTCGACTATAAGAAAGGTATCTGGTTCAACCATGAGTACATCATGATGAAACCGGATGCGGAGATAGCTTGTCTTTTCAGACCGGTGCTGGAGTCCAACGGCATAGACGCCTCCAACTATAGCGACGAGTTCCTTACGAAAGTGGTTTCACTGGTGAAGGGACGCGTCAACTTCGTAAAGGAACTGTGGGACCAGACCCGTTTTTTCTTCGTAGCCCCCACGGAATATGCGGCAAAGGATGTGAAGAAGCGTTGGTCGGAAGATACTCCCCGCATCATGACCGAATTGATGGATGTGTTGCGCGGCATCGGGGATTTCTCCTCCAAGCCTTCCGAAGATATTGTGATTGGTTGGATTACTGAGCGTGGCTATCACATGGGAAATGTGATGAATGCCTTCCGCTTGTCAGTGGTGGGCGAGTGTAAAGGCCCGCACATGTTCGACATTACCGAGCTGATTGGCAAGGAAGAGACGTTGGCCCGTATACAGCGTGCTGTTGATGCTTTAAAGTGAATAAATCTTCTTCATCCTTAATCCATATAGTATGCTATATGACTTGGCAATAGCCATCTACGATATTCTGGTGCATCTGGCTGCTCCATTTAGCCGTAAGCCCCGAAAAATGATGAAGGGACACTGGGTGGTCTATGAACTTCTCCGGCAGCAGTTGGAGAAGGACGTGCGCTATATATGGTTCCATGCCGCTTCTTTGGGGGAGTTCGAGCAGGGACGGCCGTTGATTGAGAAAATTCGTGCCAAATATCCGGATTACGGTATTCTGCTGACTTTCTTCTCGCCGTCGGGCTATGAGGTCCGCAAGAATTATAGGGGGGCAGACGTTGTCTGTTACTTGCCTTTCGACAAGTCCCGCAATGTGAAGAAGTTCCTGGATATCGTGAATCCCTGCATGGCATTCTTCATCAAGTACGAGTTCTGGAAGAACTATCTGGACGAACTGCACAAGCGCCGTATTCCGGTGTACAGCATTTCTTCCATTTTCCGCCGCGGACAAGTATTCTTCAAGTGGTATGGCGGTACGTACAGACATGTGCTGCGCGACTTCGACCATTTGTTTGTGCAGAATGAACGCTCCAAACGCTATCTGGCGAAGATAGGTATCAGCCGTGTCACGGTGGTGGGGGATACCCGTTTTGACCGTGTGCTGCAGATTCGTGAGGAGGCCAAACATCTGCCTTTGGTGGAGCTTTTCAAGAACAACACGATGACTTTCGTGGCAGGAAGCTCCTGGCAGCCGGACGAGGATTTGTTTATTGAATACTTTAACCAGCATCCAGAGGTGAAGTTGGTTATCGCTCCGCACGTTATCGACGAAAACCATCTGGTAGAGATTATCCGTAAACTGAAACGCCCCTACGTGCGCTATACCCGTGCCGACGAGAAGAATGTCCGTAAGGCCGACTGCCTGATTATCGACTGCTTCGGGTTGCTCTCTTCCATCTACCGCTATGGCGAGATTGCCTATATCGGAGGTGGTTTCGGGGTGGGAATCCACAATACCCTTGAGGCTGCAGTTTATGGCATTCCGGTGATTTTCGGACCGAAGTATCAGAAATTCCAGGAGGCCATCCAGTTGCTGGAGGCAAAAGGCGCTTTCTCGGTGAAGGATTATGAGGAACTGAAAACTTTGCTCGACCGTATGCTGACAGATGAAGTCTTTTTGCGCGAATCAGGCATGAATGCAAGCAATTATGTGACCGGCAACGCCGGTGCAACGGATAAGATAATGAGTATGATAAACTTTTAGAAAAGTAAAGAGTGATAAAAGCGATAGGGCGGTAAAGGTGATGGAATGGCATCCCTTTATCGCCCTGCCTTTTTGGGGCGCCTTGTCTCCCTTTATTTGTACCAGTCGGAATACATCAGATAGTTGTGTGCAATCTTCTGGTTCAGCTCCTTGGCCTGCTCCGGATCTACTTTCTTGATGAACTTGGCGGGGACTCCTCCCCAGATGCTTCCCGGCTCGATGACCGTATTGCTCAATACCAGGGAACCAGCGGCGACAATAGCCCCTTCGCCCACTACTGCGTGGTCAAGGATGGTGGAACCCATCCCTACCAAAGCATAGTTCTTGATAGTGGCTCCGTGGATGGTCACGTTGTGCCCCACGGATACGTGGTCTCCTATCTCTATGGTCGATTTCTCGTACAAGGTGTGGAGCACGCTTCCATCCTGGATGTTTACTCCGTTCCCTATGCGGATTGAGTTTACGTCACCCCGCAGCACGGTGCTGAACCAGATGCTGCAATCCCGTCCCATCTTGACGTCGCCAATGACAACCGCATTGTCCGCCAAAAAACAATTCTCCCCGATTTCGGGAGTGAATCCTCTTACTGATTTTATTAATGCCATTTTTTTAGTGATTAGTGGTTAGGTTACTGCATGCTTCCTTCAGCCATTCCCGTTCTCCTTCGTTCAGGCTTGGCGAAAGTGTCTCGTATACATGCTGGTGATAGTTGTCCAGCCATGCCGTTTCCTCTGCCGTCAGCATCTCTTTGATGATACCTTTCTTGCAGATGGGGCAGAGGGTAATGGTTTCGAACTTCAGGTAATTTCCGAACATGCCTTCACCGTCCTTCACGGTCAGCACCAGATTTTCCGTACGTATTCCATGACTTCCGGCTTTGTAAACGCCCGGTTCGTTGGAAGTGACCATTCCTGGCCGTAGGGTTACCGGATTCTCATTCATGCGGATGCTTTGCGGACCTTCGTGCACATTGAGGAAATGGCCTACGCCGTGCCCGGTACCATGCAGGAAGTTCATGTGGTGTTGCCATATCGGCATGCGGGCCAGTACATCCAGTTGCGCTCCTCGCGTACCTTCCGGGAAGACAGCCATGGCGAGGTCGATATGTCCTTTCAGTATCAGGGTGTAGTCCGTCTTCTCTTCTTCGGTCAGTTTCCCCAGTGCGATGGTGCGGGTGATGTCGGTAGTGCCGTCCAGGTATTGCGCACCCGAGTCCAGCAGCAGGAATCCCTCGGGTTTCAGTGGCACGTCCGTTGCCGGAGTGGCTTCGTAGTGTACGATGGCTCCATGTTCCTTGTACCCGGCAATGGTGTCGAAGCTTTCCCCCATGTAGAGTGGCTGTGCGGCACGGAATTCGTGCAGTTTCTTGTCTACGCTGATTTCTGTCTCGTTGCCTGCGGAAACGGCCTCCTCCAGCCATTTCAGGAACTTCACCAGTGCCACTCCGTCGCGTTGCATGGCTGCGTGGATGCCGGCTATTTCCCGGTCATTGCGGACCGCTTTCAGCAAGGCTATCGGTGAGCGCTCGTCAAGTACCCGGCAGGAAGGGGGGAGGGCGGAATAAACGGCATAATTCGTCTTTCCCATGTCGAGCATGATGCTGCCGTCCGGTATTCTTGTCACAAAGGATTCGGTGTCCCCATAAGCATGGATGGTGACGCCGGCTTCTTCCAGATGGGCTGAAAGCTCTTCCGTTACTTTCTCGGGCTGGATGAAAAAGTGTGTTTCTTGTTCGTTGATTATCAGGTAGCTTACTACTACGGGGTTGCAATGCACATCGTTGCCGCGTATATTGAGTGTCCATGCTATCTCGTCCAATGCCGACACCAATAATACGTCCGCTTCACTCTTCTTCATCTCCCGGCGGATAGCAGCCAGTTTGTCCGGACAGCTTTTCCCGGCGTATTTCATCTCGTGGATAAAGGCGGGTGCTTCGGGCATGGGAGGGCGGTCTGTCCATATCTCATTCATCGGGTCGGCAATGCTCTTTACGGTGATGCCGTTTTTTGCCAGATCCTCTTGCAGGGCTATGGCTTGTGTGGTGGAAAATACCTTTCCGTCTATACCTACAACTGAATTCGCTGTAAGGTTCTCCCGCAGGAAATCGAGGATGCTGGGCGTTTCGGGCAGCATTTCCTTGTATAAGTCGATGCCGCTGCCTTCCAGCTGCTGCTCGGCTTGGAGAAAATAGCGAGAATCTGTCCACAGTCCCGCCTTGTCGGTGGTAATCACCGCCGTGCCTGCCGAACCGGTGAAGCCTGATATCCATTCTCTTGATTTCCAGTACGGTGCTACGTACTCGCTTAGGTGCGGGTCGGTACTGGGGATAATGAAAGCGTCTATGCCTTCTCTTTTTAACAATGCCCGTAGAGCATCTATACGTTGATTGATTGTCTGAGCCATATTTTTATAAATGTAATTAAGTAGGCGTGTAAATGAGTTTATAATCTCTCCATTCTCTGCTTTCAAAGTTACACATTCTCTTTTAAAAATGTGCTATGCTTCACGGATTTTAGCGGATTGGCTCAATAAAAACATCTTTCCCTTTACTCATTCGTTTGATAATTAGGAATCATGGGTAATTTTTTTGCAGAAAGTTTTGTGAATAAAGAAAGTATGTGTAATTTTGCCGCTCAATTTAATCGTGAGATTTTTAAACCATTAACATTTAATTAAAAGAAAATGATTGTAGTACCTGTAAAAGAAGGCGAAAACATTGAAAAAGCGCTGAAGAAATTCAAAAGAAAGTTTGAAAAAACTGGCACAGTTAAGGAATTGAGACGCAGACAACAGTTTGATAAACCGTCTGTAACTAAAAGACTTAAGAAAGAACGTGCTGTTTACGTTCAACAACTTCAGCAAGTAGAAGATTAATAATTCGTAATTTCCTTTGAATTATTGAATTCTTTTTCATACATTCGTTGCATGATTTTAGATATGTAGCGATATGTTGTTGACAGATTCTTTTCTTGACTATCTTCTGCACGAGCGGAACTATTCCAAAGGTACGGTTGAGTACTATCGGGCAGATATTCTTGAACTGCAGAGGTTTGGAGAAGAAATGTTGGGAGACTTGACTCCATCGGATGTAGATGCGGAACTTGTTCGTGAATGGATTGCTTCCTTGATGGACAAAGGACTTGCTTCTAATACGATAAACCGAAAGCTGAGTTCTGTCCGGACATACTATAAATTCCTTTTGAGGAGAGGTAAGGTTGCGGTAGATCCGTTGCGGAAAGTGACGGGGCCCAAGAAGAAAAAGCCGCTTCCGGTATTTCTGAGAGAGGGTGAGATGAATAGGTTGCTGGATGATATGGACTTTGGTGAAGGTTTTGAAGGGTGTCGCGACCATATGATTATTGAAATGTTTTATGCTACCGGCATGCGACTTTCAGAATTGATAGGGTTGGATGATAAGGATGTCGATTTTTCGGCTTCTCTCGTTAAAAGTGACGGGAAAAACGGAATAAACAACGTCTTATACCTTTCGATGAGGAGCTGGGACGCTCGATGCGAGAATATGTCAATGTGCGGAATGAAGCTGTTCCGGTTCGCTCGGATGCTTTTTTTGTCCGGAAGAATGGAAAAAGGCTTTACCGCAGTATCGTAGCATGCCTTGTGAAACGAAACCTTTCGAAGGTAGTGACTGTAAAAAAAGAAGTCCCCACGTGCTGAGGCACACCTTTGCAACGGCTATGCTGAACAATGGTGCTGATTTAGGCTCGATAAAAGAACTCCTCGGACACGAGAGTCTGGCGACAACGGAAGTTTATACGCATACTACTTTTGAAGAGCTTAAAAAAGTGTATAATCAGGCTCATCCCCGAGCCTAAAGTAAAAAGGAGGTAAGTATGGAAGTAAGAATTCAATCGATTCACTTTGATGCGTCAGAGCAATTGCAGTCTTTCGTTCAAAAGAAAGTTGCTAAGTTGGAGAAATTTTACGACGATATAAAGAAAGTAGAGGTGTCATTAAAGGTAGTAAAACCAGAAACAGCCGAAAATAAAGAAGCCGGAGTGAAAGTATTGGTTCCCAATGGCGAGTTTTATGCAAACAAGGTTTGTGATACGTTTGAAGAAGCAGTGGATTTATGCCTGGAAGCTTTGGAAAAACAGCTGGTTAAGTACAAGGAAAAGCAACGGAGCAAATAATTTTCCGCTAAAATTTTGCGGGTAAAAAATAAATGCCTAAATTTGCAGCCGTTTCGCTCACACTATGAACGTTACGGTTGCATTTTTTAGCTTGCCTCTTTAGCTCAGTTGGCCAGAGCACGTGATTTGTAATCTCGGGGTCGTTGGTTCGAATCCGACAAGAGGCTCGCTCAAGGATGAGTGGAATGAGTCTTTCTTCACGAGGTGGAGATGATATGAGAACGGAAATCGTCCGGGTAAAGTTCACTCTGCGATGATTTAGTAAGGAAAAGAGTTCTTTTTATAATGTAGGGGCAAATACCAGAGTGGCCAAATGGGGCAGACTGTAAATCTGCTGGCTTACGCCTTCGGTGGTTCGAATCCATCTTTGCCCACAACTCTTATTCTCCTTGCTGTTATAGCTCAGCGGTAGAGCACTTCCTTGGTAAGGAAGAGGTCCCGGGTTCAAATCCCGGTAACAGCTCACAAAGAATGTAAAAGACTGATTATTAATCAAATAAATAACAAGTAAAGCTATGGCTAAAGAGAAATTCGAACGTACCAAACCGCATGTAAACATTGGTACAATTGGTCACGTTGACCACGGTAAACCACGTTGACAGCTGCTATCACTACAGTGTTGGCAAAGAAAGGTCTTTCTGAATTGCGTTCTTTCGATTCTATCGATAACGCTCCTGAAGAAAAGGAAAGAGGTATCACTATCAACACTTCTCACGTAGAGTATGAAACAGCTAACCGTCACTACGCTCACGTAGACTGCCCGGGTCACGCCGACTACGTAAAGAACATGGTAACTGGTGCTGCTCAGATGGACGGTGCTATCATCGTAGTTGCTGCT
>ENA-OQJB01000637-OQJB01000637.1-human-gut-metagenome-genome-assembly--contig:-NODE-637-length-15662-cov-3.094174_pt1 | contig 15662 bp, 14 predicted proteins | sample MGYA00242599_ERZ504765 | MGnify/ENA primary metagenome ERZ504765 (study PRJEB26092, sample SAMD00036354) | human gut metagenome | host: Homo sapiens | study: EMG produced TPA metagenomics assembly of...
CGCTCGAACTCGGTCTCGCGCTTGCCCTTCTGGAACTGCTGGCGCTGGCGCTGGCCGCGCTGGGTGAACTTTTGCTTGTTGCCCTGCGGGGTGGGCTTGCGGCGGTTCTCGGTGTTCTTTGTGGAAGCCAGATCGTCGTAGCGTGCATCAAAGCGATCCACGTTCACATCCACGGTGCGGGTATCGACCGTCACCTGGCTGTCCTCGCGGCGGACAGAGACGGACTGAGCGGGGGCAGCAGAGGCCTTGGCACCGGTCTCGCGGGCCAGCTCGCTCAGGGAGACAGTCTTCTCCTCGCGCTTCTTGTGCTGCTCGTTCTTCTTCTCGCCGTGCTTATTGTTGTTATTGTTTGCCTTGGGCTGCTCTGCCTTTGCGGCAGGGGCAGCGGGCTTTGCCTCGGGCTTCTTCTCAGCAGCCTTGGGCTCTGCCTTTTTCTCCGCCTTCTTTTCAGGCTGGGCAGGCTGCTTTGCGCTGTTCAGGTACTCGTCCAGGCTGGCAACGCTGTTGTCCTTGCTGAATTTCTCCAGCAGGTAGTTCAGCTCGTTCTCTTCCAGGGTGGAGCTGTTCTTCTTGCCGGTGCTGCCCATGGCAGCCAGCTCATCCAGGACCTTCTTTGCAGAAACATTCAGGTCCTTTGCAAAATCGCTCACTTTATATTTTACGGTCATTCGCTCATATCCTCCTCATTTTTGATTGCCCCGCAGTCCGAAAGACGGTCAAAGCAGAGCTTTGCGAGGTTGCGGTCAGTCACCGCGTAAACAGCCACAGGCTTGCGGCTGATATCGGCCAGGCGGTCCTGGGGTCAGCGGCATGGAGATCACGTCCACCAGGTCGCCCACAGCGTAGTTCAGGCGCTGCACGGTCTTGGCGCTGGCATCGGACGCGACCATTACCCAGCCACGCCTTGCTCTTGACGCAGGCATCTTCCACGGCATCAAAGCCCATGGTCAGCGCGCCTGCCTTGCGGCAGAGGCTCAGCGCCTGAAACAGCGCTTCTTCCGGGGCCATTTTGGGCTTTCGGGGGTATTGTTATGCTTCGCCATTCGGCTGGGCCTCCTTTTCCACGTCGGCCAGCTGTGCGGCCAGCGCATCGTAAACCTCGGCGGGAACCGGCTGCTCAAAGCAGCGCTCCAGCGCCTTTTTCTTTTTGGCCTTTGCCAGACAGGCCGGGTTCGGGCAGAGGTAAGCGCCGCGGCCCGGCTTCTTGCCCACGGGGTCGATACTGATCTCGCCGCTGGGGGCGCGCACCACCCGCACCAGTTCCTTTTTGGGGCGGCTGGTCATGCAGCCGATGCACTGGCGGGAAGGGATCTTTTTCTGTGCCATCCGGTTTCCCTCCTTCAGGTGCGGTCACAGCCGCTCTTACTCAGCGTCCTCGGTCTTGGGCTCGGCAGCCTTGGGCTCCTCGTCCTCGCCGTAGTAGCCGCTCTCGGGGCGGATGTCGATGTTGTAGCCGGTCAGGCGGGCGCACAGGCGGGCGTTCTGGCCCTTGTTGCCAATGGCAAGGCTCAGCTGCTGGTCGGGCACGGTGACGCGGCAGGAGCGGGTCTCGCCGGGCAGCAGCTCGACCTTGAGCACCTTGGCGGGGCTCAGGGCAGCGGAGATGAACTCGGAGACATCCTCGCTCCACTTGACGATATCGATCTTCTCACCGCCCAGCTTCTCGACCACAGCGGCCACACGGTCGCCGTGGGGGCCGATGCAGGCAGAAACGGGGTTGACGTTGGCATCCTTGCTCCAGACAGCCATCTTGGTGCGGGCACCGGCCTCGCGGCTGATGGCCTTGACCTCAACGGTGCCGTCATAGATCTCGGGCACTTCCAGCTCGAACAGGCGCTTGACCAGGCCCGGGTGGGTGCGGCTGATCATCACGCGGGCACCGCGCTCGCCGCTGACCACGTCCACAACGTAGACCTGCAGGGTCTGGCCCTCGGTGTAGGTCTCGCCGGGCACCTGCTCGTTGCGGGGCAGGATGGCCTCGCCGCCCTTGCCCAGGTCCAGGGCCACAATGCCCTTCTCGTTGTCCACGCGGGTAACGGTGGCCTGGATGATATCATGGGCGCGGGACTGGATCTCGCTCAGCTGCTGGCTGCGCTCGGCCTCCCGGATGCCCTGACGGATGACGTGCTTTGCGGTCTGGGCAGCAATGCGGCCGAAGTCCTTGGTCTTGAGGGGGGTCACAACGCGGTCGCCGACCTCATAGCTCTTGCGGATCTTCTGGGCCTCGGTGATGCCGATCTCGGCGTGCTCATCGTACCAGTCCTCATCGGCGACAACGTTCTGCACCAGAGCGACGTTGAACTTGCCGCTGTCGGGGTCGATCTCCACCAGAACGTTATCGTCCTCGACCTCATAGTTCTTCTTGACAGCGATCACGATGGCAGCCTTGATCTTCTCGATCAGGTACTCTGCGGTGATGCCGCGCTCATGCTCCAACATGGAGAGAGCTTCAAAAAATTCATTGTTCGCTGCAGCCATTTTTCGGGTTCCTCCTAAATATCATTCTTTCTCTTTTAATCAAACAGGTCCTCGTCGTCACACAGGCGCACCGTGCTGACGGCGGAAAGCTCGAACTGCATGGGGCCGGCCGGGCCTTCGACCGTGATGATATTGCCTTCGCGGGAAGTCAGAATGCCGGAAAACTCCTTGACACCGTTCTCGTTGGCCCGGTACAGCTTGACGCTGACCTTCTGGCCCCGAACGGCTTCGTAGTGCTCCGGGCGGTTCAGCTTGCGGCCCAGGCCGGGGCTGCCGACTTCCAGATAATAGCTCTGTTCAATGGGGTCCGCCTCATCCAGGATGGGGTCCAGCGCATGGGAAACATCCGCGCAGGTGTCGGTATCCATGGTGCCGTCCTTGTCGATGAGCACGCGAAGATACCAGTCTGGACCTTCCTTTTCAAAAACCACATCCCACAGGCGCAGGCCCATGCCCTCCACGGTGGGGCGGACAAGCGCTTCGACTCTCTGGGCGGTGTTGCCGCCAGACTGCTTCGCCATAAAAACCTCCAAACAAACAAGAAACGCGGACCTTGCGGCCCACGTTTCAGGTTAAACTATATCGTACTACTAGAATATACCATACATCCCGCGATTATGCAAGCATTTTCGCAGATTTTTTTCGCCGCAGGGTCTTTTACAGCACCCACACGCCGTCCCGGAACAGCTCCACGGTGCGGCCATCGCGGCATTTGCCGGTGATATGGCTGTCCTCTGCGCCAATCATCACATCCTCATGCAGGCGGGACTGGTTCATGCCGCGGGCCAGCAGCTCTTCCTTCGTCAGCGCCGTGCCGCCCTTCGTGGTGCCGGGGTAGCTGGCACCAAAAGCGATGTGGCAGGCGGCATTTTCGTCAAACAACGTGCTGTAGAACAGCTTGCCGCTGCGGTTGATGGGGCTGCTTGCCGGCACCAGTGCCACTTCGCCAATGCTGCGGGAGCCTTCGTCGCCGTCCAGCAGACGGCCCAGCAGCACCTGTCCCTGCTCGGCGTGGTAGTCCACAACCCGGCCCTTCTCAAAGGTGACACGGAAGTTCTTGATGAGCTGGCCGTTGAACACATAGGGCTTTGTGCCGTAGACGATGCCCTCTACCCTGTCCTTGTGGGGCGCAGTGAACACTTCCTCCGTGGGGATGTTGGGCAGGAACACCACGCCCTTTTCGCTCTTGCTGGCGGCGCTTTCCCACACAGCCTGATCCGCAAGACCCACGGTCAGGTCCGTGCCATTGCTGCTCTCAAAATGCACGCTTTCCAAGTCCAGCGCGTTCATTTTATCCCGCAGAGTGCTGAGCCGCTCCATATGGGCCTGCCACTCGTTCACCGGGTCGCCACCGGTGACCCGGCACACGTCAAAGATCAGCTTCCACAAAGCCTCCATTGCGGCATCCGCGTCCAGCTCCGGGAAGACCTTCTTTGCCCACGGCACACTGGGCAGGGCCGCAATGGACCACTGCACCCGGTCGTTCATGGTGTACTCCTGCCACTCCTCCATAAAGGCGCGGCGGGCGGCATTCACCCGGCTGATCTTATTGCCGTCAATGCCCGCATACAGCTCCGGGTCGTCCGCAATGAGATGCAGTACACACACGCCGCCCTCGCTTTCGGCATAGTCAAGATAGCGGCGCAGTTGCCATGGCTTGAGGTCGATCAGGGCCTCCTCGCTGCCCAGCTCCATGCGGGCGCGGGACACAGCGTCATCGCTCCAGTTCACCTGCACATCCCGGGCACCGGCTTCGTAGGCACTGCGCACGCACAGCCGCGCCAGCGGCGCGCCCTCCAGCGGGCAGTTGATGATGAGGGTCTGTCCGGGCTGCGGGTTCACCCCCACCCGGACGATGAAATCGGCATATTTTTTCAGCAGTTCGTCAAAGTTTTCCACGGTAGAACCTCCTGCGGTGTAAAAATCATGTTTTTCTGTTTTTCAGTATACCCGGTACAAGCCGTTCTGTCCAGTAAAAAGAAAACAGACACCTCCCGCTGTTGAAAAAGCAGGAAACGTCTGTTATACTGTCTTTTGAGAGTGCTGTCTACATACGGCAGGCGGTCTATGCCTTTTCGGCCCTGCGTCGGGAAGGCGAACATTTTTGTCGTACCCCAGACGCTTTGCAGCGAAGGGGGTGATGCTTCATGACGCTTTTAGAAACTCTGGCTCTGCTCACATTGCTTGCAACCGTGAGCTTTGGCATTTTCGATATCGCGTGGAAGATCTTCAACAACAAAAAATGACCGCCCTCAGCGTCCAAACCTGAGCGGTCATCTTTTGATTATCGCGCCGGAAAGGTACTGACCGTTTGCCAGACAGCACTTTCTTTATTTGTATTATAGCACAGCCCCGCCGAAATTGCAACGGCGGGGCTGTTTTTATCGCCTGAAAGCGAATTTTTCTCAGAACTCGATCTTGCTCTCGATATAAGCTTTCAGCTCGGAGATGGGCATACGCACCTGCTCCATGGTGTCGCGGTCACGGACGGTGACGCAGTTGTCGGCAGCAATGCCCTTGGCCTCGTCACCCACGGTATCAAAGTCCACAGTGATGCAGTACGGGGTGCCGATCTCGTCCTCGCGGCGGTAACGCTTGCCGATGGAACCGGTATCGTCGTAATCTACCATGAAGTACTTGCTCAGCTCGTTGCGGATCTCCATGGCCTTCTCGCCCAGCTTCTTGCTCAAGGGCAGCACGGCGCACTTGTAGGGAGCCAGAGCCGGATGCAGATGCAGCACGGTACGGATATCCTCCTTGCCCTTGCTGTCGGTCAGGTGCTCCTCGTCGTATGCTTCGCACAGGAAAGCCAGAGCCACACGGTCACAGCCCAGAGACGGCTCAATGACGTAGGGGATGTAGTGCTCGTTGGTCTCGCTGTCGAAGTACTCCAGGCTCTTGCCGGAAGCTTCCTGATGGCGGGTCAGGTCGTAGTTGGTACGATCCGCGATGCCCCACAGCTCACCCCAGTCGGTGAACGGGAAGGCGTACTCGATATCGGTGGTAGCGCGGCTGTAGAAGGCCAGCTCTGCAGGCTCGTGGTCACGCAGGCGCAGGTGCTCCTTCTTGATGCCAAGGCTCAGCAGCCAGTTCTCGCAATAGTCCTTCCAGTAAGCGAACCATTCCAGATCGGTGCCGGGCTTGCAGAAGAACTCGCACTCCATCTGCTCGAACTCACGGGTGCGGAAGGTGAAGTTGCCCGGGGTGATCTCGTTGCGGAAAGCCTTGCCCACCTGGCACACGCCGAAGGGCAGCTTGCGGCGGGTGGTGCGCTGGATGTGGCAAAGTTGACAAAGATGCCCTGTGCGGTCTCAGGACGCAGATAGCAGGTGGAAGAGCTGTCCTCAGTAACGCCGATGGCAGTCTTGAACATCAGGTTGAACTTGCGGATGGGGGTAAAATCGTGCTTGCCGCACACCGGGCACACGATGTCCTCATGCTCTGCGATGAAAGCATCCATTTCGTCAAAGCTCATGGCATCCACGTTCACCTCGGGGTGCTCCTCGCCGATCAGCTTGTCGGCGCGGTGGCGTGCCTTGCAGGCGCGGCAGTCCAGCAGGGGGTCCGAGAAGCTGGAGACGTGGCCGGTGGTCACCCAGGTCTGAGGGTTCATGATGATGGCTGCATCCAGACCAACATTATAGGGGCTCTCCTGCACGAATTTCTTCAGCCATGCCTTTTTGACATTGTTCTTGAACTCGACGCCCAGCGGGCCGTAGTCCCAGCTGTTGGCCAGACCGCCGTAGATCTCGGAACCGGGGAACACATAACCACGGTTCTTGCAGAGATTGACGATCATATCAAGGGTCTTTTCGCTCTGTTCCATTGTAGTACATCCTTTCCGTCCGCGGCTGGTTTGCCGTGTCGTTGTTGTATCGTTCCGGCAGCTTTCCCCACTGCCGGGCGTGCTTTTCAAAGGGAAAGCACAGTATCTTTACTGTACCATGTTTTGCGCCGCTTGTAAAGCCGAAAACCGGCCTGCTTTGGGGAACAGACCGGTTTTTGCACTTATTTATGGTATTTCATTCCTGCATTGATGGTGCAGGCACGGTAGATCTGTTCCGTGAGCACAAGGCGGGCCAGCTGGTGGGGCATGGTGATGCGTCCCATGCTGAACTTGAGTGCAGCGGCCTTTTTCACCTCATCGGACAGGCCGTGGGACGAGCCGATCACAAAGGCCACGTCTCCTGCCCCACTGTTTGCGCGGTCCGCAAGGAACTGCGCCAGCTCGTCGGAGGAGATCTGCCTGCCTTCAATGCACATGGCCACGATGGCAGCACCCTTGCGCACGTTGGACAGGATGGCCTTGCCCTCCTTGTCCAGTGCCTTTTTTACCACGGCATCCGAGGCGTTCTTCTCCTCGATCTTTTCCTCCGGCAGCTCGATGATGCGGAAGGACGCGAAGGCGGCAAGGCGCTTCTGGTACTCGGCCACGCCCTCGGCGAAATATTTTGCATTCAGCTTGCCCACACAGATCAGGTCGATGTTTTGCATTGCAGTTTCCTCTTTTATATAGAAACGATTTAAAATTGTCTCCGCTTCGCTCTGACAATAACAGCGGAATTTCCATTTTTATTTTCGTGTTTGTCGCGGCCTGCGGGCCACTCCAAACACATTTTCACGGGTGGGGTCGCTGCCGGAAAATGCATTTTCCGCTGCGCGACGGCTGCAAGCCGACAGCAGCAAGTGCCGTTTGCCGTTGCGGCCTTTCTTGTGAAAAGGCAAATTGGAAAAATCCGCAGATTTTTCCAATTTGCAATCCTTAAAATCAACTTCCGCTAAGAATGGCAGAGCGAAGCGGAGCCATTTCTCAATAAAAAGCGTTTTACAGCAGGCTCATCTGCTCGCCCTCGTCCTCGGCGCGGAGCAGCGCACCGGTAGCGGGCAGGCTGCGCACACGGTAGCGGTGGGGGTTCGCCAGTTCCAGCGTGTCCGCCGGCACCACCGAAGCGATGGTCTGGTTCTTTTTCAAAGTAACCACTGCCACGCCCTGACTGTCACGGGTGGTCTTTGCGGCGATCTGCGCCGTGCCAACCAGCAGCATCCGGCTGGCGCTGGTGCGGATGGCAAGTTCGGTCTCCTCCGGCAGGAAGAAGAGCTTTGCCAGCGGTTCCTTGTCGCAGTAGGCCTTCAGCAGCTTGCGGCGGTTCTGCTTGGTGGCATAGGAGCTGAGCGGAATTTTCGCGCACTTGCCGCTGGCAAAGAAGAACAGCATATAGCCGCTGTAGTTGCTGGTGATCACCATGGAGAGCACGTTCTCGCCCTCGTCCATGCCCAGACGGCCCGGGATGAAAATGCCCATCTGAGCCACCTTGCCGTCCTCCAGCTCTGCCAGACGCACCTTGTACACCTGCTGCTTGTCGGTAAAGAACAGCGCTTCCACGTTGTTGCGGGTCTCGATCTGCTGCACGATCTCGTCGCCTTCTTTCAGCTTATGGGCACCGGCGGTGCGCAGACCTTGCGGCGGGATCTTTTTGAAATAGCCCTCGCGGGTAAAGAACACCGTCACGGGGTAATCCGGCGCTTCTTCCTCCTCGGAGCCGTTCTCATCCTCAGGCAGATCGTACAGGATCTCGCTGCGGCGGGGCTGGCCGTACTTCTTGGCAACATCGTTCAGCTCATTGATGATGATGCGGCGGATGCGGGCGGGCTTTGCAAGGATATCGTTCAGGTCGGCAATGTCCTTCTCCAGCTGTTCGATCTCGCTGGTGCGCTTGAGGATATATTCCCGGTTCAAATGACGCAGCTTGATCTCGGCCACATAGTCGGCCTGCACTTCATCGATGCCAAAACCGATCATCAGGTTGGGCACCACTTCGGTCTCTTCCTCGGTGGTGCGGATAATTTTGATTGCCTTGTCAATGTCCAGCAGGATGGCAGCAAGACCCTTGAGCAGGTGCAGGCGCTTTTCCTTGCCGTGCAGGTCGTAGTAGGTGCGGCGGCGCACGCACTCCACGCGGAAGGCCGTCCACTCCTTGAGAATTTCGCGCACGCCCATCACGCGGGGCTGGCCGGACACCAGAATATTAAAGTTAGCGCTGAAGCTGTCTTCCAGAGGGGTAGCCTTAAACAGCTTTGCCATCAGCTTGTCGGCATCCACGCCGCGCTTGAGGTCCAGTGTCAGCTTCAGGCCGTTCAGGTCGGTCTCGTCACGCATGTCGCTGATCTCCTTGACCTTGCCGGCCTTGACCAGCTCTGCGATCTTGTCCATGATAGCCTCCACCGTGGTGGTTGGCGGGATCTGGGTGACCTCGATCATGTTCTCGCCCGGCACCACATTGTAGCGGGCGCGTACCTTCACGCTGCCGCGGCCGTTCTCGTAAATTTCACGCATCTGCGCTTCATCGTACAGAATCTGACCGCCGCCCACGAAGTCCGGGGCGGGCATGGTGGTGGAGATGTCGTGGTGCTCGTCCTTCATCAGGGCCACGGTGGTGGCGCACAGCTCTGCCAGATTGAAGGAGCAGATGTTGCATGCCATGCCCACCGCGATGCCCAGCGTGTTGTTGGCCAGAATGGTGGGGAAGGTGACCGGCAGCAGGGTAGGCTCGGTGGTGGTGCTGTCGTAGTTGGGCACAAAGTCCACGGTCTCCTTGTCGATATCCCGGAACAGCTCCTCGCACACACCCTCGAGCTTCGCCTCCGTGTAACGGGCAGCAGCGCAGGACATATCCCGGCTGTAGGCCTTGCCGAAGTTGCCCTTGCTGTCCACAAAGGGCACCAGCAGGCTCTCGTTGCCGCGGCCCATGCGCACCATGGTGTCGTAGATGGCGGCATCGCCGTGGGGGTTCAGGTGCATGGTGCTGCCCACGATGTTGGCAGACTTGGTGCGTGCGCCCTTGAGCAGGCCCATCTCGTACATGGTGTACAGCAGCTTGCGGTGCGCCGGTTTGAAGCCGTCGATCTCTGGCAGCGCGCGGCTGACGATGACGCTCATGGCGTAGGGCATATAGTTGGTTTCCAGCGTGCGGGTGATGGGATCCTCCAGCACACTGCCGGCATTTAAAATTTCAACGCCGTCGCCCAGCTGCGGGCGCACCGGCTTGAGTGTTTTCTTGGTCGATTTTCTAGGCATCTTCTAACCTCTTGACGATTTTAAATGGGCGCCGCTCTCGCTCTGCCCATATTCAGCGGAAAATATTTTTATTTTTGTCAGTTCAGGATGGCCTGCGGGCCATCCTGAGCTGCTCTTTCACAGATGGAGCCGTTCCGGTTTTCTGCATTTTTCCCTTAAAATGCCGTGACCCGTTGGGGCCTTCTTCGTGAAAACGTGATTTGGAGCAGCCCGCAGGCTGCGACAAATCACCATATTAAAATAACGTTACCTCTGTCATTGCCAGAGCGCAAGCGGAGGCAATTTAAAATCATCAGCTCACATCCAGATCGTCCAGATATTCTGCGCCGTGCTGCGCAATGTGTTCCTTGCGGCCTGCAAGGTTATCACCCAGCAGGATATCGAACACCTGCGCAGTCTGCACCACATCGGTGGGCATCACCTTGATCAGACGGCGGCTCTCCGGGTTCATGGTGGTCAGCCACATCATCTCAGGGTCGTTCTCACCCAGACCTTTGGAGCGCTGGATGGTGTATTTTTTCTCGCCGATCTCTTCCAGAAACGCTGTCTTTTCCGGCTCGGTGTAGGCAAAATAAGTGCGGTCTTTCGTTGTAATTTCATACAACGGCGACTCTGCGATATACACATAGCCCTTCTCGATCAGGGTCGGGGTCAGGCGGTAGAGCATGGTGAGCACCAGCGTGCGGATCTGGTAGCCGTCCACATCGGCATCGGTACAAATGACGATTTTATTGAACCGCAGATTATCGAGATTGAAGGTGGCCAGCTCCTTGTTGTGTTTGCCGCCCAGTTCCACGCCGCAGCCCATCACCTTGATGAGATCCACGATGACATCCGATTTAAAGATGCGGGCATAGTCGGCCTTCAGGCAGTTCAAAATTTTGCCGCGGATGGGCATGATGGCCTGATATTCACTGTCGCGGCTGGACTTGACCGCACCCATAGCGGAATCGCCCTCCACGATATACAGCTCGCGGCGGGATGCATCCTTGGTGCGGCAGTCCACGAATTTCTGCACCCGGTTGGCAAGGTCGATCTGGGTGGACAGCGTTTTTTTGATGCTCTGGCGCGTTTTTTCCGCATGCTCACGGCTCTGCTTGTTCACCAGCACCTGCTGGCAGATCTTCTGGGCCTCGTCCGGCTTTTCCAGAAAATACACTTCCAGATAATGCTTGAGGAAGTCGGTCATAGCCTGCGAGACGAATTTGTTGGTGATGGCCTTTTTGGTCTGGTTCTCGTAGCTGGTGCGGGTGGAAAAACTGGACGAGACATACACCAAGCAGTCCTGCACATCCTGAAAGCTGATGGCGCTCTCACCTTTTTTATAGAGGTTCTTTTCCTTCAGGTACTTGTTGATCTGATAGACAAAGGCGGTGCGCACCGCGTGCTCCGGGCTGCCGCCGTGCTCCAGCCAGGAAGAGTTGTGGTAATATTCCAGCATCTGCACCTTATTGGAGAAGCAGAACGCCGCGCTCATGCGCACCTTGTAATCCGGCTGGTCCTCGCGGTCCCGGCCCACAGCCTCACTCTCGCAGCTGAACACCGGGGTCAGGGTATCCTCCCCTGCCACCTCGGCCACATAGTCCGCGATACCGTGCTCATAGCACCAGCTCTCGTACCACGCCTTGCCAGTGGCAGGGTCTTTCTCTTTTCATCGGTAAAGTTCAGGGTCAGGCCTGCGTTGACCACTGCTTGACGGCGCAGGGTATCCTTATAGTAGCTGCCGGGCACATCGATGTCGGTAAACACCTCGTCGTCCGGCTTCCAGTGAATGATGCTGCCGGTGCGGCGGCCCTTGTAGGCTTCCTTCTGCAGGCCGCCCACATTCTCGCCCTTTTTAAAATCAAGGTGATAGTGGTATCCGTCACGATAGATATCGGCGGTCATCCATGCAGAAGCATACTGGGTAGCGCACAGGCCCAGACCGTTCAAGCCAAGGCTGAACTCGTAGTTATCCTCACCCTCGCCATACTTGCCGCCTGCATACATCTCGCAGAACAACAGCTCCCAATTGTAGCGCCCCTCGCCGTTGTTCCAGTCCACGGGCATACCGCGGCCAAAGTCCTCAACGATGACGCTGCCATCCTTACAGCGGGTCACGTTGATGGTATCGCCGTGGCCATCGCGGGCTTCATCAATGGAGTTGGAGACGATCTCAAAGATGGAGTGGGCGCAGCCCTCCACGCCGTCTGAGCCAAAGATGACGGCCGGGCGCTTGCGCACACGGTCGGCACCCTTCAAAGAAGTAATGCTCTCGTTGCCATATTCCTGTTTTTTTGCCATGCTGCTCCTCCCGGCCCGGCCTTTCTTGCAAAAAGCGGGCCGTCTGTAGTCAAATCATAAAACGCCTCTGCCCTTTTCTTACTATAATATAGGTATACACAGAGAAAAAGGGCAAAAGCGCCTGAATCATTTCATTTTCATTAAACCATAGGTTGTTGAATTTGTCAATTTCTGTTTGGCACGCCCGCACACAGCACGTCCTGCGCCGGATGTGCCAAAAGCAGGTTGAAAAAAGTCATTCTTATTTTACGCGCTGGAGCGACCAAAATCAAGAAAGTTTCAATTTTCTGAAAAAAATTTGGATTTACCCCTTTACAAAATCGAAATTTCAGGTATAATAATCATCGTCCGGTGCGCCTCTGTAGCTCAGTCGGTAGAGCAGGGGACTGAAAATCCCCGTGTCATTGGTTCGATTCCGATCGGAGGCACCAGTCAAGGAAACCCAGCAGGGTTTCCAATATGCGGCCGTAGCTCATCTGGTAGAGCGCCACCTTGCCAAGGTGGAGGTAGCGAGTTCGAGCCTCGTCGGCCGCTCCATAACGGAGCAGCAACGGTTGCTCCAATATGGCCCGGTAGCTCAGTTGGTTAGAGCACCAGCCTGTCACGCTGGGGGTCGTCGGTTCGAGCCCGATCCGGGTCGCCACCAAGAAAGCGCAAGCTTTCACCTACTTTGAAACTTGTTTTCAGGGCATCAGAAATGATGGGTGCAAGGTAAAATGCACCGAATATGCGGCCGTAGCTCATCTGGTAGAGCGCCACCTTGCCAAGGTGGAGGTAGCGAGTTCGAGCCTCGTCGGCCGCTCCAACAGGAGTGGAAATTCACTCCTAAATATGGTGACGTGGCCAAGTGGTAAGGCAAGGGTCTGCAAAACCCTCATCCACCAGTTCAAATCTGGTCGTCACCTCCAAAAGATTCCCGGAAGCTTCGGCTTCCGGGATTTTTTGTTTTGCGTTGTTCCCTATCAGCCTCCTCGCCCTCTCCGTCACCTACGGTGACAGACTCCCCCGGAGCGGGGGAAGTCTTTCCTCAAAGGGAGAGCCTCTGGCGAAACCGGTCACTTTGCAGTTAAGCCGAAAAGTCTGCCGCAGTGCCGCACTTTCGCAGAAAGCGGCACTGCAAATGCCGTCTACCTTTACGCCCCCTCCAGTGAAAATGCAATGCCGGAGCTTCCGCAGACGCTCCGGCATTGCTCTCTTAAAAATTATTCTTCCGCTGAATACGGCCGGAGCAAGGCGTAGGCCATTCCAGATCGTCCCCCTCAGAACTTCAGCCGCATCTGGTACCACACCAGCCCCCGTGGGTGGAGCCGGAAAACGCCCTCGTTCACAAAGCCGAACTTTGCATAGTAGTGCACCAGGGCCTCCTTGCAGGTCAGTACCAGCCCCTTCCGGCCTTGGGCCCGGGCGTCGGCAATGGCCTGCTGCAGCAGCTGCCCGGCGTACCCCTGTCTGCGGCAGGCCGGGATGGTGTTTACCCCAAAGATCATCTGCCAGGCACCATTCTCCCGGTGGAGGGAGGCGTCGGCGTACATCTCATCGGTCAGGTCCGGCCAGTCGGTGCAAAAGCCGTCCACAAAGGCCAGCAGCCTTTCCCCCTCCCACAGCAGCCAAAAATGATCGCCGTACTGCTGCAGCCGCTCGGCAAACTCCTCTGCCGTAGCCGCCTCTGCCGCCGGGAAGCAGGCCGCCTCCACCGCTGCAATGGCCTCCAAGTCCTTTAAGGTCCCCTTACGGATCTCCATAAATATTCTCCCCTCTTTTTCTTCCGAGTGTACCACAGTTCCTGCCCAAAGGCAAAGGTCCTGCCGGTTTTTCCTTTTGGGCCATTTGCATCCGCTGCCGCTCCGTGTTACAATGGCTATATTGCATCCAGGAAAGGAGCTGACACGCCATGCCCGCCGAAAACCATACCACCCTCACCCCGGATACGCCGGTGCGCTACCTGAAGGGCGTTGGCCCCAAGACCGCTGAGCGGTTCGAGAAGCTGGGCATCGTGACGCTGGCCGACCTGCTGTGCCACTACCCGCGCAGATATATCGACTTCACCAAACCCTATTCCATCGCCGAAGCGCCCACCGATGTGGAGTGCGTCGTCAGGGCCGAGGTGTTCGCCAAACCCGGCGGGCGTATCCTGCCGGGCGGGCGGCGGATGGAGCGCATCACTGCCGGGGACGATGTGTCCAGTCTGGAGATCACATGGTTCAATAATCCGTATGCCGCCCAGAAGCTGCAGCTGGGGCAGGAATATTATTTTCAGGGCATCGTTACCGGCGGGATGCTGCGCCGCCAGATGGTCAACCCGCAGGTGCGCACCGCCGAGCAGATCAAGGCTTCTCCCTTTGAAGCGGTCTACCCCCAGACCGAGGGCCTGACCAGCAATGCCATCGCCAAGTGCGTGCGGCAGCTGCTGCCCCATGCAGAGCTTCTGCCCGACCCTCTTCCGCCGGAAATGCTGGCAAAATACCGTCTGCTCTCCAAGGCAGATGCCGTGCGGGCCATCCACTGCCCTGCCACCGAAGAGCAGGCCTATGCAGCCCGGCGGCGGCTGATCTATGAAGAACTTCTGGTTTTGCAGCTGGGCATTGGCCGGATGAAAAACCGGGGTGCCGCTGCCACCGGTGCGCCCATGCAGCTTGCCGACCCGTCCCTGTTCTGGGCCAGCCTGCCCTTTTCCCCCACCGGAGCCCAGCGCCGGGCCGTGAGCGAGATTCTGGCCGACATGGCGGGCGAGACTTCCATGAACCGCCTTTTGCAGGGCGATGTGGGCAGCGGAAAAACGCTGGTGGCGGCTGCCGCCATCTGGGCCTGCATCCGGGCGGGGTATCAGGCCGCGCTGCTGGCCCCGACAGAAATTCTGGCCGCCCAGCATGCCGAAGGCCTGAACCGGATGCTTGCCCCTTTCGGGATGCGGGTGGCCCTGCTGACCGGCGGCATGAAGGCCGCTGCACGCCGCACCACCCTTGCCGCCATCCGGAACGACGAAGCCGACCTTGTGGTGGGCACCCACGCCATCCTCAGTGAAGGCGTGGAGTTTGCCCGGCTGGGTCTTGCCGTGATCGACGAGCAGCACCGCTTTGGGGTACGGCAGCGCGGAATGCTGGCCGAAAAGGCCGCGAATCCGCACCTGCTGGTGATGAGCGCAACGCCCATTCCCCGCACGCTGGGCCTGCTCATCTACGGCGATTTGGACATCTCCATTCTGGACGAGCTGCCGCCGGGCCGCACACCGGTCAAAACCCGCTGCATCACCGGCAAAAGCGGCGCGACCTCTACCATTTTCTCGATCAGGAGATCGGGCGCGGGCGGCAGGTGTATCTGGTCTGCCCCGCCATCGAGGACACACCGGATGGCGGGCTGAACGCCGTCAAGACCTACTACGAGGACATTGCCAAGGCCCTGCTGCCGGAGCGCCGGGTAGGCCTGATGCACGGCAAGCTCAAGCCCAAGGAGAAAGCTGCCGTGATGGAGGACTTCAAAGCCGGACGGCTGGACGCACTGGTGTCCACCACCGTCATTGAGGTGGGTGTGGATGTGCCCAATGCCAGCGTAATGGTGATCGAAAACGCAGAGCGCTACGGTCTGAGCGCCCTGCATCAGCTGCGCGGCCGCGTGGGACGCGGTGCAGCGGAGAGCTGGTGCTTTCTTGTCAGCGACAACCAAAGCGAAAACGTACAAAAGCGGCTGAAATTTTTGTGCAGCACCACGGACGGCTTTGCGGTGGCGCAGTACGATCTGGAGACCCGCGGCCCCGGCGACTTTTCGGCAGCCGCCAGCACGGCCTGCCCACCCTGCAGATCGCCGACCTGATGAACGACACCCGCACCCT
>ENA-OQJB01000647-OQJB01000647.1-human-gut-metagenome-genome-assembly--contig:-NODE-647-length-15348-cov-4.432692_pt1 | contig 15348 bp, 10 predicted proteins | sample MGYA00242599_ERZ504765 | MGnify/ENA primary metagenome ERZ504765 (study PRJEB26092, sample SAMD00036354) | human gut metagenome | host: Homo sapiens | study: EMG produced TPA metagenomics assembly of...
GAGGAAAGGACTTCGCTTGGTAGTACTATTTGAGCTAAAGATATTAATGCTGCTTCTGTCATATTACAAAAGTAATCACTTTAAAGAAAGCTACAAATAGTTACCCCCAAGAAATTTCGGGTGAGCCTGTTCTTTTTGCATGATTCGTATGATATGAGAGGTAGGGGCATAAAAAAAGGAGCAACGCCTTGCTCCAACCTTTGTTAACCTTAAATCTAATACTATGAAAAACACATTGCAAAGATACGGACTTCTGCTAAATCTGCAAATAATCCAAATAAAAAGAGATGTTTTATAACATTTATTGAGTGTTTGTCTTACGCTTTATACTTTTGTTAATAATTTCCGATTGAATATTGGGAACTGTTTTGCATTTCTTTGGAGGGTAATGATGAGAATAATTGGGTGATAGATAGCATACTCACAGTTTTATTTCTTATTTTTGTTCTCAATCGTCTATTTAGGTCATAGAAAGAAATACGAAAAAATGAGAATGATTAGAATGATGGGATATACGAAGTGGATAGCAGTCTTGCTCTGTCTTCTTGGCATGACGGCTTGTCGGCAGGACACACACCGTTTCCGTATCGGGGTGGCGCAATGCAGCGATGACTCCTGGCGGCATAAGATGAATGATGAAATTCTCCGCGAAGCAATGTTTTATGATGGAGTATCGGTTGAAATCCGGTCGGCTGCGGATGATAATCGTAAACAGGCGGAAGACGTTCATTATTTTATAGATGAAGGGGTTGACTTATTGATTATCTCTGCCAACGAAGCGGCCCCCATGACTCCGATTGTAGAGGAAGCCTATCAAAAGGGAATACCTGTCATCCTGGTAGACCGGAAGATTCTTTCTGATAAATATACTGCTTATATTGGTGCCGACAATTATGAAATAGGACGTGCGGTAGGCAATTATATTGCGTCAAGCCTGAAAGGAAAAGGGAATGTGGTGGAACTTACCGGACTGGGTGGCTCAACTCCTGCCATGGAACGCCATCAAGGATTTATGGCTGCTATCAGTAACTTTCCGGATATCAAACTGATTGATAAAGCGGATGCTGCGTGGGAGCGTGAACCGGCGGAAGTGGAAATGGATAGTATGCTCCGTCGGCATCCGAAGATAGACGCCGTGTATGCGCATAATGACCGTATCGCTCCGGGTGCCTATCAGGCAGCAAAGATGGCAGGGCGGGAGAAGGAAATGATTTTTGTCGGCATAGATGCCTTGCCGGGTAAGGGAAACGGACTGGAACTGGTTCTGGACAGTGTGCTGGATGCCACCTTTATCTATCCGACCAATGGTGATAAGGTACTGCAACTGGCTATGGATATTCTGGAGAAGAAACCCTATCCCAAAGAAACGGTGATGAATACCGCTGTTGTGGACCGTACCAACGCACACGTCATGCAGTTGCAGACCACACACATTTCCGAACTCGACAAAAAGATTGAAACGCTCAACGGACGTATCGGTGGCTATCTCTCTCAGGTAGCTACACAACAGGTCGTTTTATACGGCAGTCTGATTATCCTTTTATTGGTAGCCGGCTTATTATTGGTCGTTTATAAATCACTCCGCTCAAAGAATCGCTTGAATAAAGAACTTTTTAAGCAGAAGCAACAATTGGAAGAGCAACGTGACAAACTGGAAGAACAGCGTGACCAATTGATACAACTTTCTCATCAACTGGAAGAAGCTACTCATGCCAAGCTGGTATTCTTCACCAATATTTCTCACGACTTCCGTACTCCGTTGACATTGGTTGCCGATCCGGTAGAACATTTATTGGCCGATCATACACTAAGTGGAGATCAGCATCGAATGTTGATGCTGATTCAACGAAACGTGAATATCCTTTTGCGTCTTGTTAATCAGATTCTGGATTTCCGTAAATACGAGAACGGTAAGATGGAATATACACCTGTTCAGGTAGATGTTCTTTCCTCTTTTGAGGGCTGGAACGAATCATTCCTTGCAGCGGCCCGGAAGAAACACATTCATTTCTCTTTTGATAATATGCCGGATACGGATTACCATACATTGGCGGATATGGAAAAGTTGGAACGTATTTATTTTAATCTGCTTTCCAACGCGTTCAAGTTCACACCGGAAAATGGAAAGATAACGGTTCGTCTATCCTCCTTGATGAAAGAGGATACTCGCTGGATTCGTTTTACTATAGCCAATACCGGTTCAATGATTTCCGCCGAACATATCCGGAGTATTTTCGATCGTTTTTATAAAATAGACATGCACCACGCCGGTTCGGGAATCGGGCTTGCACTGGTTAAAGCTTTCGTTGAATTGCATAAAGGTACAATTTCTGTGGAAAGTGATGAAAAGCAGGGCACTGTCTTTACCGTTGATTTACCGGTACAGACTTGTGAAACTATTCTGGCCGAAGATTCTCTAAAGTCATCAATCTCTGCAGTTCCTTTAAATCCTGCTTCTTCCGGTTCTCCCGCCTCTTCCAACCTGAATGAAACTTTAGCTGTCGAAGAAGAGGAACTGGAAAAAGGCTATGATTCTTCCAAGCCTTCCGTTTTGGTAATTGATGATAATGCAGATATCCGTTCGTATGTACGCGGATTACTCCATACCGATTATACTGTAATTGAAGCAGCAGACGGTTCGGAGGGCATCCGCAAAGCAATGAAATATGTCCCGGACTTGATAATCTCTGATGTGATGATGCCTGGTATGGATGGAATAGAGTGTTGCCGCCGTCTGAAAAGCGAACTGCAAACCTGCCATATCCCTGTCATCCTATTGACAGCCTGTTCTTTGGATGAACAACGGATTCAGGGATATGACGGAGGTGCGGATTCTTATATCTCCAAGCCCTTCAGTTCGCAATTGCTGTTGGCACGCGTTCGTAATCTGATAGATTCACATCGCCGCCTGAAACAGTTCTTTGGTGACGGACAAACGTTGGCGAAAGAGGATGTTTGCGATATGGATAAAGACTTTGTGGAAAAATTCAAGACTTTGATTGAAGCAAAGATGGGAGACTCAAATTTGAATGTAGAAGATTTGGGTAAGGATATGGGATTAAGTCGTGTGCAGCTCTATCGCAAAATAAAATCCCTGACTAATTATTCTCCGAATGAATTGCTTCGCATCGCTCGCTTGAAGAAGGCTGCTTCCCTGCTTGCTTCGTCAGATATGACAGTGGCGGAGATTGGTTATGAAGTCGGTTTTAGTTCTCCTTCTTATTTTACCAAATGTTATAGAGAGCAGTTTGGTGAAAGTCCGACAGATTTACTGAAAAGGAAAGGATAGAATCAAAACTATTCACGTCAGAATACAATAAATCCCGGTAACTTGAATTTTCAATGTTTACCGGGATTTATTGATATGTGTTAGTTATGAATCAATAAACTTTTATCTGCGTTTCCTTGGTTATACCAGTTTTGTTCGTTTTTGCCACTACTTTGCGCCCATTTTGCGAATCCTTTATAGGCTTCCAAGAAATTAGCTTTTCAATAGCATGCGCTGCGTTGCCTGGTACTCTTAATCCCCAAATCAGGCGTCCTGCACTAAAATAATAATTATCATCTTCTTCGTCCCCGTTTGTATATACCGGTAGCAGATTTTTATCATTGAATGGATATTGGTAAGTGATCGGTTCAATACCATTCATATGGATTTCTGTTCCGCTATCATTACGTTTTAAATACAAGTCGAATTCATCGCCTTCTAATATTTCCTTTACTTCTTTTCTCTTCTTTAGGGTGATCAGAATATTGATCTCCGGTAAATCACTTGTTGCTACCAAAGCATTCTTTTCTGTATTATAATATTGGCTGCCTGCAGGTTTAGCCAGATTCTTAATTAAAGGGCTGTAATCAATGATAAGATGTTTATTGAGGACAAGATCTACTCCGTCGATCGCAGGAATCACGTTTTTAGTTTCATAAACTTCTATACTTTCCACTTCGTCAGAATCTATTTCTTTCAGTCTTAAATAAGGGGAATAAGGGAATATTCCTCCGATAGCTTTTAGACGTAACCCTATTTGTATATACTGCGCAGTGTATTTTTTGTCAACCTTTCTAATACCTTGGAACTGCACCTTATAATTGACTACAAAATCATTAAAGTCATAATCTCCTAATGATGGAAATTGGTCTTCAAACATGATTGTTCCCCAACCATCTTTGGGATGAAAAATGACTCCTTTTGCCAATTGGATGTCATCTTCTATATCATGCCCACGAGTGATTGACCGGGTGGTGTTAGATTTGGATTTGGCATCATTAGCAATGTTCAGTGAGAAACTTCTATCTGCATTTACAGGTATGGCTACTTTTTTGGTTTCATTGGTGCTGGTTTTGTACTGGGCATACAATGTATTTACGTAGGTTGGGATGCTCAAAGGGAGACTTGAAATTTCTGTATCTACAGGAATGTCGGCTATTTTCTCTTCTTTACTACATGCTTCATCCAAAAAGAAGGAAACCATAGTGGGGGTAGTAGCAGCTACTGTTCCTGCGGCTACTTGAGTTAATTTCCATTGAAAGCCTGCGGGTATATCCAGGTCTTTTACTTGAATTTCTTTTTCAGGTTGCTTGCTTTCATCATAAAGGTTCTTCTCACAGGAGCTGAAAGCGAATACTCCAAATAAACAAGAAGCGAATAGAATTGTCTTCTTTTTCATAACAGCAGTGCTTGTTTTGTTAATAATAGGGTTGCTTTTAATGGGTACAAAGGTCGGGATTATTTGTAAATAAAGCAAATAAAGTTGCATATTTTATTTGAAATGCTTTTATTATTTGCAAATTCTTTTCTTTTTATCTAGTTTTGGAACTGAAATAAAGTAATGTTTGGGTGATGAAAGATTATAAAGTAGACAAAGCGAGTCTCTCCGCATCCTTTTGTCAAGAGGTGTATCAGGTTGTTCGGGAAATTCCGGTAGGTAAAGTTTCTACCTATGGGGGAATTGCCGCATTATTGGGAATGCCTCAATGTTCCCGTATGGTGGGGCGTGCTTTGAAACAGATTCCGGATGATTTATCTGTGCCTTGTCACCGGGTTGTCAATGCATCGGGACGCCTTGTTCCGGGGTGGACAGAGCAGAAACAACTCTTGTTGGAAGAAGGGATCTCTTTCAAGCAAAATGGATGCGTAGACTTGAAAAAGCATCTTTGGAATTACTCCGTATCTGAATGAAATTTGCATATTTAATCTATTTTCCTTATCTTTGTGCCAACAATATGCAAGAACAGACTGTTATTTATTTATGAAAATACTGTTTTCTACTGTTCATTGAGAGGATAATCTTATCAAATTCTATTCCTTTTAAACTACTTAGTCTGTTTTCTTTAACCATTTAAAAAACGTCGGATCGTCATGTTACCATGTGACATGACTGAACCATGCGAACATTCAACTTGTTTATCGTAAGTGAGAATGAGGAACGCGGCAGTTGAAAACAAAACAAATATTATAATCTAAACCAATATATTATATGAGTAAAATAGAAATAAAGGATTTGTACCTTATCTTTGGTCACGAGAAGCAGAAAGCACTCAAGATGTTGAAAAAAGATAAGAGTAAAGAGGAAATTCTGAAAGATACCGGTTGTACGGTAGGAGTGAAAGATGCTAATCTTTCAATTAATGAAGGAGAGTTTTTTGTGATAATGGGACTCTCGGGAAGTGGAAAATCGACATTACTGCGTTGTATCAATCGTCTGATACGTCCTACTGCCGGGCAAGTGTTTGTAAACGGAGTAGATATATCTAAAATATCCGAAAAAGAATTATTGCAGGTTCGTCGGAAAGAGCTGGCGATGGTTTTCCAGAATTTCGGTCTGTTGCCTCACCGTTCCGTATTGAGCAATATTGCATTCGGTCTCGAACTTCAGGGAGTGAAGAAAGAGGAACGTGCGAAGAAAGCTATGGAAAGCATGATGCTTGTCGGATTGAAAGGATACGAAAATCAGATGGTAGGCGAGCTTTCCGGTGGAATGCAACAGCGTGTCGGACTGGCCCGTGCCCTGGCTAATAATCCTGAAGTACTTCTAATGGATGAGGCTTTCTCTGCGCTCGATCCTCTGATTCGTGTGCAAATGCAGGATGAACTGTTGGCTTTGCAATCGAAGATGAAAAAACAATTGTCTTTATTACCCATGACTTGAGTGAAGCGATTAAACTGGGCGACCGTATTGCCATTATGAAAGACGGAGAGGTGGTGCAGGTAGGTACTTCAGAAGAAATACTGACCGAACCGGCTAACGATTATGTAGCCCGTTTTGTTGAAAACGTGGACAGGAGTAAAATTATCACCGCTTCTTCTTTAATGATTGACAAACCACTGGTGGCCCGTCTGAAGAAAGAGGGACCTGAAGTATTGATTCGTAAGATGCGTGCGAAGAATATCACCGTATTACCTGTCATAGACGCCGATGATAAACTGGTCGGAGAAGTACGTCTGAACGACCTGCTTAAGTTACGTAGCAGACAGGAAAAATCCATTGAAACGATTGTGCGTACCGAGGTGCATTCTGTATTGGAGGATACAGTGTTGGAGGATATACTTCCTTTAATGACAAAGAGCAATTCGCCGGTATGGGTGATTGATGAGACGCATGAGTTTTTAGGAACAATCCCGCTTTCCTCCTTAATCATCGAAGTGACCGGAAAAGATAAAGAAGAAATAAACGAAATAATTCAAAACGCAATAGATTTATGATAAATATAGGACAATATATAGAGATGGCCATCAATTGGATGATGGTACATTTTTCCACTTTCTTTGATGCCGTGAATGCAGGCATCGGTAGTTTTATTATAGGATTCCAACACGTACTTTTTGGAATACCTTTTTATATAACCATTCTAGTGCTTGCTGCACTCGCATGGATGAAGGCAGGACGTGGTACGGCCATTTTCACCGCATTGGGATTATTACTGATTTATGGAATGGGATTTTGGGAGGCTACTATGCAAACCCTGGCTCTCGTTTTTTCATCTACCTGTTTGGCTCTGATTGTTGGTGTACCTTTAGGAGTGTGGACGGCAAACAGTCCGCGTGCAGAGAAAATACTCCGTCCTGTTCTCGACTTGATGCAGACGATGCCTGCTTTTGTTTATCTGATTCCTGCCGTTTTATTTTTCGGATTGGGAGCAGTGCCGGGAGTGTTTGCCACCATTATCTTTGCTATGCCTCCTGTGGTCCGCCTTACCGGATTGGGAATTCGGCAAGTTCCTAAAAATGTAGTGGAAGCTTCCCGTTCGTTCGGGGCTACCCGTTGGCAGTTATTGTATAAAGTGCAGCTTCCTTTGGCGTTGCCCACTATCCTGACTGGTGTCAACCAGACAATAATGATGTCGCTTTCTATGGTTGTCATTGCTGCCATGATTGCTGCCGGTGGTCTGGGAGAAATTGTATTGAAAGGTATTACCCAAATGAAAATCGGACTTGGGTTTGAAGGTGGTATAGCAGTTGTTATTTTAGCTATTATCTTAGACCGTATCACACAAGGAATGGCAGGACGAAAAAATAAGAACTAAACGGAAAGGATAAAATACGTATGAGAATATATAAAATAGTAGGAATAGTATTGTCAGCTATGCTTTTGCTAGCTTCCTGTACTAATTCAGGCTTAGAGAAAAAGAAAGTAAAAATAGCCTATGCCAATTGGCTGGAAGGTATTGCCATGAGTCATTTGGCCAAGGTGGTATTGGAAGAGCATGGATATGAGGTTGAATTGCAAAATGCTGATCTTGCCCCTATTTTTGTATCTATGTCAGGAAAGAAATCTGATGTCTTTCTGGATGCATGGTTACCAATAACGATGAAAGATTATATGGATCAGTATGGAGACAGCATCGAATTTTTGGGGGAGGTATATGGAGAAGCCCGTGTAGGACTGGTTGTTCCTCAATATGTTACGATCCAGTCTATTAGTGAGCTGGAAGCTAATAAAGACCGTTTCTCTTCTGAAATAGTAGGAATTGATGCGGGAGCAGGGATAATGAAGACGACCGATAAGGCCATTGCTGCTTACGGACTTGATGGGTATACCCTCATGACTTCAAGTAGTTCCACCATGCTGGCTTCTTTGAAAAAAGCGATGGACAAAGGAGAATGGATTGTCATTACGGGGTGGACACCGCATTGGATGTTCGACCAGTTTGACTTGAAATTCTTGGATGATCCGAAGAAAGTATATGGAGACTTGGAAGAAATACATGCTATTGCATGGAAAGGATTCAGTGAGAAAGATCCGTTTGCTGCCGAATTCTTTGGCAACATTAAACTAACGACAGAAGAACTTAGCTCTTTTATGACAGCTATGAAGGATGCCCGGATGGATGAAGAAGAAATAGCCCGCAAATGGAGGGATGAACATCGGCAGTTGGTGGATAGTTGGATTCCGAAGTCTGAGAATAAATAGATTGGAGCATTGTTATTCTTAATTTTAAATATAAAATAGACATGAACTCTAGTGGGAAAAAGGGAGTATTGTTTATGTTAGACAGAGTTCATACAATAAAAAAACGGTAATCTTCTACAAGATTACCGTTTTATATTTATAGGGTATTACTATTATTCAGCACCCCAGTTTTCTCTAGCCAAACGTTTGTAGCTGTTGTAACGCCATTTAGCGTTTTCTTCAGCAGCTTTGAACAGTTCTTCAGCTTCAGTAGGATATTGTTTCATTACAGAAGCGTAACGAACTTCACCCTTCAAGAAACCTTGGAAATCTTCCCAGTTCGGTTCTTTGCTATCCAATTGGAATGGGTTCTTGCCTTCTTCTTCCAAAGCCGGGTTGTAACGCCACAAGTGCCAGTAACCGCACTTAACAGCTTTTTCTTCTTCTTCCTGGCTCTTACCCATACCTGCTTTCAGACCGTGGTTGATACACGGAGCATAAGCGATAATCAAAGATGGTCCCGGATATGCTTCAGCTTCACGGATAGCTTTCAGAGTTTGAGCTTGGTCAGCACCCATAGCGATCTGTGCAACATATACATAACCGTAAGTAGTAGCCATCAGACCGAGGTCTTTCTTACGTACGCGCTTACCAGCAGCAGCGAACTTAGCGATAGCACCTACCGGAGTAGCTTTAGAAGACTGACCACCTGTGTTAGAGTAAACTTCAGTATCCAGAACGAGGATGTTAACGTCCTTACCGGAAGCGATTACATGGTCAAGACCACCGTAACCGATATCGTAAGAAGCACCGTCACCACCAATGATCCACTGGCTGCGTTTTACAAGATATTGTTGCAGTTCAGCGATTTGTTTGCAGTGGTTACATTTATCCTTGTTAGCTTCAACAACCGGAATGATCTTAGCAGCCAATTCCTTAGTCTTGTCCGCATCCAGCATATTGTTGATCCATTCAGCGAACAGTTCTTTTACTTCAGCAGGAGTGCAATCAGCAGCAATAGCCTCGTTCATCACTTTCACGAGACGAGCACGCATCTTTTCGTTAGCCAGTTCCATACCCAAACCGAATTCACAGAAGTCTTCGAACAGTGAGTTAGCCCAAGCAGGACCGTGTCCGTTTTCGTTTGTAGTATACGGAGTAGAAGGAACAGAACCAGAGTAGATAGAAGAACATCCGGTAGCGTTAGCAACCATTTCACGGTCACCGAACAATTGAGAAATCAATTTCACGTATGGAGTTTCACCACAACCAGAGCAAGCGCCGGAGAACTCAAACAACGGAGTAGCGAACTGTGAGTTCTTCACGTTAGCCTTGATATCAACAAGATGTTGTTTAGTCTTCACGTTTTCAGCACAGTAAGTCCAGTTTTCAGCTTGAGCCAATTGGCTTTCGAGGTGTTTCATTGTCAATGCTTTGCCACCCTTCTTCGGATTACCCGGACAGATGTCGGCACAGTTACCGCAACCCAGACAGTCGAGAACGTCCACCTGGATACGGAATGTCATACCGTCGAATGCTTTACCTACAGCTTTCAGTTGTTCGAACTTAGCACCCTTCTGCTCTTCAGCGTCGAGTACGAACGGACGGATAGAAGCGTGAGGACAAACGTATGCACACTTGTTACACTGGATACAGTTTTCCGGATTCCATTCAGGAACGAATGCAGCTACACCACGTTTTTCGTATTTAGCAGTACCTTGATACCAAGTACCGTCTTCGATACCCTTGAATGCAGATACCGGCAACAAGTCACCGTCTTGTGCATTGATCGGACGAACTACTTCGTTGATGAATGCAGGATCGTTGTTTTCAGCTTTTGCGTCATCCGGAAGGTTAGCCCAAGCAGGATCAACAGCCAAAGTCTTGTATTCACCACCACGGTCAACGGCAGCATAGTTCTTGTTAACAACGTCTTCACCCTTCTTGCCGTAAGACTTAACGATGAATTTCTTCATCTGCTCAACAGCTTGTTCTACAGGAATAACGCCTGTGATACGGAAGAATGCAGATTGAAGGATTGTGTTGGTACGGTTACCCAAACCAATTTCCAGTGCAATCTGTGTTGCGTTGATATAGTATACAGAAATGTTGTTCTGTGCGAAATATTTCTTAACCTTGTTAGGCAGGTTCTTAGCCAGTTCTTCACCTTCCCAAATTGTGTTTAATAAGAAAGAACCGTTCTTACGCAAACCACGAGTTACATCGTACATGTGCAGGTAAGCCTGAACGTGACAAGCAACGAAGTTCGGAGTATTTACCAGATAAGTAGAACGGATTGGATTGTCACCGAAACGCAAGTGAGAACAAGTGAAACCGCCCGACTTCTTAGAGTCATAAGAGAAGTAAGCCTGGCAGTGTTTGTCAGTGTTGTCACCGATAATCTTTACAGAGTTCTTGTTAGCACCTACTGTACCGTCAGCACCCAAACCGTAGAATTTAGCTTCGAACATACCTTCGCCGCCTAAAGCGATTTCTTCTTTTTGAGGAAGAGAAGTGAAAGTAACGTCGTCTACGATACCGATAGTGAAGTGGTTCTTCGGCATTGGCATAGCCAAGTTTTCGAATACTGAAAGGATTTGAGCAGGAGTAGTATCTTTTGAACCCAAACCGTAGCGACCGCCAACGATAACCGGAGCATTTTCTGCACCGTAGAAGCAGTCTTTAACGTCAAGGTAAAGAGGTTCGCCGTTAGCACCCGGTTCTTTAGTACGGTCAAGAACTGCGATAGTTTTAGCAGTCTTAGGTACAGCAGCCAAGAAGTGTTTAGCAGAGAACGGACGATATAGGTGTACGGCAACCATACCCACTTTTTCGCCGTTTGCTACCAGGTAGTCGATAGCTTCGCGGGCAGCTTCTGTTACAGAACCCATAGCGATAATTACGCGTTCTGCATCTTCTGCACCATAGTAATCGAACAAACCGTATTTACGACCTGTGATCTTAGAAATTTCATTCATGTATTCTTCTACGATAGCAGGAACTGCTTCATAGTAGTTGTTGCATGATTCACGATGTTGGAAGAAATGGTCAGGATTTTCAGCCATACCACGAGCTACCGGTTTCATCGGGTTCAGTGCGCGGGCACGGAATTCAGCCAAAGCTTCCTGGTCGATCAGCGGAGCAAGATCATCATTTTCCAACATTTCAATCTTTTGGATTTCGTGAGATGTACGGAAACCATCGAAGAAGTTCATGAACGGAACGCGAGATTTGATGGTAGCCAAGTGAGCAACACCAGCCAAATCCATAACTTCCTGTACAGAGCCTTCAGCCAACATAGCAAAGCCAGTCTGACGAGCTGACATTACGTCTTGGTGGTCACCGAAGATACACAATGCGTGAGAAGCCAATGTACGAGCAGACACATGGAATACGCAAGGCAAGAACTCACCGGCAATTTTGTACATGTTAGGGATCATCAGGAGAAGACCCTGGGAAGCAGTGTAAGTAGTAGTCAACGCACCAGCCTGAAGAGAACCGTGAACTGCACCGGCAGCACCACCTTCAGATTGCATTTCCTGTACTAATACTGTTTCGCCGAAGATGTTCTTACGTCCTGCGGCAGCCCATTCGTCTACGTACTCAGCCATAGTCGAAGAAGGAGTGATGGGGTAGATAGCTGCTACTTCAGAGAACATATACGAGATATGCGCTGCAGCTTGGTTACCATCACAAGTGATGAATTTCTTCTGTTTAGTCATAACTAAATTAAATATTTAAGTAAATAAATCTTTTAATATAAAAAGCCGAACATCCAGAGAGGTATCTGGTTGCCCCGACCTATTTCAGCCTTATGCAACGCGTACGTTACATTCGGATTGTTCTTGATCTTTGCGCCTTCCTGGCAAATTTTGAACGGCATTACTTCGTCTACCATAAAAGAGACGTTTTTATCTCCTTTATGTACCTTATGGTCTTTCCATAAAGAATTTGCAAAGAATGTGTCGAGCACATCCTGCTCTTCCACTTTCACCGGATAGATGGAATACATCAGGTTGGAGTTGTGCATCATTATCTTTGAAGGTTTTTTAGGGTAATTCTTCCCCTTTCGGATAAACCAGATTAATGAGTCGCGCATCTGCCAGATACTTGATATAGTTCATCACCGTGGCGCGAGATGTCTGTATGTCGCTTGCCAGTTGGCTCACATTTGGAGCTTTCGGCCCGTCGACAGCGAGCAAATATAGCAATTTTTTTATCTTTGAAAGATATTTCAGTTCAATTTGTTTGATGAGAAGTATATCTACTTCCACCATCATGTTCATCGTTTTCAGCAGATTCTCCGAAAAGTTACGTTTTTCAAGGAAGAACGGATAGAATCCGTGGTGCAGATAATCCTGAAAATAATCCAACGGACGGACTTTGGAGAGTACTCCTTTGGCAATCTGTTCGTGAGTGCTAAGAATTTCTTCGAGGCTATATGCCCTGAATTTCATGCCTGTTTGCAAGTTTAGGAATTCACGGAAAGAGAATCCACGCAGGTTATAGCTCTTGGCGATATCACGTAATTCAAGATTTTCTTCTTTCAGTCGCATCACGGACGAGCCGGTGAAGACAATTTTCAGGTTAGGAAAACGGTCGTAACACATGCGTAACTCTTTGCTCCATTCCGGATGTTTGAACACCTGGTCGATCAACAATACTTTTCCGCCACGTTTCTGAAATTCGTTGGCGAAGTCTACAATGCTGTGGCCCGAGAAATAGAAGTTGTTCATGTTGATGAACAGACAGGAACGGTCGTTCCCGAATTTCTCTTTGGCGTATTGGAGAAGGAAAGTGGTTTTTCCTACGCCACGTGTCCCTTTGATACCAATCAGGCGGTCGCTCCAGTCGATCTCGTCCATAAGATCGCGGCGAACGGGGGCATTGGTGTGCTCAACGAGGTAGGCGTGTGTGCGGTAGAATGATTCCATTTCAGTTCTTTGTTTTTCGGGTGGCAAATATACTGCTTTTTTTAGGATTTGCAAAGTAGAGATGGCAAAATTGTGTGTTTAATTCCAACTTTCTGTTTATTGTAGTCATTCCTGACTATTTCCTGTATATATTTGCAGAATAAAGTTTTGAATTCATTTGAAATGACAAAAAAGGCTCTTTATATATTCAATCCGGAACATGACTTGGCGTTGGCCAGCGGTGAAACTAATTATATGGCTCCAGCTTCGGCCAGACGTATGGCTTCCGAGTTGGCTTTGCTTCCGATGTGGTATGCAGAGGAGGGGAGTGCTGTATTAGCTTCTTCCGCTTATAATCTGGATTATTTGAAGCAAATGCAGGAATTGCTGGGAGTTTCGATTCATTTGATGACTGAACCGGAACTTGCTGTCGGACCGGATTTGGATATTCGTCCTTGGGGGTGGGATGTAGCTTTGCGGAAACGGCTTTTAGGGCTGGGCGTGGACGAAGCCCTGCTTCCTTCTATGGAGCAATTAAACGGTTTGCGGGAATACTCCCATCGTTCTAAAGCCGTCTCGTTACTTCCGGAATTACAACTGAATGAATATTTCTGCGGAGAATCTTATTATTTGAAGGCACTGGAAGAATGGAAAACTTTTGTGGAAGAGCGGGAATGCTGCCTGTTGAAAGCTCCGCTTTCGGGAAGCGGTAAAGGCTTGAACTGGTGTAAAGGCATATTTACTCCTTTTATTTCCGGTTGGTGTACGCGTGTGGCTGCTTCGCAGGGTGGAATCATTGCGGAACCTATATATAATAAGGTAGAGGATTTTGCCATGGAGTTTTATTCCGATGGTACAGGTGAAGTGACATTTATGGGATATTCCCTCTTCCATACCGGAAAGAGTGGGATGTATGAAGGGAATCGTTTGCTTTCTAATGAGGCAATCTGGAAACAACTTTCGCAATATGTCCCTTCAAAGGTTCTGACGGATTTGGAGAACTGCTTGAAATATAGGCTTTCTGCGTTGGTAGGAACCGTTTATAAAGGTTATCTTGGAGTTGATATGATGATTTGTCGGTTTCCGGAAAATGAAAAGCCGGTTTTTCGGATTCATCCCTGTGTGGAAATCAATCTGCGCATGAATATGGGAGTTGTTGCGCGTTTTTTATATGACCATTATGTACATCCAGGTTCAATAGGGCGTTTTGTGATTGATTATCATCCTTCGGAAGGTGAAGCCTTGCAGGAACATGAACGAATGTCCGCAACTTATCCGTTGAAAATCAGGGAAGGTAGAGTGTACTCCGGTTATTTACCTTTGGTTCCTGTTCATAGGAGAAGTTGTTATCGGGCGTGGATATGGGTAACTCCTGATAATATTTAACTTTATCTGTTCACACCAGCCAGCGACTGATATTGCGTTTTTCCGCACTGAACTCTACCCCGATCTTTATCACTTCACGTCCGTCTGCCTGATACGGTATCAGATAGCCTTTATCGTCGATCTGCTTCAATGCCGCTTCTGCCGTGTCATGCAGCTTGAATTCGAAGACATAGATATATTTAGGTGTTTTCACTACGGCATCTGCACGACCGCGGGCGCTGCGTACTTCGGCATCGGTGAACTGTCCCATAAGTTTGAAGACAATATAGAAAACCACTTGGTAGTGACGCTCTGTCTGCTCGTTCAATTCGTAGTTGAAATCGGCAAAGAAGGCTTGCAGGCGGGTGAGAAAGGCATCGTAGTCTCCCGAACGAAGTTCTTGTACAAACTTGCCGATGTAAAATCCTTGGTCACTGTTTCTCACTCCGGTGTAAAATGGAACCAGGAAATTAATGAAGCCGTAGCGGACTTCATCATTAGGAAATTGCAATAGATAGTTACCAAATTCCCTATCGAAATCTTTTATCGTCAGATAGCCACTTTGGTAAATTAACGGAATCGGATTATTGGAATCTACACGATATTCGGAGAACATGGAAGACGGTGCTTCGATCCCGTCAAGCAAAGTACGCAGGTCGTATTCGGTTTCTTGCAGCATC
>ENA-OQJB01000648-OQJB01000648.1-human-gut-metagenome-genome-assembly--contig:-NODE-648-length-15331-cov-2.343002_pt1 | contig 15331 bp, 36 predicted proteins | sample MGYA00242599_ERZ504765 | MGnify/ENA primary metagenome ERZ504765 (study PRJEB26092, sample SAMD00036354) | human gut metagenome | host: Homo sapiens | study: EMG produced TPA metagenomics assembly of...
AGTTCATAACTTCTAACTGTTTCTTTCAAATTAGGTAAAGTTCTTGATACTAGAGTTAGAATCAACACAGCTTTACCTTCTCCGATTTCTGTGATATCTACGTTCGCATAACAACCGCCCCAAACTGGTTTAATTTCAATGGTGGTTTCTCCATTAGCAGTAATAGAGTTTTCTACCCATTTACGATCGTTTTCAATTTCCAATGCTTTCTTATACACTTTTGATAACTCTTTGCTTACTGTTGTTTTTAGAACAGCTTCATAAAAATTTTTTATGATAAGTACCTCCTAATATTTTTCTGAATATACTCGTCTTTCCAATAGCCATGACCACAGTAACGAAGATTGTACTTATCAATCTCATTTGGTGTAGCTTCCCTGGTCATTTCAATGATGGAGTACTTCTTTTTGATTTGTACAGAACGCACAACACGCACTGAACAATCATCAATGGTTCGAGGATATTCATTAGTTAGCGATATATACCAGTAGTTTCTCATTATGCAGTCTCCTTTATGTAAATAAAAAGACCACTCAAAGAGTGATCTAATATGTACTACAGGACCCACTATCCTTCGAGGGAATGTGGATTACAGAAACATCAGCGCGCTATAGTTTCCAACCTGTATATTCGGTTTTACTGACAGGCAGTTATGGATTACCGTAAACCAAAGTCACTGGCAAGGAATCGAACCTTGCATGGTTGCCGAAGCATTGACCTAGCACGCATGCTTAGCGTCTACCCTTTCCGCCACAGTGACAAATTAATATTGTGAAAATAAATACTAAGCGTATAATTTTAGTTATCAGCGAGTGGTCCGCTGAAATAAATTAAAAGGTGGTGAAAAATTTGTACTTTGTTATAAGAGAAGCAACTAATGGCCAATATTACTTCGTTATTAAGTCCGATAACAATGAAGTAGTAGCAACTAGCGAAACATACTTGACTAAATATTCCGCTGAACAAACCATTAATTCTATAAAAAACGGAATCACCAAAGACTCTCAAGTTATCGATGTGACTAAATAAGACGACTAACTTCATTTGCTAGGGAGTTCATTTCAGCTGCTTTTTCTACCAAAGCAGTTGAGATACTTTCTAGCTTTTCTGATTTAACAGAATTAAATACTGGCGTCTTGATACCAATCGATACATCTTGACGAGGATCAGGACTCGTTGCTCTATTTTTTGCGCCACTGATCTGTACTTTTCTACTGAATGATACTCAATTACTTGTTCTAAATGTTTTTGTACTCTTTACATACAGCTTCTTTTTGGATCAATTCTAAACGTTGTTGCTCAATAATATCAATCAACCGTTCCCGATCCATACCTTGATACTTTATTTGCTCGACTTGGTCACTAGCCTTGTTGAGCAGTTCTTTTAGTTCAGTCAAATCTAATTTGACAGTTACTTTGATTTCTTTATCCATTCGTTTTCCTCCAATACATAAATTAATAGACAGCAACGGATGATAGATAATAAGAACAATTTAGAAGGAGTTGAAATTCACATCCTTATTCTTAATATTTCCGCTACTGTCTATCGAAGCTTAATTAAACGATGAGGGAGATTTCCTCCCTTACATTTTATTTTGTCGAGGTCCTGTTTCCTAATCTTTCGACACTACCATAATATCACTGGTAAATGGCTAAAAACCGCCATCATTCCGCCAAAAAACCGCCAAATTATTTATAAGCAATTTTTTCCCCATGTTTATACGCTTCTGCAAACTCTATTAGAGCTTCCGACTTCATCCGTTGTATACTTCTTTCTGAATAACCCACTTCACGGCTAATTCTGTAGTTTGAGAAGCTATCTGGCACACAGAAACTGTAGTAGAGTATCTGACGGCTAATCAGACTAAGAGCCATCAAAGCCGCTAAAATCGCATCTCTCTCTGCTTCTATATCCATCATCTGAATGATCGCGTCTTCTGCCTTATTACCGTGCTTCGGTGCCTTCGGCATATCCGTAATAATCGGCGACTTAATATCTATCAAAGAGCGACCTGCCATCCGCTCCAAACGCCGAAAGTTTTTCAGCACATCTCTCGCATTACATCTTGTCTGTTTGAAATCTACCTCTCGTAACAATTGCATCAAGTCAAACCGCTCCTTTATGTGATATAATAAACTTGTCTGTTTTATTATGTTAGTCGGAGCGATCCGGCTTTTTTATTTGTCATTGATTAGTTCAATATCCACCAATCTCGCCACTGCTAAATTCTCTTTGCTTTTCGCTAACCACTTGTCGCATTCCATCGTGTTTTCAATGCGAATGATTGCTGAGTGATTATAGAGATGCTCTACATATCCACGAAACGGATAGATGAACCCTTCTGCTTCACAGCGAACCATGTCACCGACTTTGAATTTTGGTTTCTCACGTGTTTTAGGATTCTTTGTCGGCATATCTAGCATTAAACCGCCGATACCATGACTACTAGCGTAAAATCCGTCTTTTAGTTTCATTACTCTACCTCCTCATGACCGACAGTGACCAGTTCATATACTTGTGTTAATCCACCAAGTCGTCGTGAAACTTGGTTAGCTTCTTCGAGATTATCAAACCATCTTGCACTTTGGAGTATGTCTACAATGGATAATGTGTTAGCCCCTATAGAACGTTCATCACTTCTGTAAAATTGATTTCCAAACTTTACTACATAAATCTTCATTCTGTATCCTCCTATGATTCAATGATTTCAATAAATAATTGGTTATCTAACGCCATTACAAGCGTGACATCGTAAAACCAGTATTTCAAAGGTAAGTTCTGTGAGATATCCATTACTTTTCCTGTAAAAATGTTCTTGTTTTTGTAACGAATAATCACCGTTTCAACATCGTTCAATACGGCTAACAGTGCTCCTAAGGTCATGACTCGTCCTCCTATTCTTCTAGTAATTCAATAACTACTGGTTCGCATTCCGTACTATATCTACTTGCCCATTTAGTCAATGCTAACATCAGTGTTGGTGCTTCAATGTTACAATAGTAGTGATGATTATATTTTAAATAGGTTATTTGATACGTGTTCATTCCACTTCCTCCTCAATCGTCCAAGCATTTGTAAATTTCTCTAAGCTTATTAGTTCATCTTCATTTAAATATCCGTAACCATATAAGGATTCTAAAAGGTCGTCTTTAGAATATCCTCTAAAGTCAAGTCTGAGACCGCTTAGGATGTATACAAAGGTTTTATTTCCATAAAACTTGATTGTGTATGCTTTCATTTCTATTCCTCTTGTTCTAATCCCCATTGAGCGAATGCTGCTAGGACTTCGAAATGTTGTTTTTCTGTTAATTCCATCAAAGGATCCCTTAATTCGTCTAAATGCCCCCATGCTGCATTATTCATCATCCAAAACACAACTTGCATTGGCTTTCCTGTTGGCGCAGTTAGTTTCAACCACTCCAACACGATTTTCTGGTTGTCATTGAGTTCCGAATGCTCATCAGTAGCTGCTACCTTGTCATATAATTTTTGTAAGTCTGGTGCATCGTCAACCATCGCAAAAGATATTTCTGACAATACTTTCTCTTTAAATTCGCTCATCTTTCTACCACCTCTTCCACTGGCACAGCAAATGGCCAATATCTTTCATCAATTGCTTTAATCTGTTTTTCGGTCAGTTGGTATCAGTCCATTCTTTTTTGAATAGCTGACCTTGCTTCTTGCTGGTATGGTCTTAATTGCATAGAACTTTCCTTTCTTTGTTGGTATAATTAATTTAAAAACTGGAGGTTTACAATGAGCCGCATTACCGATAGATTAAAAGGCTTAGATACTATTAAAAAAATTGATAAAGAGAAATCTAAATATTTAGTTATTCATTATTCAAGCGAGAGTTTTTTTGTCACTTGGCGGAAAAGTCCAAGAATAACCTCGATTGCAATCGAAATCTCGAGTTTGGTCAAACGGAGTTATTCGCAATTTATAAATCTGCTGAAGAAATGGGAATACCTTTTGATAAAATTGTTGATCAATATAACGAAATTGAGAAAAATATGTTAGACGAATACTTCGACTATCTAAGAAACAATCATAATAAGATGTGGTTACATTGGAATATGAGAGATTCGATTTTTGGTTTTAAAGCACTAGAACACCGTTATCAAGTTCTGGGCGGGCATCCTTTCTTACTTTCGGACAATCAACAAATCAATATTGCATCTCTGTTCAAAGAACTTTATGGACCAGATTACATCGAAGATAAAAAAATGGATAATCTTATGATAAAAAATGAGTTAAAACCAAAATCATACCTTACTGGCGCTGCTGAGGCACAAGCTTTTGAAGAAGGAAAATACTATGAATTAAGTATGTCTACCTCGAGTAAAGTCCGCATGTTTACACAAATGGTGAATATGGCTATAGATCGAACTCTTAAGACTAATACTTCAGAAAAAGATTTGTATGGAGCATCTCTACTTGCATATTGGTACAGATTCAAAGAAAAACCGTATTTTGTAACAGTCGCTTTTATTATTACTAATATTATTTCAGCTTTCATTGGTCATTTTGTGAGTAAAGGGCTTGGTGGATAGCCCTCCTAATTTTTTCTGCCATTTTTATATCAATTATTGTTGGTTCATCAAACCAATCTAATTCTAGATAGCAAGTGTCAGTGCTATCTTTTTTTAATTTTTCAATAATCCAATCAATATGTTCCCTAAATTCTGGCGTATAATGAGCTTGCTTTAGTATCAATATTCTTCTCCTTACGCTAAAATCGTCACTCGCTTTGATTTAATTTCTTCTTCCAACCGCTCATATAAATATTCTCGAATATTCACAATAGCTTGATTTCTCCAAGCACCTCCATCGGCTTCAAATATTGCCCCACGTGGACCATCTTTCATGCGGATGAGGGTTTCGATTGGATTGTTTTCAGCATTATCAAGCCAATTTTCAAAATCTGTCTCGTGTGGGTATCTTTTACCGTCCAATTCTCTGATTTTCGTAAAAATCGCTAAATCTAATGCATGTTTGTTATCCTCAAACCAATCCGCCACAAACTTCGGCACAACTGACTTCTGCGGTTCTTCTAGTTGTTTATTCATCGCTATTCCTCCAATAACTCGCTATTCTCGTATATATTTCCGATGACTTCATATTCGTATCCCATCTTTGGGTGGCTGAATATTCTATATTCCATTCCACTAATTAATGATTTACAAACTAATCCAGAATGAAACTCGGATTCTTGTACAACCGTTTTTTCATTAACTAAATGATCAAAACCATTACTTACATTAACCAGAACTACATCCCCTTCAAATATTTCTACGCCATTCTTATCTTTCAGTCCTGTGGATTGCATAAGCACATATTTATCTGGAGCCATTTCAGCATGAGTGATCAACCTTCCTGCTTGCCCATATTTCATTTCTTGTCCAATTGTTTTACCTTTAAATGGTGTGTACCACGATCGAAATCTCGGTATCATTCGCTGTCCTCCATGTATTCGTCTAATATCTCTTTATATTTCTCTACAAATTTGAAACGATCTTGATGAAGTTTCTTGCTCCAATTTGTTTGCCGATCCAGCTCACGCATCTGATCGAACCCTTTTTGAATTTCGTTGTAATAAAATTCAATGTTTGCTGCTGCTTTCCAATGCCTGCTACTTCGCACTCCTGCTCCTGTTTCAGCCATTTCCAACTTAACTAATTCCGCTCGTTCTTTTGATTTTTTATCTTTCTGAATCTTCATCATGATTTTCTTGAGGATGATGTCACTGTATTGTGTAATGAGATTCATTATTTCTCCTCCACATACCTAAACTGTCGTCCTTTTGAATCAATATCCATATTCTTCGCTCTATCCCAGATGATGTTTTTGCTCAGACCAGTAATTTCAGATAACTGTTCAGCAGTACCTGTTACTAGAATTCGGTCACCATGCCAGATTGCAATCTTTCTCGGCGTTTTCCGTTTGGACTTTTCAGTCCACATTGATTTGCCGAGCTTTTGGACTTCTGCAACTATTTCTTTGTCTTCTTGCCAAGATTCTGACTTGGTTAATTCAGCAATTCGTTTCATTGTCGCTTTCTTATCCACGCTCATTCCTCCAATCTACGAATTTCCCTTCTTAAATTCTCTATGTGCAAATCGATTGCCTTTCTCGCCGTTTCATTGACCATCACTGCCTTTGTCCGCTCCAGATCGTCAATCTCACGCTGAATACTTCGAATACGCATTTGAATCGCTTCTTCTGTTGTCATGATGATTCCTCCACGTATCTAAACGTTCTCTTCTTAACGTCTGTGTATCCACACCTAGCTCTTTTTCTCACGATTTTCTCGTGCAAGCCTGTGAGACTTGCTAACTGTTCAGCTGTCCCTGTCACTAGAAGTTTGTCACCGTGCCAAATTGCGATTTTTCGTGGTCTTGGCTTGTTGCTCTTGTCTGCCCACATCGCTCTTCCAAGCCTCATCACTTCTGAAGCAGTTTCTTTTTCATTTTGCCAATCTTCTGAATAAGTCAATTCGATAATTCGCTGCATTGCCGCTTTCTTATCCATCCCGACATTCTCCTTTCAGTAATTTGAGTACTTGATCAAGTGCGCTCTCACGTCCGCCGTGGAACGTGTTGAGCCACTTGTCTTCGTAAGACACACTTTGTCTTAAAGCTTCTTGATGCATTAGTTCAATCTGTGCTGTAAATGTCTTTAGATCCATCTGATTACACCTGCTCAAGTTCACTAAGATGTTTTTGCAATCCTTTAATGCAATCAACAAATAGTAATTTTGTATAAGCTAAATTTCTTAATTGTGTTGCATCGATATAGAGTGCGAAATAGTATCTGAGTTTACTCCAACTTGAACGATCATTCTTAATTCCTTCAATTCCAGCTTCTTCGAGTTGATCATATACGTCTCTCAGAATTTCTATTTCCTCACCAGTTTTATACTTTGCTATTTCATTAATTAGTTCTAGATAATCGATCTTCAATTTTCCACCTCTTAGAATGGTGCTTTTGATTGTCTATTAGCTCGTTCTAGCGCTTTTTTCTTAAGATAGGCTTCTTGGTCGATTGCCCACTCAGGAAGCTTCTCTCGTCTCCCTGTGCGCTTGTATCCACTGCTTGCGCTCTTAGATTCATTTTTTTCTTTTCTTGCCCAGCTTCGAATAGTTGCCAAATAGTTTTTATAAGTCTTACCAGAAGACTCACAGTATTCAGATAGCCTCTCGATTCGTTCTTGGTAATCATTAGGGTATTCTGTTTTGAGTTTCTCCATTTGGTCATCTGACAAAAGAACATTTTTATACTCTCCGTATTTATGGCAGATGGGCTTAGCCTTCGATTTTTCGAAGGTGGTAACTCTCTTATATATTCTTTTGTATTATTAAATGTATTATTAATAGATGTATTATTATCTTTGACTTTTTCGTCAATAGGGGTATTGCGTTTTTCGTCAATAGGGTATTGATTAATTCGTAGGTACCTATTGATTATTTGATTGGTACCCTCTTTGTAAATGATTTCCCGATTCAAGTATCCAAACTTAATCAAATCACTTACCCATCGCGATATGGTCTCTTTATTCACACCATATAAATCTGCAAAGTACTCATTGCCTGCCCAACAAAAGCCTCTTTCATTACACAAGGCCGTTATCTCTCCGTATAACAACTTAGTATTTGGTTTAAGTCTTTTGTCGTACCTTACGTTGGCCGGTATAATCGCATAATAACTTCGATGTTCTGTCATTTTTACCCTCCAATATTTAACTTTTTGATTGTTTCCTGGTTTAATTTGATCCCTTTGATTTGATATTTATTTTTGAAATTGATCACACCTATTTTGTGCTTCTCTGTGTGATGGATTCTGCAGAGTGCTGCAAATGTGTACTCTGAATGATCAACTTCTTTGCGCTTTCGTCTTCCTAGCGCTTTGTCAAAGTGATCGATATCAGCTCCTGTTTTGCCACAGATGCAGCAGACTCTTTTTGTAATGCATTTGTAGAAGTAATATTCTTGATTCGCTGGTAAAATCTCATAGCCTTCTTTGAAAGGAATATGATGTTCAAAGATGAAATCTAAGATAATATTTGCTAAGACGTTAGCATCACTCACAGTCGTATTCGATTCGTCTTTAAGGCTTATAGAACGTCCTGTGACACCTTCAAAACGGAAGTAGAAGAATTCCTTCCAGAAGTCCGTTGGCATTCCTGTATCGATGAAAATATCGCCTATGAGCGCATAGATGAAGTTTCGTTGCTGCACAGTGAATCGACGTGGATCAATAAACGATTTCAATGATTCGATCGCCATCATAGCCGTCATACATTGTTTTCAGCCGTTCGATATTTACTTCTTCGTTGATTGTTGCACCAATGTCGTTATCTTTAAATTTCTTTAGTACCGCCGAGTATGAATCTATTAGTGGTTTAAACACTCATATCACTTCTCTTTTGTTTCTTCTCTGTACTGATCTTCAAGCCAATTAACGCCTCGTTTTAGAATGCCCAAGTCTCTCTTGGTCCATTTACTGTCATCAGCGGTTATGGAAGCTGCATCAGTCAATGCAACAATTGCTTCATCAATTGATTTTTCGTACTTGTTAGCAACCAGTTGTAAAGCATCCAAGAATAGCTTTTTGCTTCTTTGAGTAGCTGGTTCAAGCATCGAGACGTCTTCTGGCATATCTTCACCAGCAAATATATATAGCCCTAGCCCAAACATTGCTAGATTTTTTACAAGACAGCGCATGATCGTTTTGTTGATATCAAACATAGTTGCTGCTTCAACTCGCTTTTCGATTTTTCCAACAATCTCTTTTTTCTTCGTTTCGTTATTCCACTGATAATCATTGACTTCGTAGGTATATGGCTCATCTTTCATTGCCTTGTTTGCACCATCCATGACTGGTAACCACATGTCACGCTTTACTCCGTTGACTGTGATACTGGTAAAAACCATATAGCCTGTTTTTTCATCAAAGAGGTATGGACGATGCGTTTCTGGATCACGATAGATTTCGTAGTCTACTTCTTCGCAGATTTTGCTGACTTCTGCCCATGCCCATGCCCAGGACAGATAAGTTAGTTTGTTTCTTTTTTCAACAACATCATTGACGGTTATCTTGTACAAACTATTGAATAATTTGTTATCGTTGCGTTTCGTTCCTTCACTCATCAAATTCTGCCTCCATTTCAGCAATGTATTTCTTACCTGGTCCGTAATAAGAGATATCAATCAAGTTATCTCTGTCGTACTCTTCTAGCGCGTCAATCAAGCCATCTTCGATGACATAAATGTATTCAGGTTTATTCGAATGCTTCGATAGATGGATAAGATAAACATGATCCCAAATAGTTACAAGGTTACCTAAATCATCTTGATCACAAGCTAGTTCTTCATTCGTCAAAAGATTGCATCTGATTTTTCGACCACTTGTTTCCTCAATTTTCGGCTTGCCCCAATCAGGATCAGTCAAATATTGATCTAGAGTGGAAAGTTCATTTTCCATATGTTAAAATCTCCTTAGATGTATTTTCTTTGTGACTCTATGCTTGTTGGCGGAGTCACTTTTTTATTTGTTGCCATGCTTTTTGCTTATCAATATGTTGTTGGCTTAGGATGCTTGGTTTATTGTGTTTCCACCAACGATTAGCAATTACCGTCCCTATTCTTAGCGCTTCAGCTCTATTCATTTTCATCACCAAAAAGTCTCTGTTGTCTGTTCAGTTGATCAATTTCCATACGGATCGCAGTTTCTGGCAACCACATTTCAATAAATGAAACAGCATCATCGAATCTCTTACGAGGTAACTCGCCATATCTTGGGATTGAAAAGGTACGTTTAAATTCAGACCAAAATTTCGAGAATACTTTTTTGCTGATTTCTTCATAAGCTCGGCTTTCTTTACCTCCTAAAACTTCCATAACTTTCATATTTCCTTTTTGCTTAATTTCAAACTCTTGTTGTCCGCTAATTCGCATAGTATCTTTAAGCATGGAGACATCTTTTTTACATCTTTCATTTCTTCTAATTGGTAGATCATCATGTCTTCAATCGTTTGAGGAACAGTATTTTTACGAATGACATCTTCCATCTCGTTGAATGCTTCGATGTACTTCTGTTTGAAGTAAATAGCTTTCTTTCCTGTAAATCCCATAGCCAACAAGAAAAATCCATCTCTGCTAATGAAGAAAACTCGTCGATTTCTGCCATATGAATCTGGCTCATTACCTTCAGAAAACATCTGTCCAAAATTGGACACATCTTTTTTCAGTGCATCAATATCTCTTAAAACATGTTGATGCTTTTTCTCAAAACTTTCTGCAACTTGTAAGCTCGTAGTCACAGCTTCTTTATTTTTCAAAATTACTAATTCTTGCATTATTTCTTCTCTCCTTTTTGATATAATGGTTTAAAACTGGATGGTGAAAAATGAGTTTCGATAACACGATCACAATTTCGATTATCCTAGCTTTAGTAGCTCTTATATCCCCTTGGATTACAGCGGTTATAAATAATAAGCATGCTGAATCGATGAAGGATAAAGAAATTAGAATTACAAAAACAACGATTCAAAAACCCAAACAATACAAACAACTTTCTCAACATTTCTCAACAATGTGGGTATTTGTATTGGTAGTAACACTGATAAAAATATATCTGCTGTAAAAGCATCAGGTTATGCAGTCCTGCCATATATTCAAAATGAAGATATAGAGGTTATGAAAATTTTCTTAAGCCGTTTTGGTTACGGCAACACTAATGAAGAACAAAAATCTCTTGAAACTTATTTGATTGACAAAGTATTACCTATTTTGAATAAATCATTAGAAAAATTGTAAGCATTAGACATACTAGAACCGCATAGGATGTATACCAGTATTCGCCGCGTTTTCTCATGTAGTTATTTACTAAAACGGCCACGAGATAAACGCCTAATAAACAGAACCACACTTTAGTCAGCCCCTTCGGTTGGCTTTTTCGCTCTGTACTCAGCTTCATCAAGCCCCATAAAAATCCAAACCATGTAAACAATCGTTCCTATCAACGCTTGTCTATTTCCCCAAAGTCCTAAAGCGTAGATGATTAGTGGTGCGCTGAATACTAATGCTCTGTTGAATTTGCCCATGTTTTTCCTCCTTTTAAATACTGGTACAAAGCGATACTACTAAACCTCCACTCTCTGCCAACTTTCGCTGCTGGAATCTTTCCAGATTCGGCATCTTTAGTCAGCGTGCGTGTCGTGGTTTTCAAATATTCCGCAGCTTGCTTTGTATCCCACACTTCATTTGCAATCTCAGATTCTGCCAAAGAAGCTTTGAGGTCTGAGAGGTTAACTAAAGCTAGTTGCTCCATTGATTAATTCCTCCCTATCGAATTTTATGATCGCGAATAACTTCCAGAATAAAGGCGTTAACAGCTGGACCTTTATCTTTTCCACTTAAAACACGCTGAATCCAAGTTCTCGATCTACCATATGCAGTGGCCAAATCGTATTCTGAAATATTATTTGCTTTCATAAATTCTTTGATGGCTTCCCGCCCATTATCGATATTACTCACTTCACACACTTCCTTTCTTTTTGTTTAGAAAGAAAATTGGATAGAAAAGTATATTTTTAGTTGACTGCAAACTATACTATAGTGTAGTATATAGTCATAGTTAAATAAGCATATAACAAGCCTTTTTATCGCACTCGGTCGCCAAACTTAATGCTATAAGGTGTGTTTTTACTTTGCTTTTTTTCTATCCAATTAACTTACAAAACCAATATACACTATAGTGTTGTTTATGTCAACGCAAAACTACACTTTTTTATTGGTTTTTTGTAAAGAAAAAAGGAGAATGCTGGTATGACAGTATTTGAGCGGATAAAATTTCTTGCAAAAAAACATTCAAAAACAATGAAACAAGTAACAATTGATTTAGGATACAGTGAAAACTATTTCTATAGTTTAAAAAGTGGAAAACAACCATCCGCTGAAAAATTGCAAGAAATTGCTGACTATTTCAATGTCTCTGTAGACTATCTTCTAGGAAGAGAGAAAAAAGAGACCCCTAAACATGTGGATTTATCAGAAGACGATACTGTATTCTCTTTTGATGGAAAAGAAATATCTAAGGAGACAATGCGTAAAGCGATTGCAATTGCTAAAGCTTTAGAAGAAAATGAATAGTTGGAGTGATGGGTTGTATGTATTTAAAGTTGAAAGAAATGCTGAGTGAGTATAGTTTAAAGTTAATCTATATGGAAATGGAAGAACCAGGTTTTTATTATCCAAAACCAAGAATAGTATTTTTGAATGAAAAACTACACGAAGACAGTTCTGAAGCTTTTCATTTAGCCCACGAGCTCGGTCATTTCATTGCTTCACATTTTGAATATTCAGCACTGTACGATAACTCTACAACTTTTCATTCAAAATTCGAAACTGAAGCTGATAAAATTGCAATTATGATTTTACTAAATATCTTTATTGAGAATGAACTGACTGATGAATCTCAGTTCAAATTAGAAAATTTCATGGAGTTCTACTCTATCAATAATAAGTTAAGAACAGAATGTTTTAATGTTTGCCAGTCTTATTTCAAGAAAAATACTCTTATGCACAGTAAAAAAGCCCGTACTGCAACACGGACTAAAATCTCGTTTCTAAGATCCTACGTATAAATAATATCATAGGAATGAGGAGTAAAAAAGTTGTTAGAGAAAGAAAATATAAAAAGAAACGAAGGAAAGAGTAAAATAATGAAAAAGAAAAAAGGTACACAATTATCCATTGATTCACCAAACTGGTTATTAATTATTACAGTTTTATGTTTTGCAGCTTTTATAATGGTATCACCCCAAGTATATCTTCATAGTGTTATATTAGGGAATGATATTATGTTTCATTTTAATAGGTTTTATGAAACTTATATGCAGATAAAAACCGGTAATTTTAATTTCTTTCAATCCCTGTATTCTTTTCAGAGTTCTGGCAGAATTATTACTGCTTTTTATGGCGCAGATTTCGCTTATTTGCAAGGGCTACTTTTAATAATCTTAAAATCATGGTTTAAATATCAACTTGTCTCTTCTTTCAGTTGCTTTTTTATAGCTGGTGCTTCGATGTTTTGGCTAACTTATAAGTGTAAAGTACGAACTAACATAGGATTAATCATTGCTTTGTTGTACATGTCTTCATCAGCAGTTTCGTATTATCCTATTGCTCAAGCTTTTACTGGTTGGGGTGCTGCTTTAATGCCGCTTCTTTTTGTGCCAGCAATTGAAGCATTAAAAATAAAGAAAGACCTATTCGTCCATTGCAACTTGCAATCCCTGTAACTTTATTACTATCTACTCATTTACTTTCATTAGTAATTGGAATATTAGCTATTTTGCCTTTTTACGTTATTGCTTTTATTAATACAAAAATAAACTGAACATGATTTTTCGCTTAGTAGAATCTATAGGGTTAACCATGCTATTTTCTGCTAATACAATAATTGGATTTATAGATGTCTATCTAAGTAATAAAATATTATCCCCTTCTCCGATAAGTCAAATGTTGAGCCAAAGTATGAGTTTCTCGTTGGAAGGAAACTCTTGGGGAAATTATGGTCTAGTATTTACTGCAATTTTCTTTGCTGTAATAATATATTTCTTTTTAAATTGGGCTAAAACTAGTCTTACTTCAAAAGTAATCGTTATTGTTGGAGCGTTTTTTATGTTACTTTCTTCCAAATTATTACCTTGGAACTCTATCCCTCATATGTTTAAATTTGTTTCATTTTTCCAATTTCCACAAAGATTCTCAGTCATTGCTTTTGTTTTACTTTTATTATCATTTGCTCTTATATTGCAAGAATCAAAACTACTTAAAGATGTTGACAAAAAGTACTATATATTAACTTTACTGTGTGCTCTATTTTCAATATTTAATGTATATAATCTTATGTATGACCAATCTTGGCACTGGAATACAAATGATCCCACCGCTGCAGGAAACAATAAAAGTTCTATGGTTGAAAAAGATCCTCAAAAGTTAAGGGAAGCCTTTTATAATAAAGATCTGAATATTGCCTTGAAAGCAATCCAAAAAGGAACTCCTGACTATTTACCTGTACAAAAAAATGTAGAATCATCAGATGTATTAAAACAAAACCCTTATGAATTGTATACAAACCAAATAATAAATAACAATGTACATTTTAATAAGACTGTAACTAGTGATTCTAAACTTCGTTTAACTTGGACTAATAATTCAAATGAGGAATTCGATATTCAATTGCCTATAATAATTTATAATCATAGTACAGTAACTTTGAATGGTAAAAAATTAACTCCAAACGAAATTAAAACTACTCAAATTGGAGCTGCTATTGTTACATCGAGTCCAGGAAAAAATACTTTAGTTATCGGTTATAAGCCATTTGTTTTATTTAAAATAGCCTTTCCAATAAAAATATTGTCTATACTTTCAACTATCATTTATGTCATCTACAAGTATAAAAAAACAAAAATAATCGAAATATAAAAATTACAAAAGATTAATATGTTATGTGATGATTCGCAAACAACCAGACGTGGAAGAAGGGGAAATAGCAGCTGTAGTAATCAACGGCGACAATGAAGCGACGTTGAAAAGAGTTAAAAGACAAAATGGGTTAACGATGTTGATACCGGATAACACAGATTATAAGCCTTATATCATAACAGAATCAAACCCCGCTCCAATATTAGGTGAAGCGGTAAAAGTTAGTTTTAATCTATAAAAACACCCCAGTCGAAGTTGGCGCTTCGGCTAGGGTTACTCGTTTATGAGGTTCACTGTATGAAATAATTATATCAGAATGGAGAGAAAAAGTGTATGGCTAAAATTGTTAAGTTGGAGCAGGCAGAAGTTATAATTGCAACAGATGAAAAAGAAATTATTCGTGTGCCTTACGAAGAATTGGATTGGAGACCCGAAGTCCACGACGAAGTCGAGGTTTTCAAAGATGGTGACAGTTTAATAATTACAAGAGTTAAGAATAATTCTAATTCTGCTGAAGATAAAAATTCATATTAATATCGTTAATGACAATACACAAAATCAGCAAGTAAGTACAATTCAATCAGGAAGAGTAGTAAATAAATTAATATATGTTCTTTTAGCGCTATTTCTTGGTGGGCTGGGTGCTCATAAGTTTTATAGTGGAAAAACATTCATGGGAATTTTATATCTTGTATTTTTTTGGACTTTCATACCATCTGTTTTTAGGACTTATTGAAGCTATTATAGGTGCTTTAAAACCTTCTGACTCAAACGGAAATATTGTATTTTTAAAAAAAACACGCCCTCTCCCCTACCAAGTTTGAGTGACGTGAGA
>ENA-OQJB01000649-OQJB01000649.1-human-gut-metagenome-genome-assembly--contig:-NODE-649-length-15228-cov-4.430501_pt1 | contig 15228 bp, 15 predicted proteins | sample MGYA00242599_ERZ504765 | MGnify/ENA primary metagenome ERZ504765 (study PRJEB26092, sample SAMD00036354) | human gut metagenome | host: Homo sapiens | study: EMG produced TPA metagenomics assembly of...
TATACAAAAAGGATGTATACTTATGCAAACGTGGTTTTTATTTATACAGAAATATGAATAAAATACCAAAAAATGCATACTAAATGAAAAAAATATGAATAAAGTGAGAAAGGAGCTTTCAGAATGATAAAAGCAGGAATTATTGGTTCGACAGGATATGCAGGAGGAGAACTGGTCCGTATTCTGACAGGACATAAAGAGGCAGAGATCAAATGGTACGGTTCCAGAAGCTATATCGATCAAAATTATGCAGATGTATACCGCAATCTTTTTCAAATCGTGGATGCGAAGTGTATGGATGATAACATGGACGCGCTGGCAGATCAGGTGGATGTGATTTTTACGGCAACCCCGCAGGGGCTGTGTGCATCTCTGATCAATGAAGAGATTCTGTCAAAGACAAAAGTGATCGATCTGAGTGCAGATTTTCGGATCAAAGACGTGTCTGTCTATGAAGAGTGGTACAAAATAGAGCATAAAAGTCCTCAGTTTATCGAAGAGGCGGTGTACGGACTTTGTGAGATCAACCGGGAAAAGATCAAAAATGCAAGATTGGTAGCCAATCCGGGATGTTACACAACCTGCTCCATTCTCACAGCCTACCCCCTGGCAAAAGAAGGTCTGATCGATATGAACACACTGATCATTGATGCAAAATCCGGAACGTCAGGAGCCGGGCGGGGTGCAAAAGTGGCAAATCTGTACTGCGAAGTGAATGAAAATATCAAAGCATATGCAGTTGGAAGTCACAGACATACCCCGGAGATTGAAGAACAGCTCGGGTATGCGGCGAATGAGACCGTGAAATTGAGCTTCACACCGCATCTGGTTCCGATGAACCGGGGAATTCTGGTGACGGAATATGCATCGTTGAAAAAGGAAGTCACCAAGGCGGAAATCCGGGAGATTTATGAAACTTATTATGGAAAAGAGCCGTTTATCCGGATTCTGGATGACGGAGTCTGCCCGGAGACAAAATGGGTGGAAGGAAGTAACTATGCAGACATTGGCTTTCAGATCGATCCGCGTACCAACCGCATAATTCTGATGGGAGCCATCGACAACCTGGTAAAAGGAGCAGCAGGGCAGGCGGTACAGAATATGAACCTTCTGTTTGGATACAAGGAACAGGAAGGTCTGGAACTGATTCCGATGTTTCCGTAAAGATTCCATAGGCAGAGGTGAGAAGATGATTCGGACAATGACAATTGAAGATTATGAACAGGTATATGCGCTCTGGAAGAAGATACATGGTTTTGGATTGCGAAGTATCGATGATTCCAGGGACGGTGTGGAAAAATTTTTAAAACGAAATCCGACAACCAGTGTCGTGGCGACAGAAGACGGAAAAATCGTAGGTGCGATCTTGTGCGGGCATGACGGAAGACGAGGCTGTCTGTATCACGTCTGTGTGGATGAAGCGTACCGCAGACGTGGAATCGGGAAAGCAATGGTCGTACAGTCCATGGAGGCTTTAAAAGAAGAAGGAATCAGCAATGTATCTCTGATCGCATTTACGCAGAACGATATCGGAAATGCATTCTGGAATACCATCGGATGGAATGAGCGGCAGGATTTGAACTATTATGATTTTGTGTTGAATACAGAAAATATTACAGCATTTAATGCGCAGTAAATGAGGAGGCATGCACGATGAAAAAATAACAGGCGGAGTCACAGCAGCAAAAGGATTTGAGGCAGCGGCAGCAGCGGCAGGGATCAAGTATGAAAACAGAACAGATATGGCACTTGTATACAGTGTAAAACCGTGCAAAGTGGCAGGAACCTTTACGACCAATGTAGTAAAAGCGGCTCCGGTGAAGTGGGACCGGCAGATTGTGGAATCTAAGATCAAGTCTCAGGCAGTAATCATCAATTCTGGAATTGCAAATGCGTGTACAGGAGAAGAGGGGATGCGCTGCTGTCTGGAGACTGCAAAAGCGGCAGCAGAGGCTCTTAAGATTCCGGCAGACGGCGTTTTAATCGGCTCTACAGGGGTGATCGGGATGCAGATGCCGATCGAAAAATTAAAAAAGGGTATTCAGATTCTGGCAAAAGAAAAACAGTCGGGGGCAGTGGCAGCAAATGCGGCGGCAAAAGCAATCATGACCACAGATACTATGGAAAAAGAAGTGGCAGTGACCGTGGAGATTGGAGGGAAGACCGTTACCATTGGAGGGATGGCCAAAGGATCAGGTATGATTCATCCGAATATGTGCACCATGCTGGCTTTTCTTACAACAGATGCGGTAATCTCCAGAAAAGCGCTCAAAGCAGCACTTTGCGCAGATGTGGAAGAAACGTATAATATGATCTCTGTAGACGGAGATACGTCAACGAATGACACAGTACTTCTTCTGGCGAACGGAATGGCAGAAAATCCAAAAATCAAAGAAGGGACAAAAGAATTTGAAATATTTGCAGAAGCTCTGCATGAGGTCAATGAGACACTGGCAAAAAAATGGCAGGAGACGGAGAAGGCGCCACAGCATTGTTCGAAGTGACGGTAAGAGGTGCAGATACGAAAGAACAGGCGAAAACACTGGCAAAATCCGTGGTCTGCTCCAATCTGACCAAAGCGGCGATTGCCGGTCATGATGCAAACTGGGGACGGATCTTGTGTGCTATGGGCTATTCCGGTGCCGAATTTGATCCGGAGAAAGTAGATCTGTATTTCAAAAGCAGCGCCGGAGAGTTAAAGATCATCGAAAACGGAGTCGCGCTGGATTACAGTGAAGAAAAGGCCACAGAGATTTTATCCATGCCGGAGGTGACTGCCATTGCAGATCTCGGACAAGGAGAGGAAACAGCAACCGCATGGGGATGTGATCTTACCCACGGATATATCGATATCAATGCGGATTACCGCAGCTAGTACAATGTATATTCAGTAAAAAAGACAGGCAGGAGGAGTGAGAATATGAATGAAAATATGAATCAATATCTGGAAAAGGCGAAAGTACTGATCGAGGCACTGCCGTATATCCAACGGTTTAACCGAAAGATCATTGTTGTAAAATACGGCGGCAGCGCCATGACAGACGAGGCATTAAAGCAGAAAGTAATCGAGGACGTTACCTTATTAAAACTGGTGGGCTTCAAACCGATCATTGTGCACGGAGGCGGAAAAGAAATCAGTAAATGGGTCGGAAAAATCGGTAAAGAACCGCAGTTTATCAACGGACTTCGGGTGACCGATGAGGAGACCATGGAAGTAGCGGAAATGGTACTTGGAAAAGTGAACAAAAGCCTGGTACAGCTTCTGGAAGGACAGGGAGTACGCGCCATCGGAATCAGCGGGAAGGACGGTGGACTTCTGAATGTGGAAAAGAAATATTCCAACGGAGAAGATATCGGATTTGTCGGGGAGATCAAAAAAGTAGATGCACAGATTTTGCATGATCTTCTGGAGAAGGATTTTCTTCCGGTCGTGTGTCCGGTAGGAATGGATGATGAATTCCATACATATAATATCAACGCAGATGATGCAGCCTGTGCCATTGCAAGAGCCATGAAGGCAGAAAAACTGGCATTTCTGACAGATATTGAGGGAGTATATAAAGATCCGAAGGATCCTGCTACTCTCATCTCCGAGCTTCTGGTAAAAGAAGCAAAACAGCTGATCGAAGAGGGCTATATCGGAGGAGGAATGCTTCCTAAGCTGAATAATTGTATTGATGCCATTGAAAACGGCGTTTCCAGAGTGCATATTTTAGATGGGCGGATCCCGCACTGTCTGCTTCTGGAATTCTTTACAAACAAAGGAATCGGTACGGCAATTTTACATGAAGAAGAAAGCAGGTATTATGATGGTGAATGAGAAGATCAAAGCAGCAGAAGAAAATCTAATACACGTATACAATCGGTTTCCAATTGCGCTGGAGAGGGGAGAAGGTGTTTATCTGTATGACACGAACGGGAAAAAATATCTGGATTTTGCAGCCGGATTTGCAGTGTCGGGACTGGGATACGGAAATCAGAAGCTGAATGCGGCACTAAAATTCCAGATCGATCAGCTGTATCATACGTCCAACCTGTATTATCATACCAATTGTGGAGAGGCAGCACAAAAACTGAACCGGATTTCGGGGATGGACCGGGTATTTTTTACGAACAGCGGATCTGAGGCAAATGAGGGGGCTTTAAAAGCGGCAAGACGATATGCGTATAATAAAAAATCGGGCAGATATCAGTTTATCGCCATGGAAAATTCGTTCCACGGGCGCAGCTTCGGCGCCGTTTCCGTGACTGGACATACTGCGTATAGAGAACCTTTTGAACCGATGCTCCCGGGAGTTTCTTTTGCAGAATTCAATAATCTGGACAGTGTGAAAGCGCTGGTGACGGATCAGACCTGCGCAATTATTTTAGAACCATTACAGGGGGAAGGCGGGATCAATCTTGCTACACAGGAATTCATGGAAGGAATCCGTAAGATCTGTGATGAGAACGATATTCTGATGATCTGTGACGAAGTGCAGTGCGGAATGGGAAGAACCGGCGCAATGTTTGCATGGCAGAAATTCGGGGTAAAACCAGATATTCTGACTATGGCAAAGGGAATTGGAAACGGTATTCCGGTGGGAGCCTTTGCCATGACAGAAAAAGTGGCACAGGCATCGTTAAAGCCGGGAGATCACGGGGCAACTTATGGCGGTAACCCACTGGCATGTATGGCAGTCAAGACGGTGATCGACATTTTTGAGGAAGAAAAGATCGTGGAGCATGTCAATGAAGTGTCAGAATATCTGACAGAACGTCTGGAAGAACTGGTACAACATGTGGATGGCGTGCTGGAACGAAAAGGAACCGGACTGATGCAGGGTATTGTGTTAAAGCAACCGGTCGCGCAGGTAAATAACCGTGCCATTGAGGAAGGACTTCTTGTGATCCAGGCACAGGGCAATGTACTGCGTCTGGTACCTCCGCTTATCATTGAAAAAGAGCATGTGGATGAAATGATCCCAAAATTGACAAAAGCATTGACAGAGTGATAAATGAAAAACCAGGATTCGGGAAATACTAAAAGAAATTGAGAAAAATTTCAGGAGGTAGAAAACGATGACTGGTTTTTTAATTGCCCTTCTTTCCGGGGCGCTGATGAGTGTTCAGGGTGTATTTAATACACAGGTAACAAAGACAACCGGATTGTGGGTCAGCAATATCTGGGTGCAGTTAAGTGCTTTTCTGGCATGTCTGGCGGTATGGTTTCTGGCAGGAAGAGCGGATGTGACGGCACTTGCGAAGGTGGAACCGAAATATATGCTCTTAGGAGGCGTGATCGGAGCAGGGATTACCTGGACCGTAGTTAAGAGCATGGCATCCTTAGGACCGGCAAAAGCAGCACTTCTGATCGTAATTTCCCAGCTGATCGTGGCGTATGTGATCGAGCTTCTGGGGATGTTTGGTGTGGAAAAATCGCCGTTTGCATTCCGGAAGCTGGCAGGGCTTGTTGTGGCACTGATCGGGATTGCAATCTTCCAGTGGGAATAGAGCGTCAGAATTGTAATAAATGCGTAACAGGATTGTAAAAATGTTATTGTAATTTTGAGCGTTTTTCGTTACAATATTACTGTCCAATATAAAAGGGGATTCCTTGCGTCTGAGATTGTGAGGAAATATGAGGGACAGATGGAAAAAGAAAGCTTATTATACAGTTGTTATGATCTTGACTGCGTTGTGCCTGATCAGCGGGTGCGGGCAAGAGTCGGGGGAAGAACTTAAGGAGATTTCTCTGGAGGAGACACAGAAAGAAAAAGAAGAGTCCTCTGCAGAAGAAAAGAAAGGTTGAAGACAAAGAACCGAAGAAAGAGACAAAGATTTTTGTCTATCTGTGCGGAGCAGTCGGAAAGCCCGGCGTGTATGAAGTGGGCAGTGACGACAGGCTTTATGAAGTCATTGCCATGGCGGGCGGACTGACAGCCGAGGCTGCACAGGATGCAGTGAATCAGGCAAGGGTTGTTGTGGACGGAGAGCAGATCTACATTCCCACCAAAGAGGAGATGCAGACACAGGCAGCAGCACAGCCGGGGGCAAGTCCGGCAGAAGGAACAAAGCCGCAGGACGGAAAAGTCAATCTTAATACGGCGACAAAAGAAGAATTGATGACGTTGTCCGGTGTAGGCGAGTCCCGGGCGGACAGTATTATTGCCTATCGGGAAGAAAACGGCAGGTTCCAGAATACAGAAGAGCTGATGCAGATCAGAGGAATCAAAGAAGGTCTGTATAATAAGATTAAAGATAATATTACAGTATAGCAGGAAGTTGAAGGAAGAAAGTATGAGCAAGAAGAAGATCTTAGTAGTTGACGATGAAAAGTTGATCGTGAAAGGGATACGGTTCAGTCTGGAACAGGACGACATGGAGGTGGACTGTGCCTATGACGGTGAGGAAGCACTGCAGTATGCAAAGAACTGCGAGTATGACCTCGTGCTGCTGGATGTGATGCTCCCGAAGATGGATGGGTTTCAGGTTTGTCAGGCCATCCGTGAGTTTTCCGACATGCCGATCGTCATGCTGACTGCCAAAAGTGAGGATATGGACAAGATACTCGGGCTGGAGTACGGAGCGGATGATTATATTACGAAGCCGTTCAATATTCTGGAAGTCAAGGCCCGGATCAAAGCGATCATGAGAAGGACTGCGAGAAAAGAGGAGAGTGCGCAGACTGCCAAGATTCTGGTCAAAGGCAATATGCGGATCGACTGTGAGAGCAGAAGAGTGTTTATCGGAGAGCGTGAGATCAATCTGACAGCAAAAGAATATGATGTGCTGGAGCTTCTTGCCATGAATCCGAACAAAGTCTACAGCCGTGAGAATCTGCTGGATCTTGTATGGGGTGTGGATTATCCGGGGGATGCCAGAACAGTGGATGTACATATCAGAAGGCTTCGGGAGAAGATCGAGCTGAATCCGAGCGAGCCGAAGTATGTACACACAAAATGGGGGGTAGGTTATTATTTCCAGGGATAAATTACATATCAGAGTAAAGAATCATATATTTAAAAGCATGCGGTTCTGGCTGATCGTGCTGTTTGTGGTGTTTGGGCTGATCCCATGTCTGGCTTCTTATGTCTGGACAGTGAAAACATCTGAGCAGCGTGCCATTTCGGTCAGAACAGCAGAAATTCAGAATCAATGTACTATTCTAAGCAATCAGCTGAACAGTTATCAGTATCTGACCAACCCGTCTTCAGAAGTGATCGATGCAAATTTAACCCAACTGACCAATATTTATAACGGACGCGTGATGATCATCAACCAGAACCTGGATGTGATCAAGGATACGTATGGTCTGGATGAAGGAAAGACGATGGTATCTGAAAATGTGATCCGTTGTCTCAGGCAGGGCAAGAGCACGAGCTACTATGACAAAAAGAACCGGTACGTCGAGGTAACCGCACCGGTCATTTCGGAAGAAAAGGCAGTGACAGGAGTGATGCTGGCCAGTGTTTCTATGGATACGGTCCTGGATGGGATCCGTATGCTGCGCGCACAGGGCGGCGCAGTTCTGATCGTAGTCTTTCTGGTCGTATTGTCCCTTGGGATACTTGTGGCAGGATGGTTTGTACGTCCGCTTGGAAGGATCACTGCGTCTATTGAGAATGTGACAGAAGGGTATGAAAGTGAATGGCTGCATGTAGGGACATTTTCGGAGACAGGGCAGCTGTCTGATGCGTTTAACAAGATGCTGGGAAGATTAAAACAGCTCAATGATTCCAGAGAGGAGTTTGTATCCAATGTCTCTCATGAGTTAAAGACACCGCTGACATCCATGAAAGTGCTGGCAGATTCCCTGCTTGCCCAGGAAAATGTGCCGATTGAGCTGTATCAGGAATTTATGGGAGATATCGCAAAGGAGATTGATCGGGAAAATGACATTATCAGTGATCTTCTGACGCTGGTCAAGATGGACAAGACAGTACAGGGACTGAATATCAGACAGATCAATATCAATGAGCTTCTGGAGGCAATCTTAAAACGATTGAAGCCGATTGCCGATAAGAAAAAAATCGAGGTGGTACTGGAAAGCTTCCGACCCGTTTCTGCGGAGATCGATGAGATGAAGCTGACACTCGCCATTTCCAATCTGGTAGAGAATGCGATCAAATATAACCGGGACGAAGGATGGGTAAGAGTTTCCCTGAATGCGGATCACAAGTACTTTTATGTGAAGGTGATGGACTCCGGCATTGGAATTCCGGAAGAGGATCAGGCACATATTTTTGAGCGGTTTTACCGGGTGGACAAGTCTCATTCGAGAGAAATCGGAGGAACAGGTCTGGGACTTGCCATTGCCCGTAATGCAGTGATCATGCACAGAGGATCGATCAAAGTTTACAGCAGTAAGGGAGAGGGAACCACGTTTACCGTCCGGATTCCTCTGACCTATGCAGCATAAGGGGGAGCAGATGAAAAAAGTCAGAAAAATTCTCCTCATTTTTCTGGGAATCTGTCTTGCGTGCACGACAGTTTCCTGTGCCAAACGTACGAAAGGTAAAAAAAGGAGATTCTTATATTTATTGTTTAAACAGTGACAGGACCGGGCTTCAGAAAGTGTCCTATGAGAGCAAAGAAAAGGATCCGCTCAAGGCGGCAAAAGCAATGATAAAAGAGTTGAAAAAGCCGTCTGAGGAGATTGAGTATACGCCGCCGATTCCGAAGGATGTGAAAGTGAAGCGTTATGAACTGGAGGGAGGAATCCTGTATCTGGATTTTAATGCAAAATATAAACAAATGGATACCGTGGAAGAGACTCTGGTGAGAGCGGCTCTGGTAAAATCTTTAGTCAGGATCGAGGGAATCAACAGTGTCTGGATCAAAGTGGAAGGCGCGGATCTGACTGACAGCTCGGGACAGGTACTCGGATATCTCAATGAAGATGATTTTGTGCAAAGCGAGGGCGCTTCGCCGAGTTCGTATCAGACAGGGACGCTCACTTTATATTTTTCCAATGAAGCAGGAGATGCTTTGGTGGAGCAGACAATGGAAGTCCGCTATAACAGCAATATTTCCAGGGAGAAGCTGATCGTGGAAAAGCTGATGAAAGGCCCGGAGACGTCGGCCGCAAAAGCAACGATCAATCCGGATACCAACCTGCTGAGTGTGACAACAAAGGATGGAATCTGTTATGTGAATTTTGATAAGACCTTTTTAAAAGGTGCCTATGATGTCAAACCGCAGGTGACGATTTATTCTTTGGTCAATTCACTGACACAGGGAACCGGAGTCAGGAAAGTGCAGATATCCATTAACGGCGAAAACGATGTCAAATATATGCAGACTGTAGATTTGAGTCAGCCATTGGAGGCTGACCTGGGATGGAATGAGGAGAAGAAGTAGTTTTGAGAAAACGACCGCTTTGTACGGCGGCAGTGGCAGTTCTGATTCTGCTGGCAGCAGTGAACATCTGGTTTGAATCCGCGATTTCAAATCCGTGTACACTGCGCCGGATCATCCCGGATGCTTCACAGGTGACTGTGACAGGGCAGGTGAAGCGGTGGGAGGAAAAGCCTGATTACAGGATATTTTATCTGAGAGACTGCCAGGTGCTGCAAAAAGAGAATAATACCAATTCTGACAGGCAATCTGTCAACAAGCAATTCAAAGAACAAGTCAAAGCAAAGGTGCTGCAAGAGCCGGAGCTTCTAATTTATATCGAACAGGATCAAAAAGAAACTCAAACAATCAAACTTGGAAATCAAATACAGATTCAGGGGGAACTTTCGTATTTTAAAGAGGCGAGAAATCCCGGGAATTTTGATCAGAAATTTTATTATGAAAAACAGGGACTTCACGCAAGTATATGGGTGAAAAACTGCCGGATCACAGATCAGGAAACGTGGAAATTCCGGGAATGGCTGGCAAAATTAAGAAGAAACTGGAAGAGACTTTTAGTCAGTCAGATGGGAGCACGTCACGGAAACAGCATGAGCGCGATCTTACTGGGAGAGAAAAGTGAACTGGATGCCCAGATGAAAGCATTGTATCAGAAAAGTGGGATCGGCCATATTCTGGCGATATCAGGACTTCATATGTCATTTATCGGAATGGGATTTTACGGGCTTTTACGCAGAGTGGGATGTCCTGTGAAACCGGCGGGAGTGCTGGGAATTTTGTTTTTGCTTGGCTACACGGTTATGATCGGAGGCGGGGTATCTGCAATCCGGGCATTTGTTATGTTTGGCATCCGGGTAGGAGCAGATCTGTGCGGCAGAGCGTATGACATGGCTACCAGTTTGTCTGTGGCAGCGGCGCTGATTGCGCTGGAGAGTCCGATGTACCTTCGGGATGCCGGATATCTGCTCTCTTTTGGAGCGGTGCTTGGAATGGCGGCAGTGTATCCGTTAATGATGAGACAGGGAAAAACAAAGTCAAAGATCCTGCAAAGCTTTCAGGCGAGTCTTGCGGTCAATCTGGTTCTTTTTCCGGTCATGCTTTCTTTTTATTATGAATTCCCCCCGTATTCTCTTCTTTTAAATCTCGTGATCATTCCTCTGATGTCTGTCGTTCTGGGCGCAGGACTTCTGGGCTCTTTTCTGTGTCTTTTTTTCAAACCGGCAGGAGGTGTTGTATTTCTTTTATGCAGGGGAATTCTCAATCTGTATGAATGGAGCTGCAATTTGAGTATGAAACTGCCGTTTTCCAGAATTGTTACCGGAAAGCCGGAAGTTAGCTGGATCGTGCTGTATTATGCAGTATTGCTTCTGGTCTGTCTGTACTGGATGCTTCGAAAAGAGAAAACAGGAAAAACCTGTTTTGCGTGGGGAATGCTGGCAGCGGCCGGAATCTGTCTGGCAGCAAGCGGTCAGATGAAACACCACGGGGTGTTTCAGGCGACGATGCTGGATGTGGGACAGGGCGATGGAATTTTTCTGAGAACACCCAATGGGAGAACCTGTTTTGTAGATGGAGGCAGCAGCGATATCTCTAAAGTCGGGGAGTATCGAATTGTTCCGTTTCTGGAATCTCAGGGAGTAAAAGAGCTGGATTATGTTTTTATTTCTCATGGCGATGCAGATCATATGAGTGGAATCGAGGAAATCCTTCAGAATCAGACCCTTGGAGTACGAATCAAAAATCTGGTGCTGCCGCCGGTAAGGCTTCATGATGATGCGTTGAAAAAGCTGGGAAAAACGGCAAAGGAAAATGGCACGAAGGTATTTGGAATGGAGGCAGGTCAGCAGATGAGCCTGGGAGAGATGAGTCTGACTTGTATGGCGCCTTCACAGGAATATCAGGGTGAGACTGGAAATGCAGCGTCTATGGTGTTGTGGATGGAATGGAAAAATCTGGAGATGCTGTTAACCGGAGATGTGGAAGGAGAGGGAGAAGTGCAGCTCACAGAGTGGATGAGAGCACATGGAAAAACAAAGTGTGATATTCTGAAAGCCGCGCATCACGGCTCTAAGAATTCGACACTGCCGGAATTTTTACAGCAGCTGACACCGAAATATGCATGGATTTCATCGGGAATCGGCAACCGGTACGGACATCCGGCAAAGGAGACTGTAGAGAGACTCAGTGAAAAAGGATGCGAATTGTATGGGACGCAGGAGTACGGGGCAGTCACCTTAAAGATAAAAGGGGAAAAAGCTGTGATAGAAACATTTTGCAAAAAGTAAAAGTTTCCGATATAATAGAAATTATGAAAAGTTTGAATGAAGATTTAAAAACAGGACAATTTAGTCAGATTTATCTCCTTTATGGAGAGGAAAACTATCTGAAGAAACAATATAAGGAACGTTTTGTCAAGGCCATGCTTCCGCAAGGAGATACTATGAATTACGCCTATTATGAAGGAAAGGCGTGGAGATCCGGGAAGTCATTGATCTGGCAGAGACGCACCTTTTTTTGCAGAACGCAGGTTGATCGTATTTGAAAATACCGGACTGTTTAAAAGTTCGGGTGCAGATCTGGCAGAGTATATCAAGACCATGCCGGAGACTACTTATTTATTTTTGTGGAAGAAGAAGTGGACAAGCGCAGCAAGTTGTATAAGGCGGTGAAAGCAAAAGGTCATATTGTGGAACTTCCGTTTCAGGATGAATCTACATTGAAGCGTTGGATCCTTGGCAATGTCAGGCGGGAGGGAAAACAGATATCGGATGCTTCGGTCGGATATTTTCTGGGAAAAGTCGGAACCGATATGCAGAATATCCAGGGCGAACTGGAAAAACTGTTCTGCTATACACTGCATCGGGACGTGATCACACCGGAGGACATCGATGCAGTCTGTATCAACCAGATCGGAAATCATATTTTTGAGATGGTCAATGCAGTGGCAGAGAAAAAGCAGAGAAAAGCGCTGGATCTGTATTACGAACTGCTGGCATTAAAAGAGCCTCCTATGAGAATTTTATTTTTGCTGGTCAGGCAGTACCGGATTTTATTCCATGTACAGTCACTGCAGAAAAAAGGATAACGGGAAAAAAGAAATTGCAGCAAAAGCAGGGCTGCATCCGTTTGCTGCGGGAAAATATATGGAGCAGACCCGGTATTTTAAGAGCGAAGAATTGCGTGCCGTGTTGGAAGAGAGTGCGGATCTGGAGGAGCGTGTGAAGACAGGAAGGCTGACAGATACACTGGCAGTGGAGTTGTTTTTGGTAAAATACTCATCGTAAATGACAGATGTTCTTGTCAAAACAGGAAAGGCATGATAGTATATTTTTGCATAAAACAGAAGAACATTCAGCATAGAAGAAAATAGAAAAAGACAGAGTTACTGGAGGAATGAACGTGTCATCAATTGATCAGAATAAAATACGAAATTTTTGCATCATTGCACATATCGACCATGGAAAATCTACGCTTGCAGACCGGATCATCGAAAAGACCGGACTTTTGACAAGTCGTGAGATGCAGTCGCAGGTGCTGGACAATATGGAACTGGAGAGGGAGCGCGGAATCACAATCAAAGCCCAGACTGTGCGTACCGTATACAAAGCAAACGACGGGGAAGAGTATATCTTCAACCTGATCGATACACCGGGACATGTGGATTTTAACTATGAAGTGTCCAGAAGTCTTGCAGCCTGTGACGGAGCAATCCTGGTTGTAGATGCAGCACAGGGAGTAGAAGCGCAGACATTGGCGAATGTGTATCTTGCGCTGGATCACGATCTGGATGTGTTTCCGGTTATCAACAAGATCGATCTGCCAAGTTCAGAGCCGGATCGCGTAAAAGAAGAGATTGAAGATGTGATTGGAATCGAGGCGGATGATGCTCCGTTGATCTCGGCAAAGACCGGACTCAACATTGAAGAAGTGCTGGAGCAGATCGTGAAGAAGATTCCGGCACCGGAAGGAGATCCGAAAGAGCCGTTAAAAGCATTGATCTTCGATTCGGTTTATGATGCTTACAAAGGTGTCATCGTATTCTGCCGGATCAAAGAGGGAAGTGTGAAAAAAGGAACAACGATCCGGATGATGGCAACAGGAGCACAGGCGGATGTTGTCGAGGTTGGATATTTTGGAGCCGGACAGTTTATTCCGTGTGATGAGCTGAGCGCGGGAATGGTTGGATATATCACAGCCAGTCTGAAAAATGTAAAGGACACCCGTGTCGGTGATACGATCACAGATGCGGCGCGGCCGTGTGCAGAACCTCTTCCGGGGTATAAAAAGGTAAATCCAATGGTGTATTGTGGATTGTATCCGGCAGATGGAGCAAAATATCCGGATTTGAGAGATGCGTTGGAAAAATTGCAGCTCAATGATGCGGCGCTGCAGTTTGAAGCGGAGACATCGGTGGCTCTTGGGTTTGGATTCCGCTGTGGATTCCTTGGGCTTTTGCATCTGGAGATCGTGCAGGAGCGTCTGGAGAGAGAGTATAATCTGGATCTTGTGACAACTGCGCCAAGTGTTATCTATAAAATCCATAAGACAAACGGAGAAGTGATCGACCTGACCAATCCAACCAATATGCCGGATCCTGCAGAGATCGAATATATGGAAGAGCCGATGGTGAAAGCAGAGATTATGGTGACTTCCGAGTTTATCGGTGCGATCATGGATCTGTGTCAGGAGCGCAGGGGGGTATATCAGGGAATGGAGTATATCGAAGAAAAGCGTGCAGTGATTCATTATCATCTGCCATTGAATGAGATTATTTACGATTTCTTTGATGCGTTGAAATCCCGTTCCAGAGGATATGCATCTTTCGATTATGAAATGCTGGGATACGAGCAGTCAGAGCTGGTAAAACTGGATATTCTGATCAATAAAGAAGAAGTGGATGCACTTTCCTTTATTGTACACAGTGCAACAGCATATGAGCGTGGAAGAAAGATGTGCGAGAAGCTCAAAGAAGAGATTCCAAGACAGCTTTTTGAGATCCCGATCCAGGCAGCAGTGGGAAGCAAGATCATCGCAAGAGAGACCGTCAGAGCAATGCGAAAAGACGTGCTTGCCAAGTGCTATGGCGGTGATATTTCCCGTAAGAAAAAGCTGTTGGAAAAACAGAAAAGAAGGAAAGAAGAGGATGCGCCAGGTCGGAAACGTAGAGATTCCACAGAAAGCCTTTATGAGCGTATTGAAGCTGGATGAAAATTAGAGAAAGATAAGAGGGTGTCGCAAAATTATCGAAATAGATGATTGAGCGATACCCTCGTTTTATGTGCGGAGCCATTCCCTATATATCAGCTTCTACACTTCGATGACGAAATCTAAGCTTCTTTTCTATTGTAAAATAATGTCCAGACATCATTTCTGTCTTGAAAAATACTGTCTTCTGTGATAGTTGATCGGCATTCTGCAATGGTTTCACAATTTGATAAAAGAGGTTTTCGTAGGTATCTGCTAAAAATTTGAGATGTTGTTGTGAGAGGAAGTTTTTTGTTCTGTGGATTCATGAAATTATGAGCAGGCATATCATATGCTTTATGATGGGAATTGTTAAGACCGGAGATAATCTATCAATAGGAGAATTGCGGGATTTACTGATTGTTGAGAAGAAGTTTTTATAGACAATCAGTAAAAATTTGATTATTCTATACATAGTGACCTTTTTGTAAGCAGCAATTTCTGTTACTATTTTATGATAAATCAAGTATACAGAGAAATTTCTGTTACTGTAAATGTAAGGTCATTTTCTTATTAGTTAACTATAAATGAGCAAATTTGAAAAATTGCACAAAACTACACTGCGAATTTCATAAATGAATCAAAATCATTGCTTTCCTTTGCGCATTGAAAAAGATAACGATACTTTTCCAGCTGAATGGTATC
>ENA-OQJB01000662-OQJB01000662.1-human-gut-metagenome-genome-assembly--contig:-NODE-662-length-15040-cov-3.532488_pt1 | contig 15040 bp, 16 predicted proteins | sample MGYA00242599_ERZ504765 | MGnify/ENA primary metagenome ERZ504765 (study PRJEB26092, sample SAMD00036354) | human gut metagenome | host: Homo sapiens | study: EMG produced TPA metagenomics assembly of...
ATAAATAAAATTTTGTGCGTTGTGACAAGAGTGTTACACAGAATGCCCAGGTGGCGGAATGGTAGACGCGCACGTTTCAGGTGCGTGTGTCGAGAGGCATGCAGGTTCGAGTCCTGTTCTGGGCACTATGTTAGAGGTTTGCGGAAATAGCTCAGTTGGTAGAGCATAACCTTGCCAAGGTTAGGGTCGCGAGTTCGAGTCTCGTTTTCCGCTCAAAAGAAAAGACCAGTGTAGAAATACATTGATCTTTTTATTTATCATGGCGTGAATGTAGAAAACGGAAGAAGGTCAAATCAATAAATATTGATATACCCTCCTCCCGCTGTTTTAGTCAAATCATCTGCAATGGAAATATTTATTGACCAACGCTAACATTCCTTCCGGATTATCTTTCAAGTCGTTACGTAAAGTCAGATCGTTATAGCCAGTTAATTTGCTGATGATTCCATCAATCATAGTAGGGCTGAACACATTATGTTTTTGGAATATTTCGCGCTGTTGCTGCAAACAGGCTGCAGAAGCCGTACAGCTATCGGGAAGCTGGGTCAATGCCTTCAGTTTGTCTGCATTTTCTTTCTGATGAATATTGACGTTTACGTAAGTTTTTTCTGCAATGTCTAGTGCATTTTCTATTTCAAAAACCATGGCGGCAGGCTACAGCTAGTCCTGCTATCAGTTGGTAGAGATCGGCCGATCCGTCCGGTGATCGCATTTCCACCGTTTGTTTTTGTGTGGTATCATAATGGCTTTCCGTTTCCAGTGGATTGGCAGTCATGCACATATCTGTTTTAGTTGCCCATCCTAGAGGTACGCGTACCAATACTGAACGGTTGCGGTCACCCCAGCAAATATTAGTTGGCGCTTCCTGATGGGGAACCAGGCGGAAATAAGAAGTAGGATTGGTGTTACCGAATGCAGTGATGGATGGAGCAAGTTCCATCATGCCGGCAATAGCTTTGCGTGCTGTTTCTGATAAAACACCTTCTTTCAACATTTGGTTTTGTCCATCTTTCATGATACGCATGTGGATATGCAATCCGGAACCAGCTTTTCCTGTAGTTATTTTAGGCGCGAAAGTAATGTTATAACCATGTTTATAGGCCAGATTACGTATAATCCATTTGGCAATCATCAATTGGTCTGCCGCATCTTCGGCATTGACAGGCAGGAATTCTATTTCATTCTGTTCATATATCATGCCATTCAAGGTAAAATTACCTACTTCGGAGTGTCCATACTTTATTTGTCCGCCTGCTTGTGCAATATAGACCATGCACTGGGTACGGAAATCATTGAACTTGGCGTATGGTGCTGATTCATGATAACCTTTCTGGTCTGTTGCCTCGAACATATTTGTATCCGGAGCAATTACATAGTACTCCAATTCTCCCATAGCCTGAAATTCCATGCCGGTTATTTTATTGAATGCCTTGCATGCTTTGTGTAAGGTATGTTCGGGTGAACTTTCCAACGGCTTTCCATCCTTGTTAAAGAAAGAGCAAAGCATGGAAAGTGTGGGGATCTCGGCAAAAGGATCTAAAAAAGCCGTCCGGAATCGGGGAATTACATATAGATCACTGCTGCCCGCCTCAATGAATGGAAATAGGCTGGAACCGTCCACTCGCTCCCCGCAAGTCAGGATAGCATCTAGATATGCTTGGTTGTTGATAACGAAATTCAATGTCTTCAGTCGTCCGTCTCCGGCGGGATACATAAAGTTGACCATACGGATGCCATTCTGCTGAATGTATCGTTTTATGTCTTCTTTGGTAAACTCTGCACAAGGTTTTTCTAGAAATGCCACCAATTGGTTAGGGTTCATTATTAATTCTTTATTCATAGCAAAATTGGTTGTTTTTGTTTGTTATTGGGTTAACTTTCCAAAGATAACAAAAAGTTTTCTGAAAATCCTATGAAAAGTTCATAGATATTTTCTTTCATACTGAGTGATATTCTCTTTATCTTTTTCTGTTTGGGAGAACATCGTTTTATAATTTGTCCTACCTTTGCACCGCTGTTTTAAAATATAAATAAGAGAATCATTATGGAACCGATGCATAAAATTAATAAAGTAGAGGTCCGGAATTTACAGATCGAAGATTACATCCAATTATCACAATCATTCAAACGGGTGTATGCGGATAAGGATGTGTTTTGGACACACGAGCAAATAGAAACGCTTATCCGAATTTTTCCGGAAGGGCAAGTAGTAACGGTGGTAGACGATAAGATAGTGGGATGTGCTCTTTCTATTATTGTAGACTATGATATGGTAAAGGGAGATCATACCTATGCCAAAGTAACTGGTAATGAAACTTTCTGTACGCATAATCCGGAAGGGAATATTTTGTATGGTATCGAGGTGTTTATCCATCCGGATTATCGCGGTTTGCGTCTGGCACGCCGTATGTATGAGTACCGGAAAGAATTATGCGAGAAACTGAATCTGAAAGCGATCATGTTCGGTGGTCGTATTCCTAATTATTATAAGTATGCGGATACGATGCGTCCTAAGGAATATTTGGATAAGGTGCGTTCCCGTGAGATTTATGATCCAGTATTGACATTTCAGCTTTCCAATGATTTTCATGTGCGTCGTGTCATGAAGAATTATCTTCCCAATGACGAAGAATCCAAGCATTGTGCCACTTTGTTGCAATGGGATAATATTTATTATCAGGAGCCTACGCAGGATTATGTGGATAAGAAAACCACTGTACGTGTAGGGTTAGTGCAATGGCAGATGCGCCCTTATAAAACATTGGATGATGTATTTGAGCAGGTTGAGTTTTTCGTAGATGCCGTTTCCGATTATAAGAGTGATTTTGTTCTTTTTCCGGAATATTTCAATGCGCCGTTGATGGCCAAGTTCAATCATTTGGGAGAAGCCCAGAGCATTCGTGGTTTGGCACAATATACCGAAGAGGTTCGCGACCGTTTTATCAATTTGGCTATCAGTTATAATATTAATATCATTACGGGTAGTATGCCATACGTAAAAGAGGACGGAGGGCTTTATAATGTTGGTTTTTTAGTACGGCGTGACGGTTCATACGAAATGTATGAAAAGGTACATGTCACTCCCGATGAGATAAAGAGTTGGGGTCTTTCGGGTGGTAAGATGGTGCAGACTTTTGATACGGATTGCGCTAAGATTGGTATTTTGATTTGTTATGATGTGGAATTTCCCGAACTTTCTCGTATCATGGCCGATCAGGGAATGCAGATTCTGTTTGTTCCATTCCTGACTGATACTCAGAACGGTTATTCTCGTGTGCGTGTTTGTGCTCAGGCACGGGCTATCGAGAATGAATGTTTTGTCGTTATAGCCGGTAGTGTGGGTAATTTGCCGCGTGTACACAATATGGATATTCAGTATGCACAGTCTGGTGTATTTACTCCGTGTGATTTCGCTTTCCCTACTGATGGTAAACGGGCTGAGGCGACTCCGAATACCGAAATGATTCTGGTTTCGGATGTTGATCTGAATCTGTTGAATGAATTGCATACGTATGGCAGTGTGCGCAATTTGCGTGACCGCAGGCATGACCTTTATGAACTGAAGGTAAAGAAATAAAAAATGTTTCATTACGGATTACTTAGGTTAACGCTGGTTTATAGATAAGTGGTTATTATTTTATATTTCCACTTTACTTTTAAGAATAATCTGTGTTAATCAGAGTAATCCTGTGATGAGCTCTGTTATTTCGGAATAAAAGGAACTATGGGCCATTCAATAACAAACAGAGTTCTTCCTTGTCCGCTTTCCTGTAAATAGAGATTGCCCCCATGTCTTTTTATAATCTGCCGGCACAGACTAAGCCCGATCCCCGTCCCTTCTGTTTTTGTAGTAAAGAAAGGAACGAATATTTTTTCTTGTAACTCCATAGGGATTCCCCGCCCATTGTCAAGTAGTTTTATATAAAGTTTGTCTGTTACCTCCAGTGTTACTTCTATTTGTCCGTCTGTCTTTCCTTCCAATGATTGCATACTGTTCTTCAGCAGATTTAAGAAAACTTGAGAGAGTTGCTTCTCATCGCCCTCAATATATATGTCAGAAGGGGTACTGCGCAGAATGAAATGGATATGGGCATTCTCAAAATCAGATTGTAGCAACAGACCCAGATTGTGCAATGAATCGGTCAGTGAGAATCGCTTCTTTTTCGGTTCCGGCATATACGATAAGCGTCGGTATGATTCTGTGAATTCCATCAATCTTTCGCTCTGTTCACGAATCACTCCAAGTCCTCGTATTACTTTCTCGTCCGTACCGGGACGCAATGAAAGTGTTTGTGATAGGGAAACAATAGGAGCGATGGTATTCATTATTTCATGAGTAAGCACCCGGGTCAGTTTGCTCCATGACTCACTTTCTTTCTCACTTAGTTCATTGCTGATATCTTTGATAGCCAACAGGGTAATCGTTTCTGAATTTAGTTTCATCCGGTTCATGGATAGTGACAGCTGTTTTTTGAGTTGGATTGTAAAAGAAAAGAATCTTCCACATTTCCATGGGCTATGAAATCTTTCAAGGCCGGATATTGCTCTTCCAGTTGGCGGAGGAATATGATTGGCTTAACTCCCAGCAAACGTAAAGCTGCGCCATTCACAAATATGACTCTCTTTTCGGAGCTCCACGCTAACACTCCATTCGGTACTTCTTCCAGTAAAGAGTAATAAAAGTTCTCCTGTATCCGGCTCTGCGATTTCGTTGTGGCAAGCAATTCATTGATCCGGTTTAGTGAATGGCTCAGTGCATTCATTTCTTTATCTGCCGATTGCTCGTTGAACAATATCATGTTCTCTTTATCTTCCACCGCATCCAGAAATATCCTTATTTTGGTATTGAACTTATTCAACCGTTTTACCAAAGTTTCGATTAAAAAAAGCGAAAAGATGAATAGCAGACTGCCTAGAATGAGGGCGGTATGTGTAATGACAAGTGCGATCCCTGCTCCGGCCACAGCGATTATTAATAAGATGTAGCTCAGGATAACCATATATAGATGTTTGCTGAATACCATGATTATCAGAGCTTGAACCGTTTTATTTTATTGTAAAGTGTCTGGCGGCTGATGCCTAACTGTTCGGCTGTTGCCGTCAGATTTCCATCGTTTTGACGGATAGCTGCTGCTATGGCCTGACGTTCCACTTCTTCCAGATTGGGTACGGTAGTGGAGAATTGCGGGTTCCAGGTTTGTTTTACGAAAATGTCTTTAGGACGGATGACATTTCCTTCACATAAGATGATCGCTTTCTCGATGGCATGTTGTAATTCCCGGATATTTCCCGGCCAATGATAAGAACATAATTTCTCCAAAGCATGTTCATGCAAGGAAATATCTTTTTTTTCGTATTTGGCGGCATAACGTTGCATAAAATAATCAATGAATAAATGTATATCGTTCCCCCGTTCCCGCAAAGGCGGAATTTCCAGGTGGATGGTATTCAGTCTGTACAATAAGTCCTCACGGAAAGTCCCGGAATCCACCATCTCCTGAATATTCTTGTTAGTAGCTGAAAGCAGCCGGATATCCACTGGGATTACTTTATTACTGCCGATGCGTGTAATTTTCGGTTTTGTAATACGGTGAGCAACTTTGCCTGCATGGCTAGAGGGAGATTTCCTATTTCATCCATAAACAGGGAACTGCCGGATGCCGCTTCAAACTTTCCCGGCCGGCTCTCATAGGCATCGGTAAAAGAACCGCGTTCATGCCCGAACAGCTCACTTTCGAATAAAGATTCACTGATTGCTCCCATATCTACCGTTACCATAGTATGTTCCCGTCGTGTGGAAAGCCGGTGTATTTCCTGTGCCAGCATCTCTTTTCCCGTTCCGTTTTCTCCGGTGATCAAGATATTGGCGTCTGTGCGTGCTACTTTCACTACCATTTTCATTAACTGCTGCATGGCAGGAGATGTTCCCACAATCATTGGTGATTGGCTTCTATCGGGGACTCTGTTTTTCCTTTTCTTACCACTTCCGAAAGCTTCTTTTATTTTGCATACCAAGGTCCGGTTGTCCCAAGGCTTCAACAAGAAATCGGTCGCATCATTCTTTAAAGCTCTTACCGCCAGTTCCACATCCCCGTATGCCGTAAGCATGACTACGGGTAGTGCAGGAGCTATCTCGCGGATTCGTTTCAGCCAATACAACCCTTCGTTGCCGTTATTGATTCCTGCTGAGAAATTCATATCAAGAATAATTACATCTACCGGAGAGGTATTCAGAATAGATATAATTTGATTCGGATGATGGGCTGTCTTTATTTCGCTGAACTCTGTTTCCAGCAACAGTTCCAGCGAGGCCAATACTCCTTTATTATCATCTACTATTAAAATTGTTCCTTTTTCCATAGCATTTTGCTTTCAGAGGCTAAAGATATCTGCTTTTGACTGTTCCTGCAAATGAGGTGTCCAATTATTGGACGTTTTTTATTATTTTCTGTAATGCTTTTATTTACCGTAGGGGCGGTTTGACACTTGGAATGCGTCTTCAGTCCGTTTTATCCGTGCTTCAATATTTCCCTTGGATCGCCCTGGCTTTGCGGTGTTTATAATTTGGACGTTATACCGTCTAAAAATTGGACGATCAGTTTATGACTTCTTTTGTAACTCGTTGATTATTAGTATGTCGTTTGTTTTGGCATACCATTTGATCTCTATTCTGTGTCTAAACCAAAGTAAAATGAAAAATAATTTGATAATTGTGTGTTTGTTGTCGAGTTTGTCTTTGCCTGTGTGTGGGCAAAGTACACTGGACGATTGCATACGCTATGCCTGGGAACATAATCCCGGTTTCAAGAATATCCGGATAGACGTAAAGGAAGCACGTACAGACTATGTGGCTGCCATGGGTAAATTTCTTCCTCATGTTTCAGTACAGGCGGAAGTAGGCAGGCACATCGGGCGTTCTGTCGATCCGGATACCAATGGATACACTGCCGATTCGTATAATCAAGGGACTATAGGAATGGATATCACTCTTTCTTTATTTGAAGGGTTTGCCCGGATTAATCGTTTGCGATATACACATTGGACTAAAAAAGAGAAGGAATGGGATCATTTGGCAAAGCAAAATGATCTGGCTTATCAGGTAGCCGAAGCCTATTATAAAGCGGCATTGGATAAAAAGCTTTCAGAATTGGCCGCTGAGCAGCTTCGTTTGGGAGAACGTTATCTGAAGCAGACGGAAACTTTCGTAGAACTGGGCTTGAAGTCGCTTTCGGACTTGCAGGAGGTGAAAGCACGTCATCAAGGAGATGTATTCAGAAAGCGTTCGTATGAAAAAAATAGTCAGATGTCTTTCCTTTATTTGAAAGAAATAGTAGGAATGAAAGAGGGAGATACTTTGTCTGTTTCCTTATCAGCTGGTGAAGATACACCCTTATTAATGCCTCAGGTAGAAATAGAGGAAATCTATTTACAATCTGTACACGCGTTGCCGGATTATAAACGGATGGAGATGTGGGAACGAGCAGCCCGTAAGGAGTATGCTGTGGCCCTTGGGCAGTTCAGCCCCACCATCTTCGCCCGTTTTTCATGGGGATCTGATTTTTATAATTCCTTGTTCTCGTTACATCAATTGCGTGACCATTGGAATAAATATATAGGAGTGGGTATTTCATTTCCTATTCTTAGCGGATTGGATCGGTATGCCGGAGTAAAGAAGAAGAAATTGAATTTGCAGCGAGTGCGGAACAATATAGAGGAAGAGAAACTGCATTTACGTAATGAAACGGAACAAATTGTACTTTCATTACATTCGGGATGGGAAGAACATCGACAGGCTGTCCTACAGGTAAAAGCCGAAACACAAGTGCTGAAAGAAACAGAAAGGAAGTGGGAGGAAGGGCTTGTTTCCGTATTCCAACTGATGGAGGCGCGAAATCGCCTGCTTGCCGCTAAAGCGGAAAAAATAGAGTACGTTTGCAGTACGAACTGACATCACGACTGGCTATGTATTATCAAACAGGAAGTTTTATTAACCACTAAAAATATGGACACACTAATTGAACGTAAAAAGCGTTTCACTCCCAAGCAGATTTATGGAGGTACGGGAGTATTATTCATACTGGTACTCATTCTCTATTTTATTTTTCGTGATACCGGTTCTTCCATGACCATTGACAAAAGCCGTATCACTATCGCTACAGTTACAGAAAATGAGTTTAATGATTATATCCGCGTGATTGGCCAAGTACTTCCCAGCCGCATGATTTACCTTGATGCTATAGAAGGCGGAAGGGTGGAGGAACGCCTTCATGAGGAAGGAGCAATGGTAAAGAAAGGGGATGCGATTTTGCGTCTGAGTAATCCGCTGCTGAATATTGGTATCATGCAAAGTGAAGCTGATTTGGCCTATCAGGAAAACGAGTTGCGTAATACCCGTATCAGTATGGAGCAGGAACGGTTAAGCCTGAAGCAGGACCGTATCGGTATGCAGAAAGACTTTCTTATAAAGAAACGTCGTTACGGGCAATACAAGCGGCTGATGGAGGAGCAATTGATAGCGAGGGAGGATTATCTCCAGGCTACGGAGGAGTATGAAGCGGCAAAAGAACAATTGTCGGTATTGGATGAACGGATCCGTCAGGATAGTTTGTTTCGTTTGACTCAGATATCCAGCTTGGACGAGAATATTATGAATATGAAACGAAGTCTGGCATTGGTACGTGAACGTCTTGAAAATCTGAAAGTGAAAGCTCCCATAGACGGACAGGTGGGTAATCTTGAAGCACAAATCGGACAATCCATTTCTGCCGGAGAACATATCGGCCAGATTATTACTGCTGATCTGAAGGTACAGGCATTGATTGACGAGCATTATGTGGAGCGTGTCGTTCAGGAACTTCCTGCCGACTTTACCCGTGACGGCGAGAATTATAAATTAGAAGTAACCAAAGTATATCCTGAAGTGAAGGACGGGCAGTTTCGTACTGATTTCCGTTTCACAGCAGGGCGTCCCGGAAATATCCGGGCCGGACAAACTTATCATATCAATCTTCAGTTGGGCGATCCTGTCAAGGCTGTTCTGATTCCTCGGGGAGGTTTTTCCAAATTACCGGAGGGCGATGGATATATGTTGTGGATGAAAGTGGTAAATTTGCCGTCAGACGCCCTATTAAGATTGGCAGACAGAATCCTCAGTTTTATGAAGTGACTGACGGTCTGGCTTCCGGTGAGAAAGTTATTATTTCCGGTTACGAACTGTTTGGAGATAATGAGAAACTGATTTTAAACGAATAAAAAACACACGTAAGAATGATTAAAGTAGAAAACCTCTCTATGTTGTTCAGCACCGAGGAAGTGCAGACCAAAGCATTGAATGAAGTAACTTTCGAGATTGGAAAGGGAGAATTTGTCGCTATCATGGGACCGTCCGGTTGTGGAAAATCTACCTTGTTGAATATACTTGGAACATTAGATACCCCTACTTCGGGCTCCTATCTCTTTGAGGGAAAGCGAGTGGATAAAATGAATGAAAACCAACTGACCGCTCTACGTAAAGGAAGTATTGGCTTCATTTTCCAAAGCTTTAATTTGATTGATGAACTGACTGTCTATGAGAATATTGAACTCCCATTGGTTTATCTTAATATAAAGCCGGCAGAACGTAACAGGCGTGTAAAGGAAGTGCTTGAAAAAGTGAATATGCTGCACCGTGCCAATCATCTGCCGCAACAGTTATCAGGTGGACAACAGCAACGTGTGGCTATTGCCCGTGCCGTAGTAACCAATGCCCGACTTCTGCTGGCGGATGAGCCGACAGGTAATTTGGATTCTACCAATGGGGTGGAAGTGATGGAACTGCTCAGTACACTGAACAAGCAGGGAACCACCATCATCATTGTTACCCATTCACAGCGTGATGCTGCTTATGCACATCGTATAATCCGTTTGCTGGATGGTAAGATTATTGCCGAGAATCGTAACCGCCCATGGAATCTGATACCAAAATTGAAATTTTATGATCATACGAAATTATTGGAATAGCGCTTGGCGTAATCTGATGAAGAGGAAAGGTTTCAGCTTCATTAATATCTTCGGCTTGGCCGTAGGCATGGCATCAGCCTTATTGATACTTACTTATGTTGCTTTTGAATTTAGTTTTGACAAGATGCATAGTAAGAGTGCCCGGATTTATCGTGTGCAAAGTACTTTTCATGAGGGGGAAGCTCTGACGGATGATTGGGCGACTAGTTCATTTGGATATGGTTCGGCCATGCAGGAAAATCTGGCGGGAATTGAGGATTATACCCGTGTGGGATGTATTATCCAACCGGAGCAATTGGTAAAATATGGTGAATTGTGTTTGCGTGAGAATGAAATAGCTTACGCTGATCCCGGTTTCTTCCGTCTGTTTGATTTTGAATTGCTGAAAGGCGACCGCGCCTCTTGTCTTTCCATGCCGGGCCAGGTTGTGATCACGGAACGGATTGCCCGTAAATATTTCAGAGATGAAGACCCTGTCGGGAAGATACTTATCTTTAACAGTAATATGGGAAAAATGTCTTGTGAGGTAACCGGAGTCATGAAAGAAATGCCTTCTAATTCGCATATACATTATAATTTTCTTTTATCATATGCCACCTTACCTAAATGGGTACAGGAGTATTGGTACAAACATGAAGCCTATACATATGTATTGCTGGATTCGCCCGAGCGCAAAGAAGAGATAGAACGTGCTTTTCCTCAATTGGCTGAGAAGTATAAAACTGAAGAGGCATTGAAAACAGACTTGGGGAGTGAGGTTGGAGCCATTGGAGAAGATTCATCTTAATCCTCAATTAGGTTATGAGGCCGAGTTGAAAGGGAACCGTTCGGCCATTATCGCATTGATTTTCGGAGCTATTGCTATTTTGATTATCGCTTGGATCAATTATATAAACCTGACAGTTGCCCGTTCTATGGAGCGTGCAAAGGAGGTGGGGGTGCGCAGGGTAGTGGGAGCTTTCCCGAAACAGCTTGTCAATCAATTCCTTTTCGAGGCATTTGTAATGAATCTGATTGCCTTTGTCATTGTTCTCGGGCTAATCGAATTATTACTTCCTGCATTCAATCAGTTGGTAGGACGCACCATCACTTTCTCGGTATGGTTCACCGAATATTGGGGCATTTTAGTCTTGCTGCTTTTTGTAGCCGGTATTTATATCTCGGGTTACTATCCCGCGCGTGCGTTGTTACGCAAGAAGCCGATTGTATTGTTGAAAGGTAAGTTTCAGAACAGTCGTGCCGGAGAGAATACACGTAAAATATTGGTTATTGTACAATATACAGCCTCCATGATATTGCTTTGTGGTACACTGATTGTTTTTGCACAACTCAATTACATGCGTCGCCAGTCTTTGGGGGTAAAGACCGACCAGATTTTGGTAATCAAGTTTCCCGGACCTACCGAGGGAATGAAAACAAAGATGGAAGCCATGCGGAAAGCGATCAGAAAGTTGCCGCTGGCTTCAAAAGTAACTTGTTCCGGAGCTGTACCAGGTGAAGAAGTAGCCATGTTTTTATCCAATCATCGTGCGCATGATGCATTGAAGCAGAACCGGTTGTACGAAATGTTAAGTTGCGATCCTGACTATATAGATGCATACGGACTGGAGGTGGTAGCCGGACGGGGTTTTTCCGAGGAATATGGGGACGATGTGAATAAATTGGTTATCAACGAAACAGCCGCCCGTATGTTAGGATATATGGATAATGATGATGCCATTGGTGAGGAAATAGCTGTTGAAACGGTAGGAGAGCCCATGCAGGTAATCGGAGTAGTGAAGGACTATCATCAGCAAGCGTTGAATAAAGGTTATACAGGAGTAATGCTTTTTCATAAAGATAAGATTGATTGGATTCCTCAGCGTTATATCTCAGTCGTGATGAAACCGGGTGATCCTTCGGAATTAGTATCACAGATAGGAGAAATATGGAATAATTACTTTGCGGATTCCAGTTTTGATTATTTCTTCCTCGACCAGTTCTATGACCGGCAGTACCGTCAGGATGAGGCTTTCGGCGTATTGATGGGAGGTTTTACCGGATTGGCTATTTTTATCTCCTGCTTAGGTTTATGGGTGCTGGTTATGTTCTCTTGTGCCGTCCGTACCAAGGAGATGGGCATCCGGAAAGTATTGGGGGCATCTCGTTGGAATTTGTTTTATCAGTTGGGTAAAGGTTTCTTTATTCCTATTATTATCGCGGTTGTGATTGCTTTGCCGGTAGCTTGGTTCAGCATGAATGCATGGTTGAGTCATTATCCGTTCCGGACGGAACTGGAGGTGTGGTTCTTCTTGTTGCCTATCGTATTGATGCTGCTTATTTCCTTCTTAACTGTAGCAGGACAGACCATGAAGGTTATTTACAGTAAACCGGCTCGTTCGTTAAAATACGAATGATAAGACATAAGATGCCCATAGTCAGTAATTAAGGTTGTAATTCCTGTAATTCATTTACAAAGAATGTCATTCCCTTATTGTAAATTTGCAAACGAAGACAATAAGTATGATAAAACTTTGAAGATGAAAAACAATACAATGATTATTGCATGTTTGTGTGCTGTCGGTATAATGAATGTTAGCATGCTCCATGTTCATGAAAATATGCAGGGTACTACTCGTACGAGAAGTTATAAGGTAGAAGAAGTGGTGGTTACGGGAACACGGAATGAAACGGACATACGGCATTTGCCGATGACTATTTCGGTGGTAGGGAGGCAAAATTTGGAACATACTTATCAACCTTCCGTGCTTCCTGCTTTGACCGAACAGGTTCCCGGGCTATTCACTACGGGCAGGGGAATCATGGAATCGGATTGTAGCGACAGGAACAAGATGAATTTGCCGGCTATATTGATGTTCGGTAGGATATACAAGGTTGGTTGTCTTTAAATGTGGGTATGCGGATTGACTATCATTCACATGTGGGCACTGAGTGGGTTCTCCAAGGTGGGCTGGCTTTTCATCTTCCCGGAAATGCTGAAATGAAAATGATGGTAAGTAAGGGATTCCGTAACCCCACTATATACGAAATGTATATGTTTTGCCCAGCCAATCCGGAATTGTTTGTCCGGGGGGAAAACTTGTTGGCACAACACTATGAAATCAACGAGGGTTTTCCTATACCTAAGACGACATTGATGAGTGGGGTGAATTTATTTTTAGATTATCTTGGTATTGCTCGTGATGGATGTTTTTCAGTTCTAGCCAATAAATAATTGTTTTTTTCATCTAAACTTTGAATACCTTTTGAATTTTTCTATAAAACTAATTTTGCATCTAAAATTATTTTATTAATTTTACAGCGTTTTTAATGAGAGTCTAACTCTCTATAGTTACAAATGAGCGATGAGAAAGGGTGTCCTGATGGCATCCTTTCTCTTTTATAGTATATATCTATATTGTATTGGATTTTGCTTATGTTACGATTATGTGAAATCACGATACGTTTTTTGTATTTCCGTTTCTCCAACTTTTAGCAGACTTAATTGTTATTCTTGCATTAAAAAACAATTGGATCTCCCTTTGTTATATATTTAACACTCTTTTCATCTCTTTTTGTTGAACAATCTATGCGATTCGCGTGTTAATATAATGTGTTTTTCATAGTAATAGATTTAAGATTAATAGTTAGTATTTGCTTGTGAAAGTCAGTACACTTACGGATAAAAGCGTTTATCCGAAAAGAAAAGAGAGGCAACTGGAAACGGAAGCCTCTTTCTTTTTGAGGAGTATCGTTTATTCATTGTCGCTTTTGAATAAAACATTTTTTATTTCTGATATAAAAAAGATAGCGTGAGTAAATATCACGTCAAGTATAATAAATGTTATAATCTTACCGATACCCAATCGATAAATACTAATTTAGCTAATATAATGCCTGAAACGGCTTGTGAATGGTTACAATCATTCTAAATAAAGTAAGATAATATATTGAAAAAAAGAGAAGCTGTCTCAAACTTGAATGCAAGATAAGACAGCCTCTTTTTTATTGTTTCATTTCACGCAACGCCTTACATAATTGATCCGGACAGGAAGTAGAACGGTTTCCGCATCTTACACCTTCCAGTTTCTGTAAGACCTCTTCCACTTTCATTCCTTTCACCAATCGGCTGATACCTTGTAAGTTTCCATTGCATCCGCCCCAAAAGAAAACTTGTTGAATAACGTCATCTTCTACTTCCACTTCGATGTGGCTGCTGCAAGTGCCTTGCGTCTTATAGGTTATTTTCATTTTATTCTTCCTCTTCAGATGCAGGTTTCATGTTTGTATAAACGGTCTGAACATCATCAAATTCTTCCAGACGCTCTACCATCTTGTCTAGAGTTTCACGTTGTTCAGGAGTCACATCTTTTAAGTCATTGGGAATATATGTGAAATCACCACCCACTTCTTCGAATCCACATTCTTCCAAGTGTTTCTGAATTGCTGCGTAGCTCTTCGGATCACCATAGATGGTGATAGTTCCTTCTTCTTCATCTTCGTCGAACTCATCCTCTACATTATAGTCAATCAAATCCAGGATCAGTTCTTCCATATCCATTCCCTCTTTCTTCTTGAAAGTAAATACACATTTATGCTCGAACAAGAAAGCTAAGGAACCGGTAGTACCCAAGTTTCCACCGAATTTGTTGAATACTGAACGCACATCTGCTACGGTACGAGTAGTGTTGTCTGTCAATGTATCAACAAATACAGCTACTCCGTGAGGACCATATCCTTCGTAAGTCATACCTTTGTAGTCACTGGTATCTTTACCCATTGCATTCTTAATGGCGCGTTCAATGTTAATCCTTCGGCATGTTTTCACGCTTACAAGTAGCGATCACACCACGTAGGGTCGGGTTATTTTCGGGTTCCGGACCACCTGCTTTTACAGCTATAGCGATTTGTTTACCCAGTCTTGTAAAAGTTTTAGCCATGTGGCCCCATCTTTTCAGCTTTGTAGCTTTTCTATATTCAAAATGCTCTTCCCATTGGATTGTAGTTTTATAATGGTTATTTTTATTATTAATCTTAGTTTTGCACCTAGTTTGTTTTCCAG